>Ga0210246_101693_pt1 | contig 16147 bp, 10 predicted proteins | sample ChrtobMetaP3_8mM_FD_155469 | JGI IMG/M metagenome (GOLD analysis project Ga0210246, IMG submission 155469) | Chrysochromulina tobin associated microbial communities from unialgal haptophyte culture, Seattle, Washington, United States - P3_8mM | ecosystem: Host-associated > Algae > Haptophytes >...
CACTGTTTGGCTTCACCGTTGTCCATTCTTTCCCCACCCTCCCCCGCCCCGGGGGCCTTGGGACTCATTGATTTATGTAGGGCTGATTTCCAAAATTACCCTAATGAGTGCGAGCGGACTACCTTAAGGTAGTCCGCTCATGGTGTACATGGGGCAAAAACTGATCTCCAAAACTACTGAAGGGATTTGAACGAAACTCAAGCCAGAGGTGTCCCACGCACTCCCATTGAGTTCTAGCTCAAAACTTTCAGAATCGAACGTGGAATTCCCATACTCTAGTTCACAAACCAGCCCAAAACCCTAATTTCGCCTAAAAAAGCAAGCGCGGGAAGTGCCCCCTGAGACTCGAACCAGCTTATTTTCACTGTTTGGCTTCACCGTTGTCCATTCTTTCCCCACCCTCCCCCGCCCCGGGGGCCTTGGGACTCATTGATTTATGTAGGGCTGATTTCCAAAATTACCCTAATGAGTGCGAGCGGACTACCTTAATACACACACACACGTAAGGAGGACAGCTGTGAAGACAATACAATACAAAGCAGGACACCGGACTGAGACACATGTAGGCAGAGAGCTGAGATACAGCCAAAGAAAGAGAAGAAGGGCAGGCCCCATATATGAACTCGGGAGGGAGTGCGCCCGCCAACGTGGGCGGTGAACCCCCAGATGGGCGAGCCAGGGGGCAACGAGTGTCGAACTGAATCGTGCATGTCGCCACCCCCTGAAGATACGCGAGCTCCGTCCGTCCTCGCGCATGCCAACGGCCTGGCATAGAGCCAGATTCGAGACAGGGGCCCTCTTCAGCTCTCCCCTCCGAGGGGCAATCACCCAAGGAGCTCCACATGTGCCTCGAGGAAGGAAACGATACAGCCAGGCAGGCCAAAAAAGTGAGCGCTCATAACTCTGAGCCTCAGGAAAAACAATGAGCGCTCCATCACGCTGAGCCTCGATGTCTCGGTCAAAACCACGCCTCTGCGGGTGGAAAAAAAGAGCCGAGACGCGTTGTGCAGGTCGTGGGGCCCCAAAAAGCCTTCGGCGGCGAAGCGAGATCGATGCGGGATCGCTTACCTTGACGGCCCGAGTGAGATCAGGACGGGATCACTCGGAACGTGAGCACGTTGATCACCGGAATGGATCGAAGCACCCTGAAAAAGGATCGGGCGTGCTCTTCATGTCCAAACCCAGCCAACGTCGCCCACTGCCGTGCCTTGGGTAAAAAAGGGAGGCCCTAGCTGCGGCAAGAGAGGGCAAAGTGGTCAGGTGTATAGCACGGGGCTCCTCCAGGAGGCAAGCCCCTCATGCATCCTTCGCACAGAGTCGCCTGGTGCCTGCCCAACCCCCCGGGCTAGGTGTACGCGTTCAAAGTGATCCGCACCTGAGTCAGCAGGCTGGTAAGGGCGCGGTCCGACCAGCCTGATCAGTAGCAAAGGAGGCAGTCAGGTCACTCGCTATCACTCGCCATCACGTCTGACCAGCCTGGTCAGCGGGAGAGGAGGCAGTCAGATCACTTGCCAACGTTCGAACTAATCAGGGGGATGGGGCTTAGAAGTGACCCTCGTGGTCGTGGCCGTCAGGGTCATCAAAATCATCAGAGGAGTCACAATCACCTGGGTTGTCTGGATCAGGCTCCCAATCGGGGATAGACTCGTAAGGCTGGGATCGTGGCGGTCTGGGGGGAGCGCTATGACCGTGGAGGAGGTCACGTCTGCAGAAGACACAAATAGGGAACTTCCGGCTAGTGGTGTGGGCGCGGGGGGCATCACGGGAGAGGGGAGCAAGGAGTAGAGCTTGGGAATCAAGGGGGGCAAGGTCAACCGGGACGTGAGCATCGAAAACTGGGAAGATCATCGAGACGTGGCGTATGGAAGCGCACGAGTAGCAACGGTGGAGATCAGAAAGGCGTTGCAGGTCAGAAGGGTGAGGGCGGGGCATGATGAAGCCAGGGGGGGTAAAGAAGTCACGTCCAAAGCAGTCGAAGTTCGTCCTGACCACTTGGACGCAAAAGACGCATCGACGCCGGGAAGGGGGTACTCGATCAGCAAGCATTGCTGGGAAGAAATGGTCAGGAAGGCGAAGGAGGGCGCAGCAGTTGCAAAAGATGCCGTCTTCGCGAATGCGAAATCGATGGAGTGCATCAGCTCGTTGAGCGAGTTGCGTGTTGATGTAGTCAGTGCTGTGCCACTGAATGTAAATCGCCTCATCAATTTTCGTCGAGAGTCGGTCGTTTTCGAGGTTGAGGCGGATGGCGTCGGCTTCGAGAACTTCAAGGCGTGACTTGAGGCGCTGATTCTCGAGGTCAAGGGACTTGAGTTCAGATTCTAAGAGAGTCGAGTGGCGCTCAGTAACAAAAAGTCGTGAGATCAGCCCCTGATGCTCGCGGGGGTCTAGGGAGGGGTGTTGAGGAGGCTGGGGTTGGGCATCGGTGATGATGGGGGTGGGTTCGGTCATCATGACGTGGGAGGCATCAGCAGGGGGATCGAAAGGAGTCGGTGAAGACGGCGGTGAGGGAGGCGGTGAGAACGAAGGTGGGAAAGGGGGCGGCAAAAGTTGTGGCGGGTGTGGGGGTGGTGGGGGTCGCGGGTCAAGGGCTGGGAATCGTCTCCACCAACGGTAGACAGCAGTAGCGAGGCCTCGTCGGACGGCAAAGCATAAGGCCATTCGTATCATCGGGGCAAGCCTGGGCGTGGCCCAAGAGGCTTGTTCGAGAAGGGTTGGGGGGATGGAGTTGTCTGTGCGTTTGGCAAGGTTGGCTATGAAGGCGATTCCTTCATCGTTGATGGCTCCACACGTACTGATTGCAATGATGACTAATCGCATATTGGGCCCAATGTCATGATATTGGTTGCGGCGTGAGTGGGATGCAATAGCGAGATGGGCCTTCATTCGCGAGCGGTCAGAATGGTGGGCTGTGATGTGCGTCGGAGCAGCCGCGTCAAGGGTCTTGAGATCGATGAGAACGTAGGAGTTGGGTCCATCGTAGTCACGTAGAATGATATCAGGGGCGTGCGAAATGGGGTTGTTTTGCATCCATTGGTCGACAGCTCGTTGGCCTCCCTGGCCGCCTCGTTCCGCGGTAACTCGCGATTCGCCAAGGATAGCATCAAGAAAGGGAACAAGGGCTTGAACGGAGGGATCGTGAGAAGTGGTATGGAGTCTCAGGCCATGGGGACAGTGAACAAAGTGTCGATCGCCAGGGCCGACGAGGGGGTATCCGCAGGGTTGGGCAACGGTGGAACAGGCGGTGCAGTGGGTAATGTTGCCTTCCCCTTGTGTAGGCGGTAAGAGGAGGAGGTCGAGGGCGAGGGTAACAGGGAAGAGTTGGGGGATTTGGAAGGCAAAGAAGGAAGTGTTTCGAGGGTCGCTGGAGGGGATGGGGAGGCGCCGGAGCCACGTAAAGGGTCCCTTGGGGGCGCTGCCGTCAAGGAGGCGGGCTCGACCCGTGGGCGTGGCCATTTTTCACAGCCAATGTTTAGAATTCGACACCGTAACACAATGAAAACACAGCCTTGTCACAAAACGCTAAGTGAAATGTGAATGTTTCTCTGAGTGATTTCTAACACAGAGCAGTTCAACTCCTCTCCGTGCCCCCCCCGGGGAGTCGGCGGCCATGCGGAAATGCATGTCGGACTTTTCCATTTATGGAAACACATTTTAGGAGCGAATGGTGGTGCTCGAACCCTCACTGCGGTTAATGGTGCCGCCGGAAAACTTCCAGCGCACTGATCCGCTATTGCTAGGTCTCCACCGCGTTGCCACCGAGCTCATCGCACAGGATGCCGCGGAGCCGCTATCGGCACTGGCAGCGCCAAGAGGATGGCCGGTGCACAGCCATCACCTCAATTCGGTCAATGATACGAGCTCCGGCGCTGGGGTCGCCAGTGCCCCTTTAGTCAATGATACGAACTCTAGCGCTGGGGTTGCCAGCGCTAGCGACGGATTGGTCCTCGCCTCGCACAACATTACATTCATAGTCATAGGGACGGTCGCACTCCTGCTGCTCATCGCCTTCACGTGCTGTTGCTGCTATCGCGACCGACTCATGCCTCCTCGGCTGCCGCCCGCGGCTTTCGCCGAGGCCAAGGAGGCGTCCATGGGCGAGCACGTCCGCGCGTATGTGATCAGCGACAAGGATGCGACATACACGAGCGACCACCATCGAACCGGCATCAGGGACTACACCTTCACTTGCAGCAGCATTGGGCTCGTCCTTACCGATACGGCGCTCGGGGCCGTGCGCATCGACCGCGTGCTGCCCGACTCGCCGGCAAATGAGCAAGGGATCGCGCCGCGTAGCACGATCATTGCGATCAACGCGCAGAGCATCCGGCTCTCCGCTGCCGAGGTCGCCACGTTGATCTCCACCCTACCCCGGCCCATCACGCTGCGTCTGCAGGACGATGAGCTGATTTGGGAGGACGAGGCGTCAAGTCAGAGGTTCGCACGCATCCCGGTGGTGCCCCGAACTGGCGACAACGACTTCAACTACGCGGTGCCCGTGGCGCTGAGCCTCTTCATGAGGGTGGCTCTCGAGGGTGCCCTCGTGTTCACGGCCTTGTTCATGCTCTCGCTGCCCACGATCCGCGACAACCTGATGCGCAGCGAGGCGCGCGCCGCCTGCCGCGACGCCGGCTCGACGGTGGCCGGCTATCAAGCCCTGACCAACCTGGGCAATGCGTCCAAGGCCGAGCTGAAGCACCTCGAGGCGAAGCTCAAGTTCCCGCCAGCGGAATGCGGGTGGGAGGGACTCCCCATTCGCCGTTTTCAGCACGCCTCGATTTGGAAGGTCGTCCAAGGCTCCATATTAGGCAGCTCGCTCGGCGGGTGCAACGAGTACCGCGACTGCGACACGAGGGTGCTCGCTCGCTGCGATCAGGTAAGTGGCTCTGATTGCGTCTCCTTGCGCGTCTCCTTGCATCTGCTTGCGTCTGATTGCAGCTCCGTGCTCCATGCTCGTTGCATCAGGCGGTGCTGCCGATGGGCATGTTCGCCGAGCACCCCACTGTCCTCGATGCTCTCGAGCATCCCACTGTATCCACTGGGAAGTCCGGGCTGCTCGTCGAGGTCTCCACGGCTCGCTGGTGCGCGGGTAGCGAGCCCACGGGTAGCGGGACCACTCCCTGGTCGGACTTCTCGATGCTCTCGATGCTGCTGTGCATCGTGCTTGTCATCCTCTTCCTCGTGCGCATCCGATGGCTAGCGGGCACGATGGCCAAGGCCGAGGACGAGGCAATGATCACGACGGCCGACTATGCCCTCTGGATCAAGGGGCTCGACGAAAGCTTGCCCCCCCACGAGCTGTTGCAGGTGCGTACTGAGTGCCACTGAGTGCTTCTGAGTGCTTCTGAGTGCTTCTGAGTGCTTCTGAGTGCCACTGAGTGCCACTGAGTGCCACTGAGTGCTTCTGAGTGCTTCTGAGTGCCACTGAGTGCCACTGATATGCCACTGATATGCCGCTGAGTGCCGCTGAGTGTCGCTGAATGCTTCTGAGTGCTTCTGAGTGCTTCTGATGGCCACTGAGTGCCACTGAATTATCACTGAATACCACTGCATGCCTCTGTGTGCCTCCGTACCCTGCTCGCCATGTGCCCATGCCATCGTGTCTGCCGTGTCTGCGTGCCACCAAATGCCATCCTCTCCACAGCGACTCAAGGCGAACATCGAGAGACTCACCTACCTGCGGCAGCCCGGCTACTTCAAGGGCAAGGTACATCACGTCGAGGTCGCATCTGATTGCCACTGATTACCACTTATTGCCAGTGGTTGCCTCGCTCATTGCATGCAGGTGCATCACGTCGAGGTCGCCCGCCGCTGCAGGGAGGAGAAGGTGACGGCGGAGGCCATCCTGAGGCTCGAGGAGGTTGTCGACGAGCTCGCGTGCCAGCGCGCCTTTTTGCTCGCGCGGCGCAAGCCGTGCGACGCGACCAGGACGGCGCTCGCCAATCTGGTGCCCAGATTCGAACGGCTCCGTGCGCAGCTCCGTTTTCTCGCTTCGGAGGAGGAGGAGTCGACTGGGCACGCCTTCGTCGTCTTTGAGCATGAGCTCGATCGCAACCGCTTCTATCTGCTCTTCAACCCGCCTGCTAAGGCCGGCAATGTGCTCGCCAACGCCTCTGCCGCCGCCAAGGCGGTGCTCGATCTCGAGCTCGCATCTCCCAAGGCGGTGGAGGTCGCGAGGGCGGCCGTGGAGCACGCGGAGCGCGAGCTGCGCGAGGCGATGGCGTCCAGTCGGGTCGCCGAGGGGTGTGAGACGTTCATGCTCGAGACAGTCGACTCGCTCCACTATTGCCTCGGATTCGAGAAGCTCGGTGATGGGCTCGTCGTGCAGGCAGCGCCCGAGCCTCGCGAGATTATTTGGGAGGCACTCGAGCTCGATCAGGCCCACGAGCGCGTGATGGTGCTCCTCGGCACTCTCGCGATCCTCATGATCGTGCTCGCCGGGGCCGTGGCCCTCCTGGCCGCAAAGATCGCTCAAGCGTACTTTGGCATGGCCGACCTGGGCGGATGGAGTCCCGTGGTCGAGCCCGCGACGACGCTCGGCGTGATGATCGTCACGATCGCCTTCAATGTGATCATCCGGATGGTGACGGTGGCAATGGTGCACTGGGAGGCTCAGGACACACAGGCGCTAGAGCAGTCGAGCATCTTCTCAAAGCTCTCGCTCGGCCTCGTCACCAACTCCGTGTTCCTTCCCTTTACGACGGCTGTCTTACTCTCGGGTGGTGACGTGGGCAGTCAGGCGTGGTATGAACCAGGGGGGCTCATCGCAACGTCCGCGCTGCTCATCGTGTGCGGCTACATAGTCGACGTGCAGAACGCCTTCAACCCAAGCGCCATCCTCGCCAAGTACATACACTCGAGGCTCGCTTACTCGCCACGCACGCTCAAGCGGCTCTGGCAGCCCAAGCCCCTCGACCTCGGCGCGGCGTACTCGTATGCGTTCGTCGCGTTCTCGATGGGGCTCCTCCTGGGCCCCCTGTTCCCGATTGCGTACCTACTCACCGCGCTCGGGCTAGCCCTCAAATGGATCTGCACCCGCTTCGCACTGCGCCACTGGCACTCGAATTCTTGCCCGTCTGTGGACCAGGAGATGATGCTCACGTTCCGTTGGCGCCTCGGGCAGGTGCTCGGCCTCTCCCTCGTCGTTCAGTGCCTCGCGCTCGCCAACTCGACGGGCACCAGCATCATAGCGGGCACCTTCTTCATCGGAGCCTCGGTGCTCCTCGGCGCGTACACTGTCGCGCCCCTCGGCTACTTTCAGAGCCTCGCGCGCTTCGACCAACTGGCCAGCCTGGAGGACACGGATACGGGCAACTGCTCATTCTCAGAAGCGCAACGGCGCGACCCGCGGCTGTGCGCGTGCTATGCATGCCCCAAGCTCCACGTCACTGCGCACTCCGAGGAGGAGTCGGTGGCAGCACAGCATGGTCATAATGACGCCGTGCGCGCGATGCACAACATCGCGGCGATCCTGCAAGAATTCGGGGTCGAGGACGACGACTTGGGACTTTATCGCGAGTAGCTTGAGCTGCATGCAAATTAACAAATACCGTTACATATAAGTTCTAATTTTTAACAAGTAAGTTTCTTTTCCGAAAATGAATGGAGGGGAGAGTGGCTTGGCCGGTTCTCCCGAGGAGGAAGGAGAGGGGCTCTTCACCCGTGGCAGAAAATTTCTGCAGCACATTGGCTCCTTTCTTGACCTGAACGGTGCAACCAAGGACGACACTACTCAGCAGTGGGCGACGGTCTCGCGAGCCGAGTGCGTGGCCATCCTGGCCCTGGCAGAAAATGCGGCCAAGGGCACGGCCGTCCGCTTGCAGAGCTTGGTCATTGCCGAGAGGAAGCTCGATCATCAGCGCGCATTCCGTGCCAACGGCCAAAGGCTCAAAGCCGCGCGCCGCTATGGCCAGGAGCGGGTCAAGGACGCCATTGACGATCGCCGGGAGGCCAAAGCGTTCGTCGGTTCCGAGATCCGCGAGGAGCTCGAGATCCAACGTTTGAGGCGCGCCAACTGGCAGCATCAATGGGAATTTCATGGGCGGCAGCTCCACCGGGAGCACAAGGAGAAGCAGCAGAAGATGCGTGACGCGGAAGCCAAGCAGCAGGCGACATCCCGTGACGAGTGCCGAGTCATGAGCGAGGAGCTGAAGCAGCTGACCAAGGCGACGCGCGAGGACATCGAGCGGCAGAAGGACGAGCAGGCAGCGGACGTGCGCTCGCGCAGCAACGGCGACCTATACGCCAAACAGCTCTTCGCCAACGAGCGCTATCATTCCGCCGCGGCTGTGAAGCACGAGGTCAAGCAGTGGAAACAGCGAACGTATGACCATGAGATCGAGTACCTTGCGAACGCACTGGAGGCGAAGAGGGCATCACAGACGTCGATTGCGGAGGCGCAGGCGCAATGGCAGGCCAAGTGCGCTGCCGACGCAGCCGAATGCAGGCTTGAGCGCGAGCGTCTCAAAGAGGAGGGGAAGAGCGCCAAACACTTCGAGCTCGAGCGCAAACGCGCCGTCGTGCAGACAGTACAGGCGGCCAAGCGCACGCCCGCCGCCGCGCTCGAGGAGCAGCTGACGATGGCGCTCAACGAAGAGGGCGCTCTCGACTCCGTGTCTCGGTACTTTGGCTTTCGCAGGCGCGGCGCGAACCAGGTGCTCAGCTCGTGCTCCGTGGCTTCCACAACGACAAGCCCAGTGCGCCTGTGAGTGCTGGCCTCTGGCGAGACTCGAAAAGGCATCATTTTGCGAGATTGCGACGTGCCAGCGCAGAGCGTCAGTTGTTTGGGAGTCATGGAAGGTGTGTGTGGTGGGTTCGGGTGAGTGCAAGTGCGATGCAGCAAGGAACCACCTTTAGAACGTGTATGACGTTATACACGTTTTAAGCGGCTATACGAGAAGATAAGTATTAACTTGTAAATTCCGGACGTTCTATTTAGCGGAGACTATATCCTTCGGAAGATAGTACGGGGTATTACGGGGAATAACTGTGCCCACAACGGCGCCCTCTTCATATAAAAGTTCCGTTACGTTCCTCATTGCGGTTTCGGCGCTCATTTTGATACATGTACTGTTTGTTCGCGCACTCTGCGTCCAACACGTACACGACGGTCTGACACTGCTCGTGCATGTTACTCCTTTAACACCCTCGCCTACTGAAACCCGAACCCCTAACCCTAACCCGAACCGCCCTGGCCTAGCGCACGTACGACATCTGATCTCATTTCTAACTATTTTTCAGGTCCGGTGTGCACTGAATTAACCCAAAGGGTACCTAGAGGGGAGCGGAGAGGGGGGGTGCGAGCGGCAGAGGATCCAGGGGGAGATTACCCCAGGATGTGTCGGTCGGGGTCGCCACTCATGCTATAGAGAGAGGACGAACGAAACCTGTTCGTGATTCCTTGGCGGGAAGTATCCGTCCGCCCGGCGGTCTCTCCGTGTATGGTTCTCGCGCGTCACAGACCACAAAGTGCGTGACTGTGTCGCGCGGCGTATCTTCAATCTTGGCTTTGAACCTTTGATCGTCTGGGGTTCAACAGTCGCTTAGATGTTAGAAGCAGGCCCGAGGCCTACCACGTACCACGATGTGCTGATTACTCGCAGAAGAAAACCGCTGGATCTGGGTCCGAGCCGGTCTTCCACACCCAGGGGCGATCTGCGCGACTGAAGATTGACGTGAGATTCCCCGTGCACAACGGCCACAACAAGAAGCCTCATAGTACCTGTCCCCTCTACACAGTGTCTCCGTGACTCCGCCTCTGCCCATGTTTCGCCGCAAGGTTCAGGTTACACCACACGCGCCATCACCCATAGCTGGACGGACTCGCGACAGTACGGACAAATCTTCATCTTGGCCGTGCAGCGCTCGCACGCCAGCTGATGGCCACACGGCACCGCAAGGTGCGACTTGGGTCCCACCATGCACACGATGCACGTTGTCTGGCCACCGATGGTCGATTCGGGCACCTCGTCATGCACACGGCCGGTGATGTTGCCCACGTCTGCAAGCGTCAGATGCCTCTCCGCTGGCATTGAACCTGGAGCCGGTGCTGGAGCCGTTGGCGGCGCAGGGGCAGGGGGCGGCGGATGCACGGTGGTCGGGCCGCGCCCACCTCGCCCCGCCTCTGCTGCAGCGGTCGCCTCCACTTCCTCCTTCTCGATCACCTCTTCTGCCACCACCTCCGCTTCCGTCGGCTCTAACTGCGAGGCCGACAAGCTGGTGGCCGCCTCGCCTGCGGCTGTGGTCGCCGGTTTACCCTTCTTCGCCTTCTTCCTTCCCTTCTTGGACGCCTTTACGGCCTCCGCTTCGGCTCTCGCTTCCTCCTCAGCGAGGAGACGTGCCATCATCGCATCGGCGCGTGCTTGCTCGTCCTCGCGTGAGAGGCCGCCTCGAGCGCCGCCAGCCACGACAGACGCGCCAACTGCACTGGACGCTGCTGCGGCGCATGATGAGGTGCTGTGCCGGGTCGCAGCCATGTTTCCAAGTTGGCATTGCGCCAAGGCATGGCCCTGGTCCGCTGCAAGCTTGAGTAACACCGAAGCCCGCTTCTCATCTCGGGCCACGCCGTGTCCACCAAGGTGCATGCCTCCGAGATAACACTGCGCATCGGCATCGCCCTGGTCCGCTGCGAGCTTGAACAGCGCCGCAGCCCGCTTATAATCTTGGGCCACACCCTCTCCACCAAGGTGCATGAGTCCAAGTTGGCGCTGCGCCTCGGCATGACCCTGGTCCGCTGCAAGCTTGAACAACACCGAAGCCCGCTTATGATCTTGGGCTACACCGCGTCCGCCCAAGTGCATGACTCCAAGATAACACTGCGCATCGGCATCGCCCTGGTCCGCAGCGAGCTTGAACAACTCTGCAGCCCGCTTATAATCTTGGGCCACACCCTCTCCACCAAGGTGCATGAGTCCAAGTTGGCGCTGCGCCTCGGCATCGCCCTGGTCCGCTGCGAGCTTGAACAGCGCCGCAGCCCGCTTATGATCTTGGGCTACACCGCGTCCGTCACGGTACATGCGTCCAAGTTGGCGCTGCGCCTCGGCATGACCCTGATCCGCTGCAAGCTTGAACAACGCCGAAGCCCGCTTATGATCTTGGGCTACACCGCGTCCGCCCATGTGCATGACTCCAAGATAAGACTGTGCCTCGGCATCGCCTTGGTCCGCAGCGAGCTTGAGCAGCTCCGCAGCCCGCTTATCATCTTGGGCCACTCCTTGTCCAGAAAAGTGCATGCCTCCAAGTTGGCGTTGTGCCAAGGCACGACCCTGGTCCGCAGCAAGCTTGAGCAGCGCCGCAGCCCGCTTATCATCTCGAGCTACACCATGTCCGCCCAAGTGCATAACTCCAAGATAACACTGCGCCTCGGCATGACCCTGGTCCGCTGCGAGCTCGAATAGTGACGCAGCCCGCTTATCGTCTTGGGCTACACCGCGTCCGCCCAAGTGCATGACTCCAAGTTCGTACTGCGCCTCGGCATCGCCCTGTTCCGCAGCAAGCGTTAGCAGGTCCGCTTGCCCGCTTGTCATCCTCTGCCACACCTCGCAAGGTGCAAGCGCCAATCGTCCGCGAAGGAAGCCGGCTTTACAAGGCGCCGACCTGCCTTATCTCGGCAGCTCTAAATACATAAATGATCCTGTTGCAGGCCGTTCCTAAAATAGATGTCGAATCACGTCAAGTCAAGCTGACTTGAACATGGATCGAGCCGGTAAAAAGACACCGGGGGAGCCGGGACACACACGGGACACACACACGTGGGACACACGGGCGCTCCACACGGGCACACGGATCACACAGACGAACCTCACAACCATCCAAACCCAGGTTGACCCACCAACACACACAACCCGCACAACAGCGCGACGACCGAAACCGCGGCCGACTCAACAGCCGCAGCCCGGAGCCGACCGCACCCCGCGGCCGACTCAGAAGAGGCCGCCCCCAGATCGAGCCGGTAACAAAAGCCGGCCCAAAGAGTACACGTACATAGTAGGGGAGAGGGATGCAAATTTCTGGAGTCAGACACGATCCCCTTAAACTTCATTTTTCGAATCCAGACACCAAGAAGCACATTCGTCTAGTTCCCTCGGGTGTGTGCGACTGAGGTGCTGAGCTATCTACTATAACTCGATAATAACTCGACTGCTACTCATGGCTCTACTCTCTACATCTCAGAGACCGCTCCACCGCTACACATTCTTCTCTGCAGGGATTCCCGTGAAACACACACTCGTGTTACCGGTGTATGTTCTCGCGCGCAACGGCCAACGCCAACGGCGTAACGGGGGGGCGACCGCTCGGCGAACTAAATTAATGGACAACTCTTGGGGGACCCCCTCTAACAACTGAGAGTGAACTCCCAGCCGGCGTCGACTCCTGTGACCTGTCTATAGTGACCTTCACTTTATGACTTTAATCATTGATAAATCATGGCAGGCCCCGCCGGCCCCATCGACAAGACCGGTGCTGGCCGCAACGACTGGTACGTCGAAGCAAAGCTGCACGCGGCGGCGCCTGGCTGCAGGAGGGCGGGCTGCGCGGTGCGAGGTGGCTGCACCAATGCGGGCAGCGTGGCGCGAGCGGCCTGCGCCTGCGCAAAGCCGCCATTGGCCGTGGCCGGCCGTTGCGAGCGCCACGGGGAGCGCGGCAGCGAGAGTGGGCGCAACCCCATGTGCGCGCCGAGGCTACGGATGGCACTTTCTGCCCTTTGGTCGGTTGACTGCCTCGAGAGAGAGACGGGCGGAATGCGCGGCGCGCCGCCACTCATGGGCTGCTGGGGCAGGATCCAAATTTCGGTCGAGCTCGACACCCCCTGCTTCGAGGTCTCCGTGCCCCTCGCCGCCACCGTCGTCGCGAGTGCAGAAGGGCCAAGTGCGTGCCCCGTGGACGTTGTCGAGCCACCTGCACTCATGACGTGGCGGCCAGCTGCGGGCAGTGTCCCGCTGACGGGTACGGGATCGCCTCTCGTGCCCTTCGAGCCGCCGCCTGCGAATGGGGAGGTGGCCCACGCGAAGCCGAAGCTTGTGTTCATCGCGCTTCGGAAGCCCGAGGCTGCAGCAGGGCCACGCGGGATTAGGAGGAGGGGGCGCGGTGCTGGCTGCTGCCGTGGTGGAGCGCCCGGCCCGTCGAAACCTACGTTGACGACTGCGGCCCGAACGCTCGCGCCGTCGTGGGCGCCCGCGCTGAGCTCGCTCGTCGAGGGTCGCGCCGTGGCGGGCGCTGCCGCGGCGAACCCTTTGGCGACGTTACGGGCCTCGCGAGCCTGCCGTGGGCCGCTCTTGGAAAAGTAAGGCGCGCGACTACCCGGGTCGGGTCGCGGCGTCTTCAAGGGCGGCGGCCGCTTCTTCGCCGACTTCATGCGGGCCGGCGACATCATGTTCAGCAGCCGGCCCAGAGGCGTCGTCGCCGCGTTCGTTCGCACCCCTTCCGGGACGGCGCTCTCGAGCTCGGCAGCCGGGATGAACCACGCATCCCTGCCCTGATCCAGCGCCTTGACGAAGTGCGAGAACCGCAATCCGTGCACGCCAAAGCCCTGCCACTCTTCGCCGCTGAAGCTCACCGCACGCTCGCCGTGCTCCGTCTTCGCGACGAGGGCGGCGCCGAGAGGCATATCGACGAGCTCCGTACGCGACCCAAAGTCTTTGTCCTCTTCGTAGGGGCGATACAGCCGCAACCAGTGCAGCCCGGACGCACCAAAGCCGCGCCGCGCTCCAGCGCCGGCGCGGCGCGTGCTGCTGCTCCCGCGCCCAGGGGAAAGCGAGCGTCGAGGGCTCGCCGCTGGAGTCAGCCGCTGCTTCTCGGGCGATTGAAGCGCCTCGTCGTCGAATTGAGGATCGAACTCGATGGCGTGGTCATCCTTCCAAAGGTAGTTTTTCCCGTCGGGGCCCAGCTGCGCGAGCCGCGCGTGCAGCGCGCGCAGGAAGGCGGCGTACTCGGCCGCCTCGCACGTCTTCGTCCAAGTGTCCGCAGTCTCAAAGATCGCGTCACAGAAGCCCTCGCGGCTGAGCGTGTCCGCGCCACCCGCGTCATGCTCCCAATCCTCCTCCGCGCACTCCTCTGCGTCCTCCTCGTCATACTCCTCAATCATCGCCTTGTACATCTTCTTCATCATCACGACATAGTACTGCTTGCTGAGCCGCGGCTCGCCGACGGCGCCGACAGCCTTCGCCTTGCTCCGCTTCATGCTGTTCAGCGCCGTCGTCCACCAGAGGTGCAGGTACTCGAGCACCTCTGGGTTGTGGCGCACGGCCGCGCGCTGGCGCATCGCGTCGTCGGTGTAGAGTGCATCATCTCCTTGCTGCCAGATCGCTGCGCCCTCGGTAAAGACGACCTTGCTCTTGTCGACCTTTCTCAGGCGGGTCCTCGTCCTCAGCACATGGATGGTGCGGCTGCCGACGAGCATACCTCCAAGGCGCTTTCGCCAGGCGCCGCCAAGGCCCACCTTTTGAGGACGCGGTAGTGAGGCCGCGCCAGCAGCATCCACATTCGCAGAAGCAGGAGCGGCAGCTGCGCGATCATCCGCAGTGGCGGCAGCAACTCCGGCGGAGGCGGAAGCGTCCCCGGCGGTGGCGGAAGCGGCCACGGTGATGGTGGAAGCGGCCGTAGTGGTAACGGTAGAGTCCCTGGTTGTGGCGAAAGCGGCTGCAAAAATAGTGGAAGGCACTGGCTCCATCACGATGGTCATAGTGGAAGGCACTGGCTCCAACACGATGGTCATTCTGACGCGGTGCGGACTTCAAATCATGAACGTGACGAGCCCGTCAGATACAAGTATACCCGGTAGCAAGTTGAAAGTTGGAGTGCTTCACAAACTTTCGTGAGTGTGAAACTGTGCATGGCCTTTTTGTCCTTGTATTGTTTTCACGGCTGTGCTGCTTACGTGTTGTGTGTATTCATAATGAAACTGTGCATAGGAATCTATGTTCACGAGCGACCGTCGCATGCTGCTCCCGCGTACTGTGGAGCGCTCAAAATGCCTGTCAATGCTCAGGGCACATCGGCAGCATACCACTGTGCACGACTTCCACACTGCCTTTGCCGTGTCAGAGATTATCGGATCTGCACAGCCGGTTGATTATGTGGGTCACTTTGTGCAGCCTAATGGGCGTGCAGTCTTCTGGTTCGAGGGCGAGGGCGACCATGCGCGCATTGTCGCCGACGCGAACGTGTTTTCTTCGGACCAGCTTACGGTGGTAGATGCGACGAATCTGCAAGCAGGCGCTACATCGAGGATCGGCAGCCTGCGCATGCCCGCAGTGCTGCCGCTAGACGTAATCGCCGAGCTGCTGGTGACATCAGACGTCGTGCTCACCTATGTCCATGAACGGAGCAGTCTGACGATGGATCTATTGTCCACTGATGAATCCGCGACCATCTTTCGCTTCTCTGGCACACACGAGTTCTTCACCACGAAGCGCAAAGTAATGCCGGTGCATTTCGAGGTGCGAATAGACCACGAGGGAAACGTTATCGTCGCCGATGCAGCGGGCAACCTCCCGGTGTGAAACAGGTGTGCAAATATTCCTGCTCGTAAGAGGTCCCCAGCAAGTCTCTGTAAAGCTCAAGTCCCTGATTGTAGGGTGAAGAGAGGCGGGCTCATGTCATGCTTTGTGGGAACTGAGCTCAACTTCCCTCATGGGGTAGAGAGAAAGAGACCACCTGTACAGTAGGCAACTTGGCGCACCGTCAAGTTTGAGGGGGGCGCCGCTGTTGCAATCGCCGTCCGAGGCGTACGAGGGTACAAGTATTCCGATGGGGAACCGATGCAGTCCTTGGTGCAGATCGCCATCGGGGGCGGCGGCCGCCAGCCCGGCACCGCACGGGGGTGGGGAAGCCTGCGGTAGCAAACTAAACATAGTCCGCGCGCTTCGGCATTTTAAAATCAAAATCACCCTCAGGGACGCGAACCAATTAAGGCATGCAGCTTTCCAACCCAATTTTCGTATTTGGTACTTGTCGGCCACGCCTCCGTCCATTGAGCCCCGTCCGCCGCGGAATGTCGGAATCGGAATCCAAGAGCGTCACGAAGCTCAAGGCGAAGCTCGGGCGTGTGCCCACCGAGCAGGAGATTGCCAGGTACGAGGCCAAACAAGAGAAGAAGCGCCGGAAAAGGGAAGAGGCCACCGCACAACTCGCAGCGCCGCCAGCCCCGGCC
>Ga0210246_101699_pt1 | contig 16100 bp, 14 predicted proteins | sample ChrtobMetaP3_8mM_FD_155469 | JGI IMG/M metagenome (GOLD analysis project Ga0210246, IMG submission 155469) | Chrysochromulina tobin associated microbial communities from unialgal haptophyte culture, Seattle, Washington, United States - P3_8mM | ecosystem: Host-associated > Algae > Haptophytes >...
GGCGGGGGCGAGGGCGGCGGGGGAGAGGGCGGCGGTGACGGCGGTGGCGGCGAGGGCGGTGGCGACGGCGGGGGCGAGGGCGGCGGCGGCGAGGGAGGCGGTAGCGAAGGTGGCGGCGGCGACGGTGGCGGGGGGTAGTGCGTGTGCGGTGTGTGCGGATGGTGCGGATGGTGGCCATGGAATATCATCTGCCGATGATTTGACCTCGTGGGAACGTGCTGGTGGCGCACCGAGCCATCCTGCCGCTTTCCGGCTGGCAACTCATCGCGGGTACTTTCAAGAATTATTGCGAGGGCGGTGGTGCGGGCGGCGGTGGCGGCGGCGGCGGCGGCGGCGGCGGCGGCGGCGGCGTTTGGAACATGATCGTGCTTCTCCATTGCGCGTGAGCTCACGGTGTGTTTGCACTCTATTTGGCAAAGGTTCTGGGCCCACGGCTTCGTGCAGTGCCCGTTCGCCACAAATAATGCGCACGAGCTCATCTTCGCGGCCGAAGAGACGCCAATGACGGCGAAGACCGTCGTGCGGAGAACCTTCATGGCAAACAACTGAGGCAACTTAAAACTGTTCTGTTTTACCTTAAACTGTTTCTGCACCGCATGCATATTGTCGAATCTCGTGTTCTTGCTTGCCTGATCATTAGGTAACGGCGAGGTTTGTGACCGCTCGCTAAGGCGACCCGACTTGGAGAGTACCTGCACCTGGGGACCGGCGTTGGACAATGTGCTCGCGCACACGCGCGTTCATCGTTCACTCGCGCTGTGTATTGCGAGTTCTTTGAGCGCCCGGTGCACCTGCCTGACTTCACAACGCTCAACGGCGCCGGTTTGCGGTGAACTCTGAGAAGCCTGAAAAGGAGTTCAAATTAACCTTAATTGCCAGCTCACAGCCCCGCATGCATTTCGACGTGACCTGTACTTTGAGGTCACTTTGAGACCTCATTTGGAGTGGCCGCTCGCTGTGTTGCACAGAGAAGGGCGCCACCGTCGATCAGCAGAAACTGGGGGCGGACGCCATGGGCGACCAAAGTCAAGGGCGACCGCAGAACCACAACGCCCATCATCAGAACCTCAACCCTCGGCAACTGACGGCCAAACTCAGCGCCGCCTCAACCGTCGACGAACTGCTGCGCCTGCACGAAACCCACGGCGACTCGTTCGACCACTTCCATCTGTCCGCTGCGTGGTCGCGCTTAAAGGCCCTGCGCCCCATCAAGGACCAGCGCCGATTGGCACCGCTCTGCGACCAGTCAGTGCGGATGCTTCGCGGGGGAGATGTCGGTGCGCGTGCGATGGCCAACGTGGCGCACGCTGCTGCAAAGTGCAAGCTGCGAGGCCCGGCTGCAAACTCGCTGTTTGACGCTCTTGCGACGGCATCGGCGGCGCGCGCGAACGAGTTTAGCTCCCAGGAGCTCGCTACTACGGCATGGGCGTATGCAACGGCGAATCAAACGGCCCCGTCCTTGTTCCAGGCTCTGGCGATGGCATCGGTGGCGCGTGTGCACGAGTTCGACCCTCAGGCGCTCGCCAACATGGCGTGGGCGTACGCGACGGCGGGCCACGCGGCGACGTCTCTCTTTGATGCTCTGGCGAAGACGTCGGCAGCGCGCGTGCACGAATTCGACCCTCAGGCGCTCGCCAACACGGCGTGGGCGTATGCGACGGCGGGCCACGCGGCACCCTCTCTGTTCAACGCCTTGGCGACGGCATCGGCGGCGCGTGTGCACGAGTTCAACTGCCAAGGGCTCGCTAGTACGGCGTGGGCGTATGCGACGGCGGGTCACGTGGATCCGTCCCTGTTCAAGGCTCTGGCGATGGCGGCCATGGCGCGCGTGGATGACTTCTATCCACAGGGCCTCGCCAACACGGCGTGGGCGTTTGCGACGGTGTGCCTCGTGGATCCGTCGCTCTTCGACGTCCTAGCAACGGCGTCGGCGAAGCGAGTAGACGAGTTCGATTCTCAGGCGCTCGCCAACACGGCGTGGGCGTATGCGACGGTCAACCACGCGGCCCCACTGTTGTTCGACGCCCTGGCGAAGGCATCGACGGCGCGCGTGAACGCGTTCAGTCCCCAGGAGCTCGCCAACACGACGTGGGCATTTGCCGTCGCCAACGTTGACGCGGGTCTCACAGTGGACATTGTGGAAGCGTGCAAGAAGCACGAGCGTGCGTTCAAGGTCCCGTCGCTGTGCCAACTCCATCAAGTGGCATTGTGGTGCGAGGAGCGGGGAGGCGACAGAGCCTTGCAGCTGTCGGCCGCCCTGTGCGCACGCTGCCGTGAAGCCTTCGTTCGGCAGCCTGCCACCTCGTCACGCCTGCAGTCGCAGGTGGCGGGTACGCTGCGCGCGATGGGGCTGCGCGTAGTGGAGGAAGTGCGCACCAAGCAGGGCTACTCTCTCGACATAGTCGTTCAGTTTCGTCGGAGTGAGATGGCACTCGAGGTTGACGTCGCCATCGAGGTAGACGGACCGCATCACTTTTGGGGGGCGACGCATACCCCCACGGGCTCGACCGTGCTCAAGCGCCGCCAGCTGCGATCGGCAGGCTGGTTGTTGACCTCAGTGCCCTTTTGGAGCTGGCTCGAGAAGCACGACGACGCTGCGCGGAGAGAGTACCTTGAAGCGGTCGTGAACGAGACTCTCCGATTGGCGCCGTCATCAAGGGCAATCAGTGACTATCAGAAGAGAGGCCATCAGTGGCCATCAGCGACGCTCCAATGCCAATTGGCGGCGGCAGCTGACGCAGACGGCGGACGTGGCGGCCGCGGGTCCCCGGACGGTGCCATCATCGCCACCGCCGCAACTGCCACCGTCGTATTCACAGCTGCGGACAGTGCCGCCCCCGCCGCGGCCCCCGCGGCCCCCGCGCCCCACGAGGACCCCGAGGACCCCGAGGACCCCGCGAAACCCGAGTCCTCCGCCCCCGAGGACCCCGAGGCCTCCGAGACCCCCGCAACCGCCGCCCCCGAAGCCCCCGCGCCCCCCGAGGCGCCCGAGGCCCCCGAGGCCCCCGAGGCCCCCGCGGCTGCCGCCGATGCACAGAAGCTATTCTTCGTGATGGAGACACAGCGGCAGGCTGAGGCAAAGCGGCTCGAGTTCAAGGATGAGGCGGAGGCCAAGGAGGCAACGAAGGCGGCGAAGGCGGCGAAGGTGGCGGCGGAGGCGGCGGCGGCGAAGGCGGTGGCGGCGGCGAAGGCGGCGAAGGCGGCGAAGGCGGCGAAGGCGAAGGCGGCGAAGGCAAAGGCGGCGGCGGCGAAGGCGGTGGCCGAGAAGTCGGACGAGAAAGCGGCAGCCGAGAAGGCAGAGGTAGAGAGGGCCGCGGCAGAGAAGGCGGCGGCGGAGCACAACTTGCGAGATATGCACCGAGATATGCACCAAGATATCGCCGCGGAGCACAACTTGCGGGCTCGCATCCCCCTTGCGGGCTCGCTGCAGCGAGCCCGCATCGAACTCGACTCCTTCATTATGAGCCACACGCCCGAGATTACGGTGCTCAAGGGCTGTGTGGCCTTCATCTCCGCTTGGCAGCCACGTGGACGGTTTCGTTTCTTCATCAAGGGCAATGCACCCATTCTCCCCGTGCTCATTGCCCCGCTGCTCCTTTCGCTCGTGCTGTTCGAACAGCCCGACCGGCCCATCCTGCCACCAGTGCAGGAATACATGCGGCGGATGTACAGGTACAGCTCGGAAGAAAGCACCAGGAAGAATACATCGATGCTCTTCCAGATGGTTGTGATCTACGGCAGCATCATGTCTGCCCGGACGGCTCGGGCAGAGCGCGGTGCGCCACTGATGGCCTCTGATAGCCTCTGATCGCCTCTGATCGCCTCTGATCGCCTCTGACAGCCTCTGAGTGCCTCTGATCGCCTCTGATCGCCTCTGATGGCCTCTGCTGGTCTCTGATTACGAACTCGAACCGATCATTCAGGCCCAGACAGCGCGTCGGACAACTACCTGTGGTTCGGCTTCGGCTGTATACAGCTTTCTTACCTGGCACTCTGCATCTTCATGTCTTCTTTGCGGAGACAAATGAGAGAAGCGGGCATCGAGGACGACGAGCGCATCGTCGTGATCCTGTACGCTATGTTCTTTGCTACAATATCATTCATAGTCCTCTGGGCCCTCCTCACTCGCAGACGAGCCGTCCCACGGGGACTGTCTGAACAGGGATCTGAACGAAACACGCGACATGCCAGGGCTACTCAAGGGCCAAGTAGGCGCCCTTCCCAGTCTCAGCGAGAAGGCGCCAAAGGGGGTCCGAAGCCCGAGGCGGTGAACTTCGAGTTCGCCTGCTGGTATTATGCGCGCAGTCGTCCTGTGCACGTCGCCACGCAGGCGTACATTTGCCTCGTCTGGACTGTCGTATCCAGGCGCTATGACTTCTCGAACAGTTACCACGTGTTCAGCACGTACGAGCAGCCGAGTGTGATGAGCTCTGATGAGCTCTGATGACCTCTGATTGCCTCCCTCAGCACGTACGAGCAGCGGAGTGTGATGAGCTCTGATGAGCTCTGATGAGCTCTGATGACCTCTGATGACCTCTGATGACCTCTGATGACCTCTGATGACCTCTGAGTGCCTCTCTCGTCAGGTACGAGCTGCGTGGCGTGATCAACTCTGTGGTCATCGCCATGGGCGTCGTCTTGCGCATCATCTTCTCAGGGCCTGCCACGACGCATTCGTCGCTCATGGTGCAGAGTTACCGCGACGTCACGTTGATCTCGATGCAATTGTGCCAAGCTTCTGCCGACCTCATCATCTTCTGGTCAGGCCAACCTCTTACGCGCGCCTTCCAAAGGCCTGCCGGATCATTCAATCCAGTGTCGCACCTCTTCTGCCAGACTGACCTTGAGGTGACAGCTGCCGCCTTCGCTTGCGTCTGCTCGGTCACGCTGGCATTAGGGATCTTCTACGGCTCGTTTTTGAACGAGCGGGCCGACGAGCACTGGGCTGGCGCGTGGCACATGGCCTTCTGGGCTCTGCGTGTGGGGGAAGATGGGTGCGTCGGCTCCCTTGTGGGTGCTCTCGCCGCCTGCGGTGGCTTCGCCGTCGGAGAAAGGGTGAGCCGCTGCACGAGGCGGTGCACGCAAGCCCGTATTGCATACGTATTGCAGGCAAGTGCTCACCATGGCGCTCCTCTCCCCACTATCTCCCCACAGGTGAGCAGAAGGCGCGAGGCGAGGCTACGTGCCCTGTTCGCCGCGCAGCGAGAGGGTTCGGGGCCTTCAGTCGCGAGTGAGCGGGTTTGAACTGCCTCGACACGAAAGACCTTGCTCGTGTGCCCGATCGCGTGTTCCATTCATGAGTCGTCTCGGAGACGAATCCCGTGTAAAGCCGTACTCCAAGCTGATTGACGGGCAATGGCACACATGCTGTACATGTACACACATGCCGGCGGCAGCCGCTGCAAGGAGACCTCCAAGGTGGCAGCCAGAAGGGTGGACAGTGGTACGGCCGTGCAGTCAGTCAGTTAATCAGTCAGGAGTGTCTTGGTGCAGCCCTCCGTTGCGAGCACCGAGGTGGCAGCCAGACTGGTTTACACGTGTACACGATACATCGGCATGTCCAAGGGGTATTTCGAACGACCAACTCTGATCTCACAGTCGTCCTCGGTGGTCCTTCGGTAGACCATGTGCACCGATGTCATGATGTCAAACTACTTGTAGGGGCAGACGCGACCACGGTCCTTCTCGCCGCCCCTGCCATGAGCTTTAAGCTCGCGATGGGTCTCTCGCCCTCCTTTTCCACCCACTTGTGCGCTTGCCGAGATGGCAATTACGTGACCTGCCACCCTGGTGTGAACGCGTGTGTGAATGTGCCTTTTTTCTGTTCAGCTCACATGGGAGCCTATTCAGATGCGTCCACAGAGTTGTCGATCGGCTCGTCGCCCGTGCCCAGCGAAGAACTTTCGGAGCAGGAGCAGACGCCGCCGTATGACCTCCATCGCACAGTCTACTTTGTGCGGCATGCGGAGTCCACGTGGAATGCGGGCAATCGCAGGAGGAATCTGTTCATGCTCATGCGCCACGTGGATCATCCGCTCTCAACGGTGGGCGTCGGCCAGGCGCAGGCTCTCTCGGCGGCGCTGCAGTGCTCGCTGAAGAGCGCCGATGCGACCGGCAGCCAGAGCATGATGGATGCGGCGCTGGCACCATTGGGCAGTGCCGCCGAGGTGTGGGTGTCGCCAGCGACGCGATGCATGCAGACCGTGCTCCTTGGCTTGCGTCCGCTCCTGCTGCGACGGTCCGAGCGATGCGCGAAGGCTGTCGGCGGCGAGGCTGCCTTCGACAAACCGATGCCGCTGCGTGTCAGGCCGTTTCTTCGCGAGGTCAAGGGTGCAGGCTGGGACAACCTTGGCGGCGCGCGCGGCGCTCACATTGTCGAGAGAGCTTTGAGGACGCTCGACTCACCGGCGCGGCGCGACGCGACGCTCGCCAGGCAGTCCTCCTTGACAAGGACGGAGGAGGCGTCAGGGCGCTGGTGGAGCCCCGCTTGGAAGGTGTCGGAGGGGCGCACGAGCTCAGTACGGCGCGTGCAGGCAATGCTGCATGAGCTCGACGCGCAGCCGAGCGGCGTGGTCGTCCTCGTGGTGAGCCATTCCAATTTTCTGCGTGCGGCGCTCGCGACTCATCTCGTCGACCCAAATATGGACGACGGCATTGACGAATCCATGCGGACTCTGACTCAACGGCTGCGCGTGCAGAAGCTGCCTAATTGCGCGGTGCTCGGCTGTGAACTCATGCGCACGCCCACGTCGCCGCAGCCGATCGCGCTCGCCATGGCGCTCGCGCAGCCGATGAGTTCACAGCCGATGAGTTCACAGCCGATGAGTTCACAGCCGTTGAGTTCACAGCCGATGAGTTCACAGCCGATGAGTTCACAGCCGTTCGCGCTCGCGCAGCCGAGGCTCCTATGGCCCGCCGAGTGGCCCGAGAAACCCCGTGATCGACTGCGGCGCGAGCGAGCCGCCAGAGCCGTCGAGCGAGCAGCATCGCCCCAGGCGAAGCGCGAGCAGGCAAAGACGCAGCAGGAGCAGCAGCAGTCGGAGAGGCCGCATGCGGGCTTCGGCCGCCTATTTGGGCGGCGCAGGGTGGCCAAGGTCGCCCCGTCGTAGCGGCGTTCTAGAGACGTAGCGTCGTAGCGGCACACGACCAAAGTTTCGGTTCGGTTCGAGTGCATGCAAAAAGCTTTGTTTCCGAAAATATGATGAAACGGCAGCTCAGCAGTGGTGGCACACAGCAGCAGAGGCGGCAGCGGCGAAGGCGGCATGCCGCATCGCCGCCCGCCGCCGCCGCCGCCCAACATCGATGGCGCTTGCCTCGTCGATGCTACTCGTCTGCTACCGCCGTTTGGCTGTCCGGTACCGCGGATACCACTCGGCTGCTCATCGAGCGTCGCCGCCCGTCTCGCAGCCTTACGCAAAGGCTCGATCATTTCAGAACTGTCGCCGAGCTTTGAGGCGTGGGTTCGCAAGCACGCAAACACTATCGCCACCAAGCCGAGAGATGACAGACGCCGAGCCCCACTGCCGTTTGCATTTTCGGAGCCATGGCCGCGCGTTCTTGTCTTCATGCCATCCGCTCTCGACCTGTCCTTTGCCGAGTCGAGCGTGCGCCCGACGGGGATCGATGTGTTGAGCGTGCTGACGGATGCGGCGCGCCGGTTGAATGTCAGCCTGGACATCCTCACGAATGGAGACTCTAACGAGCTTGGCAACAAGACGTTCGAGACAATGCACCAGCTCCAGTGCATGGCCTCCTCTGTCTTCACGCATGGCTCGTGGCTCAGCCGAGCTGAAGGAGAGAGCCGGTGCGGACCCAACGTGACGTTGCGTCGGGGCCGCTGCGGCGCCGTCTGGGCAAGCGCCGTGGGGCTGCGTGCCCATCTCGAGGGACGGACGCCAACACGGCGATACGATGCGGTCGTCTCCTGGGCCGGCTTCGAGCTCGAAAAGGCAGATGTCCTCACGGACTTCTTTGGACGCCCACGCCCCGCCGTTGTGACCGCCGTTTCGGGTGGGGCGCCTCCGGCCGGATGTGCTTGCTATCTCGGTCGTCACAAGGTGCACGAGGGCCGGAAGGAGCTGGTGCGAGAGTTGCTGAGCAACACCACTGCGCACGTCCCGTCACTCACAATCGCACGCGCAGAGGGGCTGAATGTGTTGCTCAAGGAGGGCAGACTCGACGCCCCTGGAGGCCCTTGCTTCCCATGCTACATGAAGCCAAACTCCTTTGCCGGGGGCAGCTCCGGGTACGGCTTGAGGGCCTCAATCTACAAGGGGTCCTCTGAGGATACTCTGATGGCATCTGATTGCGTCCCTCATCAGGTACGGCAGCGACCTGCAAGGGATTGTGTTCGACTCATCGGCATTGCATGCAAGGGCAGGCCATATCTGGAACCGCATGTGGTCTAACGGCCTTCGAAGCCGGTTCGGCACGTCGCATAAGATCGTCATTGAGCGCTACCTGAAGGGACCGCTCGTGTACGCGGAGACGGCAGTCCAGCGCGGCCGCGTCTTCCGTTGCACCTGCCTTGCATGCAAGCGCTCACCACGGCGCCCTTTTCCCCACAGGTACGCGGAGACGGCAGTCCGGCGCGGCCGCGTCTTCCGTTGCACCCTGCGCGCGGCCACTCACGGAGGCAAGGGCCTCGACGGCCACTACGCAATGCCTGCGGACCTGCCGAACGCCTCTGCCGAATCTCAATGCCGTGCGACCGTCGCGATCACCGTCGAGGCTCTCGACCTCCAGACCGGGATCTATGGGATACAGCTCGTGATGGACGACGCCTATGGGTGTGCGCTGCTCGAGGTCAACTTTCGCCCGCATGGCTGGCCGTTGCTCATGGAGCCAAGCTTCCAGCGGCTCTTCTCTCCGGACGTATGCATGCTGATGGCCCTTCTCATTGCATGCTGATGGCTCTTCTCTCCGGACGTATGCATGCTGATGGCCCTTCTCATGGCATGCTGATGGGACCCGTTTTGAGCATGATTGTTGGATTGCCCCGAGATCCCCCTGAGGACTCATCGATGGCCTGTGTCGTCAGGTGTGGGACTACGGCGACCTCGCCCTCCTCCTCGCTCTCGATGCAGATGAGGATGCCCTCGAGGCGATTGCACCGTCTGGCGGGGGCGGCGCGTTGACAAGCGGCGCGCCCATCATGGCGCCCCAGGGTGCACCCTACTCAGCGCCCTATCAGCTACGCATCGACTGCCGTCGAGGCAACTTGTCCGATGTAGAGGTGGCTCGGCGTCTCACCCACACACACGCCCTCGTCGGCTTGCATGCGAGCGGGCTGTGCGACGCGCGCGTGTCCCCAAATTAGGCAGGCGCAATGGCGTGAGTTCCCAAATTAGGCAGGCGCAATGGAATGTGATCTTGAAGCATCTCTCGCACAGGCGAAGGGGGCGAAGGCGTAGAGAGGTGAAATTGAGAAGGCGGTAGGAGCACCATCCTGAAGGCGAAGTGTAGGACTATCATGAGCTCCGTAGGATATAGGCCTACGATATAGACCGTAGGAGCGGTTTTCGAGGCGAATGGATAAATTGTGCATTAAAATGTTTGAAGGTCGGGTGAAGTTTAGGAGGTGAGAGTGCCGCGGGCCGCGGAGTCGTCTCGGGCGGGGAACACCGAGCGTCGACGGAAGCAGCGCTGCACGCGTGCAAACGGCCGGGCGCGGGCGCCGAACAGGTCGACATCAAGAGCGGCCGGAGGGGGACGTTTGGTCCCGGGTCTTTTTCAGTCCCAGAGTCGCCCTAACCGTCGCGTTGAGGAGGCTTCCGGTACCGCTTACGCCGCTTTGACCCCCATTTGCGGCCACTCACATACAACCCTCCAGCCATGCAACTCTTCCAAGACTGCCTCTGTCCTCAGACCGCTTGAAACAGACCGCAGTCCGTGGCGCTACGGCGAGCGCTGGGTGAGGCCGAGCTAGCGGCGCATGCATCACTGGGTGAGGCCGAGCTCGCGGCGCATGCATCACTGGGTGAGGCCGAGCTCGCGGCGCATGCATCACTGGGTGAGGCCGAGCTCGCGGCGCATGCATCACTGGGTGAGGCCGCGCTCGCGGCGCATGCATCACTGGGTGAGGCCGAGCTCGCGGCGCATGCATCACTGGGTGAGGCCGAGCTCGCGGCGCATGCATCACTGGGTGAGGCCGAGCTCGCGGCGCATGCATCACTGGGTGAGGCCGAGCTCGCGGCGCTTGTCGAGAAGACTCGAGGCACTCATGGCCGCGAAGGCACCAGCCTCAGTCTCGCCTCCCGCAGCGGCCTCGGCGCCGTCAAGGGCGCCCTCCCCTTGAGGCAGGGGGAGCAGCGGGTGCGTCACTGGCGTCAGGAGACCATTGAGTAAGGAGCTCATCCGTGCGCCAGGGCCGGTGGACAGCGCCATGAAGTGGGAGCACCCCAGTGCACCTGCGGCGTCGGCGACGGCCGCATACAGGTGAGCGGCATGTGTCGGCTCCGTCAGCGCCGCCTCGACACGACGCATGTCAGCACATCCTGCGAGCCCCGCCCTCTCCACAGCCGCGCCCACGACGACGCGCATCTCCACAGCCGCGCCCACGACGACGCGCATCTCCTCCGCGCTCGACCGCGTCGTCGTGGGCGCACGAGCCGGTGCCGGGCTCGCCAGGCTCGCCAGGCCTATCACGCGCACGCCGAGGCGACGCGCCGCCGCCGCGACCGAAGCGGTCGTGAGGCATGCGCCGTCCGCCGCCGCCACCACCGCCTCCGCCTCGATGCAGTCAGCCTCGAGGGTGATGTACTCGACCCCGGCGCGCGTCGCCATCGCATTGAGCGCCAGGTACTCGGCGTGCGTGCCGCCGAAGCGGCCGCCGGCGGCTGCGGTGCGCAGGGTGAAGATCAACGGGCACGGGCACGCGGCGCGCAGCACCGCCAGCTGCAGACGCACCGCCGCCGGTTCATGCGAGCTGAGCAAATCTGCCCGTATCTCGACAGCGTCCACGTTTGCCCAGAGGGCAGATGGCAGAGGCATCGCAGCCGCAACGTCGGCGCACGCGAGTGAGAGTGCAAAGGAGGGCGCGGGCGGGAGCGGCGTGGGCGGCACGAGCCCGCACGCACGCCGCACGTGCACCACGAACGCCGCCGCCGCCGCATCGTGGTCGAGGAACCGTCGCGGCGCCGCCATGTGATCAAAGTCGGCGCACGCATCGTACCAGCCGGCCCGCCGCGCGTACGCGACGCGCGGTGGCTCGCCGAGGCTTGGGCGCGACGCGTCGATCCCCAGGTACCACTCGACGTCGTCGATGGGCTTCATCGCCTGCACGACCGGCCAGTGCGCGCGCAGCAGCTCGCGCCCCGCCTCGGTTTCGACGATGCCGCCGCCACAGGCGACGACGCGCCCGCGCCCACCCTCGGCGTCCTCGGCGAGCGTGCGCTTCAGGAGGGCCACCTCGCGCTGCCGAAATGTCGGCCAGCCCTCTGTGTTCACCGTATCCATGATCTTGCCATGCTCCGCCTCGTACAGATGGTCCATATCGATGAACGGAAGGCCGAGCGCAGCGGCGGCCGCGCGGCCGAGGTGCGTCTTGCCGGCGCCACGCATGCCGATGAGGACGATCGTCGCCTTGAAGCCGTCGGATTCGTCTGAACGAGGCGGTGGCGGAGGCGTCGGCATCATGACACAGGTGTCGCTTCACGCGAGCTTCATCAGGTCCCGAGAATGGAGCGAGATCGACATGACAACGTCCCTCGGAGCGGCTTCGAGGCCCCTCGTGACCATTCCACACACAAGCACCTTTCGCGCCATTCTCCCATGTTTGACGACTACGGATGGGACGACGCCGCCGCGCTCGAGGCGCTCGACGCGTACGAGCGGGCGGCACCGCCGCCCCGATCTCCGCTGCCGCCAATGCCGATGCAGCAGCAGTCAACGCTGCTGCTGCCGCCGCCGCCGCCGCCTCCTCCGTTCGCTCGGCTAGCAGCAGCCGCAGCTTCCGCAGACGAGGACGCATGGGTGCCGCACGCCGCCTTTCGGCCGCAACTACGCACCGACGCGGTGGCGGCGCCGTCGCAGCACGCCTCCGCGGCGGCGTGGGGTCCGTGGGCGGCGGCACGTGCGCCACGGGCGGCCGACCTGCCCGCCGACTGCGGCGGCGATGTGGGCCTCGGTGCGCCTCTAGAGTCGCTCGAGCCTCCCGCGCAGCCGCGCCCGCCGCCGCAGGCGTATGACCCGACGTCCATCGATCGATGGGTCTACCCGACCAACGTGACCGAGCGCGCCTACCAGTTTGAGATCGCCTCGATCGCCGTGCGCCAGAACACGCTCGTCTCGCTGCCGACCGGGCTCGGGAAGACGTTGATCGCGGCGGTGGTGATGTACAACTTCTGGCGCTGGTTCCCGACCGGCCGGTGTGTCTTCCTTGCGCCCACCAAGCCGCTCGTCCACCAGCAGGTCAGTGCCGTGCGCCGCGTGATCGGCGTGCCTCTGTGCGACTTTGCCGAGCTCACGGGATCGATGAAGGTCGAGGAGCGTCGGGCAGCGTGGCTGCGCGCGCGGCTGCTGTTCCTCACGCCGCAGACGCTCCAGAACGACCTCGAGTCGGGCAGCTGCCCCGCACACGAGATTGTCTGCCTCGTCGTCGATGAAGCGCACAAGGCGACCGGCCAGCATGCCTACGTCAAGTGCGCATGCTGATGGCGGCCTCAGAGCGCATGCTGATTGCATGCTGATTGCATACCGATTGCATGCTGATTGCATGCCGATTGCATGCTGATTGCATGTTGATTCATGCTGATGGCAGCCTCAGAGCGCTGCTGATTGCATGCTGATTGCATGCTGATTGCGTTCTGATTGCATGCTGATTGCATTCTGATTGCATGCTGATTGCATGCTGATGGCGGCCTCTGAGCGCATGCTGAGTGCCCCCAGATGCCCCCCTGAGTGCATCCGCTGCTTGACAGGTGCGTGCAGCTGCTCCGCGCGAAGAGCGGTGGCTTTCGTGTGCTTGCGCTCTCGGCGACTCCAGGCGCGACGGCGGACAAGGTGCAAGAGGGAGGTTCTCACGGCGCTGCATGCTGCTGGCATACCGATGGCATGCTGATTGCCCCCCCTCATCAGGTGCAAGAGGTGCTCACGGCGCTCCACATCTCGCGCCTCGAGGCGCGTGACGAATCCTGTTTGGACGTGCGCGGCTGTCTCAACGAGCGGCTGCAGCAGACGGTCGCGGTGGCCATGGAGGGCGAGGTGGCGGCGGCTCGCGACCTTGTGGGGGTGGCGTACGGGCTCTCGTTGCGCAAGCTGCAGGGTCTCGTGTTCGAAACCGAGGTGGGACGTACCCCCAGATCTGTGCTGATTGCGTGCTGAGCGCGGGCTGATTGCATGATGAGTGCGTGCTGAGTGCGTGCTGAGCGCGTGCTGAGCGCGTGCTGATGACCGCTCTCATCACAGCCGGGGAAAATCCCGAGGTTCCTGCTGGTCTCAGCCCAGCAAAAGTACATCGCGGTGCGTCCCGAGGGCACGCCGGCGCACGTGCACTTCCGCAACATAGCCGCCTTCTCGGTGGCCATCATGATGGCGCAGGCGTACGAGCTGGTCAATGCATATGGGTGTGGCTCGTGCATCGCATTCCTCGCGAGCTACCTCGCGCAGGGCGATGGCGGACCAGCTGCCGATGACGAGTTTGGGGACGAGGGCTTCGACGAGGGCGAAGACGCGCCAGTACCGGTAAGGAAGTCGAAGAGCGCCGGTGGTCGTAAAGAAGATGGACGGATGCTGCGCGAGGCGCGAGGGGCTCTGTTCGCGACGGCCGAGTTCACAGCGATGCTCGCGATGCTGCAACGCGTGAGTGATGATTCCTTTCTGATGGCGCCTCTGATTGCGTCCCTCATCAGGGCATGAGTTCACAGCGATGCTCGCGATGCTGCAACGCGTGAGCGAGGATTCCTTTCTGATGACCGCCCTGATGACCGCCCTGATGACCTCTGGTAGCGTCTCTGATGCTGCAGCGCGTGAGCAGGGCCTCTCTCTGATGGCCTCTCTGAGTACCTCTCTGATGGCCTCTCTGAGTACCTCTGTGATGGCCTCTCTGATCGACTCCCCGATGCTTGCATGCAGGTGAGCGACGGGATCTCGCACCCGAAGCTGCGCGAGACGGTGAGCTTGATTGCCCCGCTGATTGCCTCTGATGACCTCGCTGATGAGCTCGCTGATGGCGTCGCTCTCTCTCTCTCTTTCTCTCTCGCGTCTCGCTGCGTGGCAGGTGGCGTTGCTGCAATCTCACTTTCACGAACACGGGCAGCAGAGCCGCGTGATGGTCTTCTGCTCGTACCGGTACGGCGCGTGCAGGAGCTCATTCGATGGCCCCGAGTCTGAGTGCATGCTGATGACCTCCCTCATCAGGTACGGCGTGCAGGAGCTCGTCCGGTGGCTCGAGCGCGTCCACGGCGTGCGCGCCACCCAATTCATCGGCCAATCCAAGGGCAAAGGAGAGAATGAGAAAGGGATGGCGCAAAAGGAGCAGCGGAGGGTTGTGAAACAGTTCCGCGAGGGCGTGTTCAACGTCCTCGTCGCCACGTCGATCGGCGAGGAAGGACTCGACATTGGTGCCTGCTGATGGCCTCTGATGGCGCACTGATTGCGCCAGCCTCGAGATGTTGGGAGGAAGGACTCGACATTGGTGACGTCGACCTGATCGTGTGCTATGACGCCCTTGGCTCCGAGTCTGAGTGCATGCTGATGACCTCCCTCATCAGGTGACGTCGACCTGATCGTGTGCTATGACGCCCTCGGCTCCGCCACACGCAACACGCAGCGACACGGACGCACCGGGCGCAAGCACGCAGGGCGCGTGGTGACGCTGGTGACGAAAGGGTTCGAGGAGCAGGTGAGTGCCGCCGATGGGCTCGGAGGATCTCGGATGATCTCGTGATGATCTCGTGATGATCTCGTGAGTGCCGCCGATGGGCTCGGAGGATCTCGTGATTGCCTCCCTCCTCAGCTCAGAGCGGCTCTGATTGCGCCTGATTGCGCCTGATTGCGCCTGATTGCGCCTGATTGTGCCAAATTGCCTCAATCGGAGCAGGTGATGGCTCGTGCCGAGGAAAAGGCCAAAAAGATGCGCAAGATGCTAACCGCCCCCAACTACACCTACGCACCTCGCGATGAGTTCTACCCGCTGCAGGTGACTCTGAGTGCCGCTGAGTGCCGCTGATGGCCACTCATGGCCACTCATGGCCACTCATGGCCACTGATGGCCGCTGATGGCCGCTGATGGCGCCTCTGATTGCGTCCCTCATCAGGGCATGCGCCATCTCAAAGTGAGCCTCGCTGCAGAAGCGCCCGAGGCGACGCCTGCCTCCGACCTACCACGACGGCGCTCGAAGAAGCAGATGGAGTTGGACGAGAGGGACGCGCCGCCCACGACGGCGCAGGTGGCGAGGTTGGCGCGGCTCGGCCTCGATGCGTGGGTGGACGCCCGACACGGCGCCCGACACGGCGCCCGACACGGCGCCCGACACGGCGCGATCGGGGCAGCAGGCGAGGAGGGCGACGAGGATGGCGGGGAGGAGGAGGCGGAAGAGGCGGGGCGGCTGCTGGCAAGGCGTCCGTTGGACGTGGGTGCGTGGCCTTACCTGCAGGGAGGCATGCTCTCTACTGCGTCGCACTTGCATGCAAGCCGCGGGCGCTCGTTGCTTCTTGCTGCCGCCGTCGAGCGCCTCCAGCGCCGCGCCACCGCCGCCGACGACGAGAGCGCCGTGCTGGGCGCCGCCGAACGGTCGAGTCCTCGGTGCCGAGCGGAGGCGATGCTCGAGGCAATGCATGCACGCTACCTTCGTGGGGAGCCGCCGCCGCCGATGCGGCGGCCGCCGACGCCGCCGCCGCTGCGGCAACGGCCGCCGCCTCTCTGCAGGGATGCTGCCGGGCGCGATGAGCGTGGTATTGTGGCGGTGGCGATGGAGGACGTGGCGGTGGAGCAGCCGGCTGTGATGAACTGGGGTGCCCTGCTTGCGAGGCAGGCAGGTGGAGGAGAGGAAGCAGCGGACGACGACGACGACTGGGAGGGTGTATGTGGCGAGGACGCGGCTGAGGGTGAGGTGGCGTGTGGAATGGTTGGGGGGGGGGAGATGGATTGGGGGGGCGAG
>Ga0210246_101717_pt1 | contig 15961 bp, 15 predicted proteins | sample ChrtobMetaP3_8mM_FD_155469 | JGI IMG/M metagenome (GOLD analysis project Ga0210246, IMG submission 155469) | Chrysochromulina tobin associated microbial communities from unialgal haptophyte culture, Seattle, Washington, United States - P3_8mM | ecosystem: Host-associated > Algae > Haptophytes >...
GCGCTATGCGGCGCTGTGCCGGGCGGTGTCGATCAGCCAGGCAGGGGTCCCTCTGTCTGAGTTTCGGGAGCTCTTGGGCAAGCTCACGTTCGCCTCGATCATCTACCCTAAGGGGCGCCAGTGGGTGGCCCCGTGTTGGCGCAGCTTCAAGATCGCCCTCAAGCGCTCGCCGGTGCAGAAGGTCTTCATCACGCGTCACGTGCGGGAGGCACTGCAGCGTTGGGCGACGGAGCTCGAGGACCCGGATCATCCGGGCGTTCCGATGGCGTGTCGGGAATGGGTTCCGCTCTACGGCTCGCCGGGCGTCGGCGTCATCTATGCCGATGCCTCGGGCGAGGAGGGCTGGGCGGCCTGGACGTTCGAGGCGGGCGTCGTGTACATGGTGAGCGGCGTCTGGGGCCCGCTCGATAGCGAGCTGATCATCGCGGATAAGGAGCTGGTCGCGTCGACCATCGGCCTCTTCGTCCTCGGCGAGGCCCTCCACCTCCACTACGTGTGGGAGTTCACGGATAACACGGTGGCGCTGTCGGCCATCCGTACGTTGACGCCGAGCACGCCCCTCTCACAGCGGCTGTGCGCTGCTCGGGTCACGTGGTGCTCGGATCGCTCGGTCTTCGTCATGGGCGAGCGCATCACGTCAGCCAACAACGAGTGGGCTGACATTGGTTCTCGCCCCGTCACTCGGGGCGGGCCGGCTGCCGTGGCCACCATGGCGGCCCAGTTAGGGTTTGAGTTCGTCGATCTCCATGTCGTCGACTGGCGGGAGATCCTCTGAGCCCCGCCCAGGGGTGCTCGTTGCACCCGTGGCTTCTGACGCCCGCCCCTTCGCGGTGGGCGACAGGCAGGAGCTTCGCATCCGTCGGGCCTCGGCTCGGCGGGAGCACGACCTCGCTATGGTGCGTGACCAGTCGCTCGAGGACAGCGCTGTGGCGTACCTGGCGGTCGGGGTGCAGACATCCGAGGGGAGGTGCAAGCAGGGGTGGATCTGGTGGCAGGACTTCATGCGAGCGCTCGGGGAGTCCCCCGAGCAGCACGGCGAGCTGGCGGATGGGCCACAGGTGCGACTGCGCATCGAGGGCTATTACCTCCGCTTCGTCGTTTGGCTAGTGCACGTTCGCCGTGTTCAGGTCGAGACGGCTCGTAAGTACTTTGGGGAGGCGCTCAGTGCGCACACCTCGTTCTACGGCCCTCCAGTGCCCGGGTACAATATGCCGCGTGTGCGCAAGATGCTTAGGGGCATGGAGAAGGTGATAGACGCGCCGCCTCGGCGCAAGAGGCGGGCGGTGCGCACGCAGGACCTCAAGGACTCGCTCGACAGGCTTCCGACCGACTCGGTGTCGGCTGTCAACGCTCGGGCGTGCGCCTCGGTGGGGTTCTGCGGCCTGCTAAGGGCCGCGGAGATGTCTCTGCAGCGTGGGCAGGCGTGGTCCAAGGCTCGCTCTCTCAGTCGAGCCGATGTTAGCTTCCTCTCTCGCCCGGTGGGGGGGCAGGAGGCAGAGTGGGTCTCGTTCGACGAGGTCGAACGTCGAGGGATTGCTCCGGTGGCCGCGCAGGTGATGATGCGGCCGTGTAAGAAGCTGCGCTATCGAGGGGGCAAGACGGTGCCGGTCTTCCTGTTTGACGGCACAATCCTCACGCCGGTGCAGGACTTGTTACTTCTGTTTCGGATCGATCGCGTGCCCCCCGAGCGTTACGATGCCACGCCCCTCTTCAGGCGGGCTTCGGGGGCGTCCTTCACGACGGACTACGTGCGCGAGGTGGTTCGCTTCCTAATGCACTCGGTGGGTCTGGCCCCCGAGCTGTACGGGGGGCACAGTTTACGTATCGGGGGGGCGTCTGCCGCACTGGCGGCCAACGTCTCCGAGGCGGTCATCCGAGCGATGGGTCGGTGGGACTCGGATGTGTATGAGCTCTACCTGCGGTACTCACTGACGTGTGCCCGACAGATGGGCTCGGTGATCGCCTCGACGTCCTTCGAGGACTTCGAGGCGATGTTCGACCACGAGGAGTTTGTCCGTTCCTGATGACTTCACAGGATCTAGGACTTTCCCGGCGCTGCTCTCTTCGGCGTTGGGGGCTCTTCGTCTGCACTGGCTGAGCTTAGTCAGCTCGAAGCAAGGCCGACGGGCTTCCGAGGGCAGCTATGGCGTGTGTACCCGTCCGTGAACAGGGGCGCCGCGCCGTAGCAGTCCTAAGGGAGGCCAGTAGGCCACAACTTAATACTCTATTCACGCAGACTATTCGAAGGGCTGGATGGGAGTCGAGGGGGTCGACCTTCGTCCAGCGCTAGAGGGCTGTGGGGAAACAAAATGGTATGCGCGCGCCGCGTCTAGCCACCACTGTAAAGCAGCCTTCGGCTTTGCTTTTGTGGTCTGGCGCACGACAAGCGCGCAGATCCATGTCAAGCGCCCACCCTCCCGTCCCTTCAAGTATGTTGCATGCTAGGAGTGGTCAGTGTACAACTCACTGCGCATGTTCGCAGGCGGCGACCCGTTCACGGGCGGATTTGGACATTGCATGTCTCCATCTCGGTACATTCCGTGTGTGGGGGCGTGTGTACCCGTCCGTGAACAGGGGCGCCGCGCCGTAGCAGTCCTAAGGGAGGCCAGTAGGCCACAACTTAATACTCTATTCACGCAGACTATTCGAAGGGCTGGAACGTGCCGGGAATGGGAGCTTGTGCTCTACGCGACAGAATAGACATGTCCAAGCCAGATCGATGGTGGGTGCGCGAGCTCATCTCCGTCTGCGATCCGATCTCGCTCGACCCGATACGCACGCTGCGCCATCCGCCGTTTGAGCTGCGTGCCGACCCTGCGGCGGCTCACAACTCTCCTGACAGTGATTGGTACGATGGGCAGCTGCTTGCTTCATACCTCGTGTCCACCGGCAACTTCACACATCCGATGTCCCGACGTGAGCTGACTCGTGCAGAGTGTGCCGCGCTCGACGCCTACCTGAAGGAGAACCGTCTCTGCGTGGCCAAGGTTGCCGCGGCCTTTGATATTCGGGACGACTACAAGAAGCCAGGTGGTGCGCCTGGCTCACGCCTGCACGACATGCGCACCGAGGCCGATGCTGTGCTGCAGTCGCTGTTTGCCGCCTCAAGCATGAGGCACACCTCCAACGCCCGTGCAGCCGCTCGGCCATCCCAAGCCTCTGTCAGCGCGGACGGCAACATGCGCATCGTCGACGATGACCGCGTGCCAAGCCATGCCACACAGCACGCAGCGTCCTCCGGCAGAGCTTCCGACGAAAGGGAGGACGACGAGAGTGAGGACGACGAGAGTGAGGGCGAAGAGGAGGACGCCAGCACCGCCGTGTCTTCAGATGCATTCCCGGAGCTGGGATCCGAGCGTCGCCAGCAGCAGCAGCAGCAGCAGCAGCAGCAGCAGCAGCGCGGTGGTGGTGGCTACCTTCGGCAGGTGCGCCAACCGCTTGCGTGGGGCGGCGTCGGCGTCGTCAGCAGCGGCCGCGGCGCGGCATCCAGCTGGCAAACGGTGCCGGTACGCACGCCGTCGGCGCACGCTTCCACCGGGACGACTGCCTCCACCGGGACGACTGCTGCTGCGTCGGCGGCGGCGGCGCCCACCTCGCGCGCTGCCATGGGCACATCGGGCGCTTGGGCGAACGCGGCGGCAGGCGGCGGCAGCGGCGGCGGCGCGGTGGCGGGCGGCGCCGGGCACTCGGTCCAGCGTACAGCCACGTGCACCGCCAGCACGCCCGCACCCGCAGGCAAGTCCAAGGGCCAGAAGAAGGCCGCAGCGAAGCAACGCAAGGCGCTGGCGGCGGCGTCGGCCCTAGAAGCAGAGGAGGAGGCGGCAGCAGAGGCGGTCGAGGCGGTCGCAGCAGCGGCGGCAGCCGAGGCGCTGGCGGCGGCGGCTGAGAGGTCGTCGTTCACAGTTGGAGGCGTCTCCGGAACGCAACCGGCGGCGCCTCTCGATCTCGATGTGATCTCGATGAGACGACCTCTCGATCTCGATGAAGCTCGCGCCCGTCACAAGGCGCTTGTCGCTCGGCTGCGAGAGCGCTGTCTCGAGCGCTCTGGCCTCGACGCGGCGGACGTGAGTGCGGCGCTCGTGCAGTTCAAGCAAGCCTCGTCGGCATTCCTCGCTGCCGTCGCCGCCGCCGACGCACACGCAGCAGCCTCTCCACTTGCCCCAGCATCGCTGCCCACGGCGGCGGCGGCGGCGCGCGCGTATGTGGACCTCTTCGTAGGATTGTTTGGGCCTGAGGGTGGGCCCGAGGGCACCCTGCCTCTGCTCGTCGAGCTTGGGGCTCTGCTCCCTAACGAGCGCGTCGCAGCCGTCTTCTTCGACGATCTCCGCTCGCGATCGGCCTGGGGCAGCGGAGGCGGCGGAGGCGGCGGAGGCGGCAGCAGACTGGGGCTCAGTATAGCGCGCTTAGCCCCACCTTCCGCCGCCGCGGCCAGCGCCGCCGCCTGTGCCGCCGCCACCATCCACCGTGCGCATGCCGCGGCCCCCGTGGTGCCGGCGCCCTCGCTGCCCCTCGTTCCGCCTCTCGCACCGCCGCCGCCGCCCGGGACACCAATGCCCTCCATTCACAGCTCCATTCACAGTCCCGGGACACCAATGCCCTCCTCGCAAACGTCTTTCACGTCCTGTGCGACGCCGTCCTGGGCGGCGCCGCGGACGGTGGTGGCCACGGGGCCGACGTATGGAACCAAGCCGCCGCCGACGGCTGCGACGAGTGTGAACAGCGGTGTGAACAGCGCCCGGCGCGCCGCGCTGCTCCAACAGTGCACGGGCAGTCGGCTGACGAAACGCGCCGTCGCGAGCGCGCCGACGGCGCCGCGGGTGACGCTGGCCTATGCGGCGGCCATGCAGGCAGCCGAGCGCCAGGCTGCCGAGACCCAGGCCGCAGCGCGCGCCACCACGACGTGCGTGGCGGCAACACCGCGCACGGGCACGCAGGCGGCACCTACGACGAGTCAACCGTCGGCTGCGCGCCCGCCTGCGAGCGCGGCTGCCGCCGCCGCCGCCGCCGCCGCCGCCGCGCAATTCGAGGAGGAGTTCTCGTACGGTTCGGCGGCGGCGCTGAGGGCGGCGATGCAGTACAGGCGCTGAGCACGCGCGTGGACGGCGGCTCCGGTGGAGAGACCTCCGGCAGCGCGGTCTCAGCGCCCAAGGTGAGGAGAGTGGCGCGTTGGGTGAGTGGCACGTCGGTCCGAACTCGTGTGAGTGTTCACGCACCGGGTGCGCCACGGACTTCACGTCTTTGGCCTTCAATTCGACGAGCTCCTCGGCTGACATCGTCGTGCGTTTCCTTTCGATGGATGATTCCGATTAGGAAGAGCGAAATATAAGCACAAGCTCGTGTAAAAATTTCTAATCTGTAACAGAATTCACATTCACACGCACATTCCCGAGAGTGTCCTTCACGCCCCTCGTGCGGAGGGATGCTCTTGGTGCCTTTGGGAGCCGCTGGCGCGCACGAGCCGACCGCGCCGCTCGAGCGGCTGGCGCTCCGTGCGCTCTACGAGTCGGCGGGCGGGGCCAGTTGGGGTGCCAAAGGCAACGCGAGATGGATGACGGGTGATCCGTGCGGCGTGCCACCATACTACTGCGGACAGAACTGTGAGGGCTGGGCCGGCGTGCACTGCTGGGGTCCTGGCGGCCATGTGCGACGCCTCGAGGTGCGCCACACGGTCGGCGTGCTGCCGACCGAACTCGGGCTCTTGACGAGCCTTGCCGCTCTGGAGCTTCCGGGCAACAGACTGAGTGGCACACTCCCCTCCGAGCTGGGCCGCATCCCGTTTCGACGGACGGCGGCAGACGGTGCGGCGCTCATCCTCGGCGGGCACAAGCTGAGTGGCACCATCCCGCTCGAGGTGGCGCTAGGGCTGCCCGACCACTTGTCACGCTGCACGCTGCCACGCGATCTTGAGTGCTCACCCGGCGGCGTCTTCCCACCAGCCTGCTCGCGCAAGCCCACCGCCACCGACGGCAAAGCAGCGTGCCAAGGAACGGCCGTACCGGTAGCCCGCCTGTGCCCTGTGCCGCCCTCTCGCGAGCTCGCAACGACCTCGACCGGCCAGCTGTGCGCGGCTCTAGCGCACCTCGGCCACAGCCATCTGCTGCCTCTCGGTTCGACCGCCGAGGTGGCCCTACGCGCAGGCTTCCGCTCGGTGTCCCAATTCGTCGACGCTGAGGAGGCCTCCGTCTCGGCGGCAGTGCAGCTGGGCCTCGGAAGCATGCTACCGGTAATTACACCGGTAGGTGGGGGCCGAGGGCGCCGTATTGGGCGCGCACGAGGCTCTCGCGATTATGAGCGACTCCCAGCGCCGAAGGAAGCGGCACGCGTGGACGAGTGGCTCGTGGCAAAGCATGAGCACAGCCTACTCGAGGCGAGGCGGGCGTTGCGCGAGCAGACTGCCCTCGAGCGTGCTTGGGCGAGAGCGAGCGGTGCGTCCCTCCCATAGCTGATTGCATCCCTCATTGCATGCAGGTGCGTCCCTTCCATAGCTGATTGCATCCCTCATTGCATGCAGGTGCGTCCCTTCCACAGCTGATTGCATCCCTCATTGCATGCAGGTGCGTCCCTTCCACAGCTGATTGCATCCCTCATTGCATGCAGGTGCGTCCCTTCCAGACCTCAGCCAGCGCCTCCGGCAGTGCTGTCAGCGAGCCCCATTCCACCCGAGCATCGCGACGGACGGCCGGTGGCCTCGTCGCAAGATGCACCCGTGCTGTGCCCCGATCGCTCCGGCGGCGCTGCTGCGGCGAGCCATTGCGCACGATGGTGCTGGTGGGCGGCTGGCCAAGCTGTTGGATAAGCTTCGGCGGCGTAGAGCCATCACTGTCGTCGTGCTCGGTGGCAGCATCTGTACACATGACTATGCTGGCTGCACACACACACCTGACGGCGGCGGCGGCGGCGGCGGCGGCGGCGGCGGCGGCGGCAGCGGCGGCGGCGGCGGTGCGTGCGCCGAGAATCGTGGGTGGGCACGGATGGTGGTGGACATGCTGAACGCCGTGTGGCCACCCGCATCGCCCGGTGCCTCCCACTCAGCTGTCGCCCTCGGACGCACTGGCAGCGCGGCTGACACTTTTGTGGACTGCCTCACCACCCACCTCGGCAACCTGTCTGGCCGAGCACGCCGCGGCGACGACGCACCTCCGGTCGATCTCTTCCTGCTGGAGTTTGCGATCAATGGCGCCTCCTCTTCGGGTTCGAGCGCTGCGCCGCTCGACGCCCTGGTGCGCCGGCTGCTCTCGCTGATTGCATGTTGACTGCAATCTGATTGAATGCTGATTGCCTCTCTCATTGCATGCTTGTGCGCCGGCTGCTCTGGCTGATTGCATGCTGATTGCCTCTCTGCTTGCATGCTGATGGCCTCTTTCATTGCATGCTGATGGCCTCTCTCATTGCATGCTGATGGCCTCTCTCACTGCATGCTGATGGCCTCTCTCATTGCATGCAGGTGCGTCGGCTGCTCTCGCTGCGCGGCGCGCCCGCCCTCCTCGCCATCAACTTCTTCCCCTGGTTGACGCACAAGGAGACCTCATGGATGCGCCCACTACCGCGCTTCCCTCGCGCTGACGCCGCCGCCACCTCGGCATCCGCTTCGGCGGCGGTTTCGTCACATCCGAATTTGTCACATCCGAATTCGTCACATCTGGTTTCGTCACATCCGGTTTCGTCACATCCGGTGTCGGCGGACGGTTCACTGCCACCCTTCGCCTCGACGCTGGCTGACGAAACCGACGGCCCACGCCCTTCGGCGAATCTCGCTCAAGACGGCGCTGATGATTGGCTCCCCTCGCTACCTTTCGCTCATTTCCTCTCGCCCTTTTCTGCGGCGCTGCCGGAGCTCGTCGCAGCCACCGATGTGGCCACGCTGCCTGAGAAGCGGCTGAATCTCGCTGGATCTCGCTGGATCTCGCTGCCTGAGAAGCGGCTGGATCTCGGCACGGCGCTGCGTCTCTCCAAGACGCAGCGTAGTTCGAATCTCGCTTCGCACGTGAGCGCGCACTACGCACGCCGGAGTGGCGCGAAAGCGAGCGCTGATGACCTCTGATTGCCTCCCTCATCAGGTGCGCGCCGTCCCGAGCGCACGCCGGAGTGGCGCGAAAGCGAGCGGCCGTGCCCAGCCGGCAGCATCCGCCGCCGCCGCCTCCCCGACGAAGCTGGACCCGATGCGCCCGATCGACCTGGAGCAGCTCAGGCTGCAGGAACAAACCTCGGCCGTGTACTCGTACTACGACGTGCCGTTTGTGAGCGTACGCGACGGCCTCGGCGCTGCCTTCCTTTCGGGCACCCTCGATCCTCGCGATTGGCTCGCGTGGGGCGATTTTGGGTTCCATCCGACGCCGTCCATGCAGGCCTATGCTGCCGGCGCCTTGCTGGAGGCCATCCGCCGTGCAGCCGTCCTCATCCAACACGAAGGCGACGTCGACGGCGCGCCGGCTGGTGCGGCGCTGGGGGGGCTCCCGGCGCCCCTGCACCCGGGGCTGCAGCTCCGCCACCCGCTGGCATGCTTCGTGTGGGGAGTGAATTACAGGCTCAATTGGCGCGAAGGCAACGGCTACCGCTTGCTTGCACGTGCGCACGCGCTCGCTCACCCGCTTACCCTGCCGCTGCCTCTGCCTCTACTGCTGGCCTGGCGCAGCCTACCGGTGTGGTGGCATGCAGGCTCCCTGCGGACTGGCTGAGCGCCTGCCCCGTTCGACTCGTCGCGCCTGTCTGCCCTCGCTGATTGCATACTGATTGAATTATGATTGTATTCTGATCGCCTCTCTCATTGCATGCGCCTGCCCCGTTCGACTCGTGATGCCTGTCTGCAGCGCCGCCGACGGTCCGCTTCCACGGCTGGCGCAATACGCTCGAGCAACGCAGATCGCGCTCTGGCACGGAACGGACCAACCCAGGGCTAGCGGCCAACACGAGCGGCGCCGAGCTCATCGTACTCCTCGACACGACACGTGGGCTGCTGAGCGAGACTGAAGCCAAGGGCGGTGCGCCGGTCGTGCAGATTGAGTACCTGGCGAGCTATGCGGGTGGGATGGGGGTGCTCGAGGTTGATTGCGTGGCCGGTTGCTCGTGCCCGAGCAACGTCTCCATCGATGCGCACACGCCCCTCGTGCGCGCCTCCCGCCACGTCCTCGCGTGCGTGCCCGTGACCGAGGCTGCCTCCTGCCACATGCGCTTCCGCGTGAGTGCAATGAGCTCATCTGGAGGCTACAAGATTGTGCTCCATGCGCTGCGAGTCCTGCTCCAGCCGCCGGCTAGCGACCGCGCTGATGCACCCCAACACGCGAGCCCCGGTGGCGGCACGGGCGGCGGGCGGAAAAAAGCGGTCAGCTCTGCCGCACAGGAGTCGTGGAGCTGCGATGCCGCGCTGCCTAGCAAGACGCACGAATACCTCAACCAGTGATGTGCTTCACCTGCAGGGGACGCGCGCATATCTAAGGAATACGTATTTGGGTGGACGGCGATTTTAGGAAACTTCACAGTCTGACGAAGCGCGCCGTTTCGTGCGCTCTCTTCGCGGAGGTCGGAGCTCCGACGCGCTCTCCGCTCTGCGCGCGCTAGCTATCGCTCGTCCAGTCCTTCCCTCTGCCGTCGGGATTCGCGGTCGCGTCGATGCGCCTCGAGCAGCTCGCACTACAGCGCCGTGCGTTCATCATCAGTGCGGCGCTCGCCATCGTTCCGCCGGCAGTGCGCGTGCTTCCTGCCTCGGCCGATCCCGCGGTTCCGACCTTCAGCCTCAAGGGCGTCCCCGGTCTCACGTCGATGCTCGGCGCAGACGCACCACCTCCCGTTGACCTTGGCGTGATTGGACGTGGCACGAACAAGGACAAGACCGGGCGGCTCAACAAGTGCGAGAATGGAAAGAAGGGCTGCATCTCCACCTTCGATGATCCTGACGCAGAATCATACATCCCGCCGTGGACCTACCAACCAGGCTACAGCACGCAGGCCATCTCGGCGAATGACGCGAGGCGGGAAGCGCTGCGCGCACAGGCCGGGATCGAGGCCAACGGCGGCGCCGCACCGGCGCCCAAGCCCAAGAAGGGCCGGGATGAGGCGTATGCCGAGCTGAAGGCGGCGATTCTCGCCAACAATGGCGTGATCGTCGAGGAGGGCGACCGCTACGTCCGCTCGGAGTTCACGGACGCGGTGACGGGCGTGGTCGACGACGTTGAGTTCCTGATCTCCCTCGACTTGCCCATCTGCGGCTACCGCTCTGCGGCGCGCAAGGGCGGCGACGACAAGCGGCAGCGCAATCGCATCAAGGAGATTCGAAAGTCGCTCCAGGCGAGCGGATGGAAGTCGGTTGGCCGCATGCTCGAAGGTGTGTGAGGACCCTGTGTGGACAGTGACACAATGGGTTTAATTGCAAGATAATCATGCGGCCCGTAGGCGCAAACAGCACAAAAGAATCGGCGAAAAATGGCGCCACCACACGGCCACCACAGAGAAAAGGCCCGTGCCGACGCCAGCATGGACGCCTTTCAAGGTCTGTCCACGCCCGCTCCGGGTATGGCTCCGGTTCGTGCCGCCGGCCGGTCACAGGTGATACGACCGCGACCGACGGTCACAGGGGACAGACGAGAAGTCGCGTCTCGACAAGCCGTATTTTGCGAACGCGCAGCGCGGCTGTGCGGCCTGTGCGTGAACCGTTGGTCACAGCTCCAACTTGCGACGCTCTGACTCGTCCAAGACCAGCCCGCCTCGACCGTCGGCATACATGACGACAGCTGAGACCACTTCAACGCGCACCTTTGGCTTCACAAAGATACCCTCAAGCACCGTCTCCACTTGCTCGAGTCTCTTGAGGACCGCGTCGCCCTTGACGACGCGCCCAAAAATGGTGTACTTGTTGTCGAGGAAGGGCGCGTCGCCGAGAACCATCGAGAAGCTCGATGTGCCTGTATCTGGCGCTTCAAACTTTCCCATCGAGAGCATGCCTCTCTTGTGACGCACCTCGATCTTGAACTCGTCGGGGACCGTCTTGATAGCGACCTCACGCAGCGCCTTGTTCATCGGCGCCCGACGCCCGCCGTCCACGCCTTGCAACTGCGCTACAAAGCCCTTGTCAACGCGGAAAATCTCGTTCGTGTTGTAGCCACCCATTCGCACGAGCCGTAGGATGTGAGCGACCGTAACCGGTGCTATAGTCGGGTAGAAGCCGAGCACAATTTCGCCCCAATTCACCTCACCTTTCGATGCGTCGCTCCAGGATATCTGCATGACCACTCGCTCGTCACCAAGGAGCGGGTCGTCACTCTTCTCGAGCATTGGCGGCGGTGTGCAAAAGCCACATGATTCCCTGCACGAGGCCTTCATAAAGTCCTCGTTCTTGCTGCACTCTCCAGACTCCGCCCATGAACCGCAGCCGCTATGAGCATCGTCGCAGTCCTCGGCGAGCGCCGTGGATGTCGCGAGGGTGAGCACGAGTAGCCGGAGGGCTCTCATCGAAAGAAAGTGGTGGGATCGCAAGTGTGAACGTGAACCCGACAGACGCGACAATGGTGCTACGGCACTGTTACTGCCCGCTCAGAATACACACACCTTACGTGACCCCATATGAGACACGGAGCATGCGCGCGCTGGCGGCGTTGAGGATGGTTTGGGCGTCGGCGGCTTGGATGGCGGTGGAGATGTTGGCAACGTGGTGCGTGAGGAAGCTGCGGGGGGACGCGTCTGGAGATGTTGTCGGTGGCGCCGGGGAGGCGCGTCTGGCGCGCGAGGAGGCGGATGATGGTCATGAACGAGGCTGCGAGCGCGCCGGTGGTTTCGGCGACGAGAAGGGAGACGCCGACGCCTTTGGAGAGGGCGTCGGCGTACTGCCCGTTGCACGCGGCGACGAAGCTGGCGCCGGTCACGCGGTCGTAGGGCGCGTCGTGCCTGCTGCCCACCTGCTTGAGGCCAAGCATGAGCTTGCGGAGCTTCTCCCGTCCTCCGTGCATCCTCAAAGGCGCGGCGTGGCGATGTGGCCCTCGGCATTTGGATGCAGGATGGGCGGGGGCGGCGGGCGGCGCCGCTGTGGTGCCGGTTTACAATACTCAATAGGATTATGTGTGCAGGTATGCAACAGTATTCAGTAACAGTATGCAACAGTACTCACCACCCCTCTCGAGGTGTGCCGACACCTCTCCACGCGCTTCTCAGACTGCAGCCGATTCGCGCTCGAGACAGACAGACAGCTGGCATGATTATTATCATAAAAATGTCGTATCTTGCGGGTCTGGGGCAAGTGCTTGGCCTTCTCGCGCGACGGCGCGTCGAAGCTTGAGCGAGGCCGCGCGTGCACGCTCGAGCCTCGCATGGACTCTCGCGTTCGAGTTGTCGGGCGTTGTCAGATTCCGAGGTGCATTGGGAGAAGGCGGAGGCATGACGTCGGGAGGAGGCGGAGGCACGTCGTCAGGAGGAGGCGGAGGCCCGCCGTCGGGAGGAGGCGGGGGCACGTCATCGGGAGGAGGCGGAGGTACGCCGTCAGGAGGAGGCGGAGGCACGTCATCGAGAGGAGGCGGAGGCAATGTCATGGGTGTCGTCGCAGCTCCCACACTGGAGGGTGTCTCGAATGGGTGGCCGCGATGCAGATGATTCCTCTGGCCAATACCGACCGGTGTGCGGGTTGCAAGGGTGGCAGGGGCGATGGGGAGCGAGGGGAGCTCCGTCGCAGTGAGTGGCTTGGCTTCGAGCCGCCTCGGCCTCACCGCATTCTGATTGCCTTTCTCAATCTCATGCCAGGTCAGAGTGCGGAGGAACTCAGAGGCGGCCTGGAACTTCGCGAGGCAGTAGCCATGCTCGCCGAGCAGGCACCCGTCGTCGGCAAAGCGCTCGATGAATGCGAGTTCGGAGCAGATGTGCAGCACCGGACGCGCTTGGGAGAGGACGTACGCGACCACCGGGAGCATATCGTCGGCCGCGAGCCGGAGCCGCCTGTCGTTGGCTTGATCCTCTGGGGAGGTGATGCCGTGGTAGCTCCACACGTCGTGCTGGATCGCTTGCACCACATTCATCAGGAGGGCGAGCTTTCGTCGAGTTGAGTACGTGGCGGAGAGGTGCGAGAGAGCCTTGATCGCCGTTGCGTACGGCACGTGACTCGCGTCGGCATCTGCTGGCGGACCAGCTCTTGGGCCTTGCCACTCGCCCGGTCCTACTGGCAACGGGTCCGCCGTGTCTCTCAGCAGCTGCTCAACAGTTGCCTCGTCCGCGGCCTGGCCCGCCTCCGCGACCGGTGAACTGCCGCTCATCCGCTCGCCCCTGCTGCCCAGCCAAAAGTGCTGCGGCAGGCTGACGATGCCCTCCAAGTGGTGTGGGCGCAGCTGGGCAAAGCGGGTGACGCTGTCCGCATAGGCGGCGTCGTCGGCGCCGTGGACACTCTGAATGAGGGGCATAATCAGCGGGCGAAAAAGGCGAGTTGTGATCTCATCCAGCACCAACGCGCGCACCAGCGCCGATCGCCTTGGCTCCTGCACGGGCGGCAGGACCCGCACGACTATCGCGTGCATCCGCTTGAGACCCAGCTGAACGGCCTTTGACAGGTTCTTGAGGCGCACAGCCGAACTCATTCGCGACGTCGGGCTGCGACCGTTCTGGGCGAACAGCTGCGAGACGAAGCCACAGTACTCGCGCAGCGCATTCGCGAACGGATGGCACTCGGAGGGTGCATACCGGCGTTCGTCGTCGCTGCGAAAGCAGCTCTCCAGAAACGTGCCAATCTCCTGCTCATCCGAGGCCGCCTCCGCCGCGGCGGCCAAGGCGAGCATCAAGTCGGTAGTGCGCTTGGAGAGGGCGGACGAGATGCCGTCGATGTCGTCGGTGCGCAGCACGACGTCAACCGGCGGATCGATGGAAAGGTCCGCCGTGCCGCGAAAGGCCTTCTTGGCAAAGAAGAATTCTACCGCATTCAAAACAATGTGGCGCCGCAGCCAGCGCCGAGCATACGCCTGGATGAGTTTGGCGCTCGGCTCGGCCGCTCGCCATGTCTGCGGCAGCCTCTGGACGTGAAGCCGCCGAGGAGGGTGGGCTACCTTAAAGAGCTGGGGCGGCGTCTGGCCGAATTCGGCACTGCGGGCGGCAGCGTCGAGCTCGCTGCTCTCCAGCGCGCTCTCGTACGTGTAGCTCTCGAACAAGTTGTTCGCCTTGAGAGCGGGGGCGCCTTGCTGTTTGATGCCAAAGATGAGGTCGATCCAGAGGTGCAGGTGCGCCGAGACGAAGTCGGACTCGAGCGCGGCGCGCATCAGGCGCACAAACTCTTTGGAGGAGCCGCGCGCCCACGGAGGCAGGACCACATCCTCGCACCACGAAGGCCGAGGCCGATCCGAATCTCCCATATCATTCGTCAAGAAGGCGGGGTCCGAGTAGAATTGGGGGATGAGTTCTTTGACGTCGCCGTGGGCGCGTCCGGAGACATTCTGCCACGTCCTGTCCACCGACAAGAACGAGCGCGCCTCCCTGTCGAACTTGCCACTCTGGATGTGGTATGTGAGCTCGGGGAAGATGCGCAGCAGGTAGTAGGCCACATAGGCGGGCGAAGAGTAGTGGGTGCGGTAGAGCGGAATCGTCTGTCCCGCCTCGGCGTCGACCTGTTGCTCGTGGCGTTGGCGATGGGCGGCGGCGAGGCGGCGCTCGTCCAGTGCGCCGACAGGCTTCCAGAGCGGCCGATAGCGGCGAGGGTCGTTGAGGTCGAGTGCATCGCTGCTGTAGTCGCTGAGCACCCACGGCATGATGGGATACTGCGACAGGTCGTCAAAGGAGCGTGAGGCGCAGTCGTTGAGATGCAGCAGGTACGTGTAGTTGTCAATCTCTCCAGCGTGCCACTTCTCTGTCATCTCCTGCAGCTGCTCATCCAAGGGGCGGAGGTGTGGCCTCTGGCCGACCAGGGTGCGCACCACCTGCTCGCGCTCCTCGTGGCTGTGGAACTCGAGCACCACCGGGCCTTGAGCGCCGCCCGCCTGGTGCCCCGAGTGCGATGCGGTCATGAGGAGCTCGAGCGCTGTGTGGCGCAGCTCATGCCGGCGGCGCCTCACGCTCGTCAACGTCGCGAGCGGCCATTGCTCGAAGATGCCACTCGAATCGGGCCCGTCGGCGGCGTCCCTCTGCTCAATGTAGAGCCTGCTCGCCGTGATGCGCATCTTGCAGTCCGACACGGGCGCTAGCACCCCTGGCGATTGCAGGATCCTGCTCTGGCCAGATTTCACCATCGGCCGAAGGCGTCGGACGCGCGTCCTGAGCAGCACGCGATCAAGCGCCTCTGGGAGGAGCGTGCTCGTGGTGCGCGAAGCTGTCCGTGGAGCCATGAGCTCGATGTCTTTGGGGTCCTGCACCCCCCCTCGCTCGATGTCTCTAGGAACCCCCCTTTGCTTACGTTTGCGGCGCAGCACGATGGCGACACCGATGCAGGCCCCAACAATGGCGATCACACCAACCGCGGCGCCGATGATGATGCCCATCGAGCCGCTCGTCTCGAATGCCACTCCTGGAAACGCTGCCAATGCATCGGTCGAACTGAGTGGCATGGGTGTGGGCGGTGATGGCGAAGGCGGTGGTGGCGGTGAGATGTCTGCGACGATGGGTGCCGTCACGACCGCGAGCACGGCGATTGAGACGCCGGTGACGTTTGCGAGCATGAGCGTTGCGCTGCTCGGGCTGCTAGTCGCGCTGGCCATCGTCGACTGCACCGAGGCCGCCGTCACCGCGTACGTCTGGATGCGCACGTCGATGATGACGCTGCCCGGAGATATCGTCAACTCCACCGCCGATGGGTTGACGCCCGCCAGAGCCGCGATCACGCCCTGTATCTGGGCCTGCACGCTCGGGGTGAACGAGGCGACGTCGCCGGCGAGCTCGAGGGTGAATTTGACCAAACTCGTCGCCGGTGACGAGGGCAGCGGCAAGGGCGGTGGCAGTGGCGGCGGTGGTGAGGGTGAGGGCGGAGGCGGCGAGGGCGGGGGCGGCAGGGAGGGCAGCAGCTGTGGTGGCGGTG
>Ga0210246_101728_pt1 | contig 15854 bp, 9 predicted proteins | sample ChrtobMetaP3_8mM_FD_155469 | JGI IMG/M metagenome (GOLD analysis project Ga0210246, IMG submission 155469) | Chrysochromulina tobin associated microbial communities from unialgal haptophyte culture, Seattle, Washington, United States - P3_8mM | ecosystem: Host-associated > Algae > Haptophytes >...
GGGGGCAGCACGGGGGGTGGGCGCAGCACGGGGGGGGGCGGGAGCTAGGCGTGGGGGCGCGCTTTCGCGTTTCGGGAGCGCGGGTGCGGGCGGGCCGCCGCGCTGGGCGCGCAGAAGCTGCGTTATTATTGATGTGGATGCGCGACATGTGTGTGCATCATCGGGTTATCATCGGGTCGTGTGTTCAAATATGCTCATGTTGCCCTGCTGTTCGTGGGATTCGTGCACCGTGAGCTGCACCAAGCCTGTTGTCAAAGCCGTGCGCCCTGCTTCATACCGTCCGCGGATCCGCGGTCCGCCCAGCCTCATGCTCATGATACATGAATTACCGTCCATCGAAGCAACAACCGTGTATCGACAACTGTGAATGCTTCCACACAAAGGTGAAAGGAGGTGCGTGAGGCAAGTCGTGTGTCGGCCGTGTAACCCGAGCACCAGCGCGGGTTCTACAGAAGCCTGGGTGAAGCGTGTTTTGTCTCTTCACAGGCAAGCAAGCTCTATTAGTCGAAACACACAAGTACCTAAACCAGCGCAAACGAGTACCCCTGTAGCCAACGGGGTAGGAAAGGGTTTGCTTGCTTGCTTCACAGGCAAGCGTCTTTCCCACCTGTTGCACCCACCCTGTGTGAACGTTAACACGTCAGACGCGACAAGCCGACAACCGTGTGTTAGAAGTCACACAGACACACATTCACATTCACACACATACATTCACACCGTGTGTGGAGAGACTCGCCGGCCGCTCCGTGTTGGGGGGCCATAGAATGCTGTCCGTCCGCAAAACTGCACTCATCACCGGCCTTAAGGTCGGAGGCCTCGAGGTGCGCAAGGCCGAGCTCGACTTCTACATATTGCGTTATATCATGACTTCCGGCGTCGCGACCGTCTGGACTGGTGAGTGCCACCTGCGTTAGTCACACACCCACCTGCCACAATGGCTGCGTGCAACTAACACACATCGTGCAACTCTCTGGCCTTCCAGCTCTTTCATACATGGGTCTCCTCAAAATCAAGATTGAGCCATACATGCGGCCCAACGACCACAAATTCTCGATTCAGGTCATGCTCTTCTACTCGTTTGGCTCGCTCACTCTGGCGTTCTCAATGTACATTATGCTGCTGTCCGCCTTTCTCGTGATTCACGCGCAGCGATATATGCTGCAGGGCCCGCCCAATGCCCTTCAAACGTGCGTGCACATCCTTGCTCGCAACTGGTCGCACGTGCGTTTGCTCGCGCTGACTGCATTCGCCTCACTCATCATCTCGGCGATGAGCATCATGTGGATCAAAGTAGACAAGTGGATGCAGAAGGACTTAATCGACCCATCCGTGGGCGATTGGCAGTCCGATTTTTCGCCGACCATCGGCGCGTTCGTGGCCACCGGCATCGTGATCGCCATCGTGTACAATGGCATTCGACGACTCTCGCACATGATGGTTGAGCTCAGCATCCCGTCGCACCACCTTGTCGGAGGCGACCTCACGCTGTTAATCAACCCAGACGATCCCGGCGCCGCGGACCCGGCGCCGCCGCAGGTGGTGGCCTTGGCCGCCAATGCCTCCTTCTCCACCAGCGACAGCGGTACGGGCTTGGGCGTGGGCTCACAGGCGGTCGACCGGGGCATAGACGTCGACCCTTGTCGAGCATCATCTCCGAATCCACTGCCATCCTCCTCAAGTGGCTCGTCGCAGACGCGCGAACTTGAGCCCTTGCCACCGGCGCCCGTGCCCCGACGAGCGTTCGACTTGATTGCCGAGAGCAACTCTAAAATCTCAGTCTCGATGACTGCCAGGGGACTTGATGAGCCCAAGTGGCAGTGATGAGTGAACGCCTGACCTCTTCAGTGACAGCCCGAGTCAGCCGGCTTTCAGCCGCATCTTTCAATACAATCTTCTTTCAGATGTTTGTTATCAAGAACGTGCACACAATTTATCGCACGTGGGTGTCGAATTATAACCATTGGCTGTAAAAGCCGAGCCGTGGTATAGTCGGCCGTAGTATAACGAGATGGCCCCGGTTCAGCCGCGCGGGTTGAATAGATTGAGAAGTCGCGCGCATCGCCTTATCCTTCGGCCTTCGGGTCCCCTTGCGGCTGATCGCGGCCGCCGATGGCATCAAATCTGGCACCGTCGCCTCGGCGCTTTCGCGCTGCGGGTGTCACCCAATTTTCCAGCCAGCCCCGCTCCCTCACCTCCACGATGATATTCACAAGGGCGTACTTTACAACAGTGCCGAAGGCAACGTAAAGGCAGAGCAGCCTGAGCGTTCTCATCTTCCATGCATTGTACTCCGCCTCTGTGCGCTCGTAGTCACGTTTTTCTTGGGCGGCTTCGCGACGCATTCGGGCGTACTCGTGAGCTTCCTCGTCGGCATCCGACTCAGCTGCGTCCGCCGCATCGGCCTGTGCTCTACGAGCCTGCGCCCAGCTCGGGCCGCCGCCTTCCCGATGCTGCGAGTATCTCGATCCGTAATTGCCGTGATTGCGCAGCATCGCGTTCATTGCGAGCTGGCATTCGTTGTATTTCAGGGCGCAGCCGGTGCCTGGGATGTCGGGGTGCAGCTTGAGGGCTCGCATCTTGAAGGCGCGTTTGATCTCAGTGGGTGTTGCATCTGATGACACGCCGAGCACGGTGTGGTGCGCTACATGTAGACGACGTTGCGCGAGCGCCGGGCGCAAGCTATAACTAATGTTCACTGCCGCTGGGATTCGCCCTCGGAAGGCCGACATGCAGAAGCGTTCGCGACGGCGCCCGGGATATATGGCGCCGGAGATAAGGACCTTCTTCGTCCTCCTCGTCGCCCTGGGCGGCGCCGCATCGACAAGCGTGGAAGAGGCGATCCAGGCAAGTCTCTTCGCATCATTTGCTGTCTGAGTAGCCCTCCTCTGCTAGCTCAGTAGCCCTCCACTGCCTCTTGCCTCTTTATCAACCCACTGACCACCGCCGTGCTGTCCGCCTCTCGTTTCTCGCAGTGCCTCTCGCAAACCCGCCTGCCCTTTGCGCGCGAGCGCGAGATTCTTTTGGACGAATTGTGCGCGTCGCAGGAAAAGTCACCTGTTACTGCACCGCTCTCCCTCCTGCAACTCCAGACGGACGAGGACTACGTCGTCTGGGCCCGAGTCGGCAATCTGTCGGGGACCGCACCTCCTGCCCTGCGTGGAGTCGCAGGCGTGCTCGACCCGCCGCGCGCCCGGGCACTGCTCTTTGGTGGATGCTTCGAGACTGTTCGTGCGCACGGCAAGTGCAGCGCCGACCTGATTGCGCACCACATCGATGCGAGCGCGTGGGTGGCCATCGACGTCCTCGCATCGACGGCCAAGCCGTCGGCGCGCGAGGGGGCAAGCGCGACTCAGGTTGGCGACTCCATCTACTACTTCGGCGGTGACGCCGAGGGCGCGCTGAGCAACGAGCTCTTCCAGCTAACCCCCGCCACGCTCGCGTGGCACCGCCCGTTTCTCACGGGCGCGCGCCCGCCTCCGCGCCACGAGCACGCGGCTGCCGCTCTCTCCGGCCGCCTGTGGCTCTTTGGCGGGGGCTCCGACGGCGGGTACTATGATGACCTGTGGGTCTTCGACCCGCCGAACGCACGCTGGTCACAGCCGTGGGCTCGCGGCGCCGCCCCTTCCGGGCGCAAGGGCCATGGCCTCGTGGCCATTGGCACGAATCTGTATCTGTGGGGTGGATGTGCAGCCACCTGCGCTGACGTGGCCGTGTACAGCTTCGACACGCTCTCGATGCGCTGGGAACGGCGCAACGGCACGACGGGCGCGCCACCCGTCCCGCGCGAGGGCCACGTCACTGCGGTCGTCCACGGGCGCCTGATGATCCTCGGGGGCTGCGACGGCAAGCGAGGTGCGCACGCGCGCTCGTACGCCTTGAGAGGGACGCAGCCCGGCTACCACCGCATCCGCTCGGCGGCTCCATCCGCCCATCTGCTCTCTCGCTCACCACTCCCTCCGGTGCGCCGCCCTCTCTCGTGTCGCCCGGCAGGCAAATGCTTCGGCGGTGTCCACGTGTACGACCCGATCCGTGACCGTTGGACATCTCCCTCCGCCCTCGGTCGCTCGCTCCCCGTGCCTCGCCAGTTCGCAGCTCACGCGGTCGTTGGCTCCGAGGTGCTCGTGTACGGCGGCTGCTCCGTGCGCGGCGCGGTGGGCTCGATTGGCCTCGTGAGCAGCAGAGCCACCTCAACCTCGCTCTGCACCGATGAGGTCTGGTCCCTTACGGCGCACTTCACCTCGCTCGACGCCCCGTCAGAATGCCCCCGCAACTGTTCAGGCAATGGGCTGTGCCATCAGGGCATCTGCGCATGCGCGCCGGGCTTTGCGGGCTACGGCTGCGAGGTCGAGGCACAGTGCCACTCCAACTGCTCGTCGCACGGGCTGTGCGTCCACGGGCAGTGCTTCTGCGACCTCGGCTACGGCGGTGAAGACTGCTCGGTGCCGCAGCTGTGCGACGGCATGTGCTCGCATCGTGGCGTGTGCCGGCACGGCCAGTGCTTCTGCGACCCGGGCTTTGGCGGCGCCAACTGCTCCGTGGAGCTCGGATGCCCACACGAGTGTTCGGGCCGCGGGCTGTGCGTACACGGCCAGTGCTACTGCGAGCCCGCCTTCGCTGGTCTCGGCTGCGAGCTGACGCTTGAGTGCCCCTCGAATTGCACCAACCATGGGCGCTGCCGCAAGGGGGCGTGTGTGTGTGAGCCGGGCTGGACCGGTGAGGACTGCTCCACCCACCTGCTGTGCCCGAATGAGTGCTCGGGCCACGGCGTGTGCGCCAACGGCCGTTGCTACTGCGACCCAGGCTTCATCGGGCTCGACTGTTACGAGCAGAAGCCGTGTCCTGGCATGTGCAACACGCACGGCATCTGCCTGGCGGGCGACTGCCTGTGCGCGCCCGGCTTTGGCGGCGCCGCGTGCACCGAGCTGCTCGGCGACCCTCCCTGCCCGAACAACTGCACCTCTGCGGAGCACGGGATTTGCCAGCACGGCGTTTGCCTGTGCCACCCTGGCTTCGAGGGCCTCGACTGCGCCATCATGGTCCCGTGTCCAAACGACTGCCACGAGCATGGCCTGTGCGCCAACGGCGTGTGCCTCTGCGAGACCGGCTACAGCGGCGTCGACTGCGTGCCAACGCGTCTGTGTCCGAATGCATGCGCCGGCAACGGCGAGTGCCTTGATGGCGAGTGTAATTGCGACCCGGGATGGGAAGGCACCGACTGCTCCACGCCCGAGGAGGGCGCGTGCCCAAACAGCTGCTCGGGCAATGGCTTCTGCCACAACGGCAAGTGTGCCTGCGAGCCGGGGTGGACGGGTGTGTCGTGCGACGTCAACCACGGCTGCAGTGTTGATGGCTCCATTTGCTCCGGCCATGGCTCGTGCGCGCACGGTGCCTGCTACTGCCACCCGGGCTACACGGGCTTGCGGTGCGAGGTCACCGAGCTCTGCACGAACAACTGCTCGACGCACGGCGTCTGCCGCAACGGACGCTGCCACTGCGATCCCGGGTACAAGGGCGCTGCCTGCGAGGTGCCCACGCTCTGTGTGGGCAACTGCTCGGGCCACGGCCGATGCGAGTATGCCAAGTGCGTGTGCATGGCGGGCTGGCTCGGCGACGCGTGCGACCAGCCGGTCGGCTGCCCGAACGACTGCAGTGCGCACGGCGTATGCCGGGCCGGCGAGTGTCGGTGCCACCCCGGCTTCAGCGGGCGCGACTGCTCACAAGAACTCCCGTGCCCCTCCAACTGCTCCGGCCACGGCGTCTGCACGCTCGGCCAGTGCTTCTGCGATCCAGGCTTCGACGGGGAACAGTGTGAGCTGACGGCGCCGTGCCGAGGCGGGTGCTCCGACCGCGGCCAGTGCGTGCACGGCCAATGCTTCTGCGATCCGGGGTTTGAAGGCGCCGACTGCTCGGCACCGCTCTCGTGCCCCACCGCCGGCGTGCCGCGCCGTACATGCGGCGGCCGCGGTATCTGCCTGCACGGCCGCTGCTCATGCCTCGCTGGATGGTTTGGCTACGCCTGCGACTCACGCGAGCCCGCGGGCGCGCGCAGCCTGGGCGTGGCTAGCCGGTATGAGAGATCGTACCCGCTGACGTCGATGAGCCGCCCGAATGCGCTCGCCCTGCTCGAGCTTGGGGCCGACGAGCTTGAGGCAAAGGACGAGGAGGCGGAGGACGAGGACGAGGAGGACGAGGAGGGCGAAGTGGCGAGCGGCGCTGATGCTCCCTTCCCTTCAGCTTCGCCCCCGCGCGAGCGCCGCTCCTTCGAGCGCTCGCACCGGCCCGCGTCACATGCCATCCTCGCGCTGCTACAAACGGCCGAGATCACGAGCGAGATCACGAGCGAGCTGCCACCGTCGCTCGAGGCGCTCCAGTGCGAGAAGCGCTGTTCCGGGCACGGCGCGTGCCTCGACGGGCGCTGTGTGTGTGCCCTCGGCTTCACGGGCGACGAGTGCGAGCTCACCTGCCGATCGGACTGTGCGGGCCGTGGCCTGTGCATGCGAGGCGAGTGCGCGTGCGCTGCCGGGTACGCAGGCGCCGAGTGCTCCCAGGCTATCGCCGTGCGTCCTACGAGCTGCATCAACGACTGCTCGGGGCGCGGCATCTGCCGAGCGGGCTCGTGTGAGTGCGTCCAGGGTTGGGGCGGCCCCGACTGCGCCGAGGCGATGCCGTGCCCGGGCAACGGCTTATGCTCCGGCCACGGCGCGTGCATCGAGGGTCAGTGCGTCTGCGCCATCGGCTTCGGCGGCATCGACTGCGGCGTTCCGGTGAGCGTGTCCAACTGCCCTCGGGACTGCAACGGCCGGGGCGTCTGCCATGCGGGCAAGTGTGTGTGCCCCCCCGGATGGGCGGGGGAAGCATGCGAGGTGCATGCACCGTGCGTCAACGGCTGCTCCCTCCATGGCCTGTGTGATGAAGGGATGTGCCGTTGCGCCTCGGGATGGGGCGGCGAGGCGTGCGACCGGCGCGTGCCCGCGCAACTGACCCTCTGCCCTGCCGACTGCACTGGGCGCGGCGTGTGCAATGGGCGCACGTGCGAGTGCGCGCCGGGCTTTGCCGGCCTCGAGTGCTCCGTGCATGCGCCGTGCCCGAACGGGTGCTCTGAGCACGGGGTTTGCCGCGAGGGCCGTTGCATCTGTGCCCCGGGCTGGGACGGCACCGACTGCTCGACGGCCGTGATGCCGATCGGCTGCCCGAGCCAGTGCTCCGCGCATGGCGTCTGCGAGCGCGGCGTGTGCACGTGTGACGCCGGGTACACGGGCGCCGACTGCTCCGTGCAGATCGGAGTCACGGCCTGCCCGGCCGACTGCTCTGGCCGCGGAGTGTGCGAGGGCGGTCTGTGCGTGTGTGCGCTCGGCTTTGGCGGCGCCGACTGCTCAACGATCGCGCCGTGCCCTTCGAACTGCCACGAGCACGGCCTTTGCACCGATGGTCATTGTGAGTGCGCGGCGGGCTTCGGTGGCTCCAAGGGCGACTGCGCCCTGCGCGTCGACTTTGCGCCGACGGCGTGCCCGCACGACTGCAGCGGGCGCGGAGTGTGCCGACATGGCGCGTGCGCGTGCGTGAGCGGATGGACAGGCCGCGACTGCTCGGTCGCAGCGCCCTGCGCGCACGCATGCTCCGAGCACGGCGTGTGCTACGCTGGCGCTTGCCATTGCGCTCCCGGCTTCCAAGGCGACGACTGCTCACGCCCGTCCGCCTCCATCCGCCTTGCCACCGTCGCTGCCTCAAGCACGCACGGCGGCGGCGGTGCGCCCTACTCGCGCGCCGTGCACTCGGGCCTCTCGCTCGCGCCCGTTGGCTTCGGTCTGGGGGTGAGGGAGTGCCCGGCACTTTGCTCGAGCCACGGCGTGTGCCGGCGAGGGGTGTGCCTCTGTGCCCCCGGTTGGTTCGGCATCGACTGCGCCGACCACGCGGCGTGCGAGCCCGCCGATTGCTCGGGCCACGGCGTGTGCGAGCGCGGTGCATGCAAATGTGCCGTCGGTTACACCGGCGCCGGGTGCACCACCCGTGTAGGGACTGCACTGGCGACGAAGGATGCGACGGCCCTGCTTGGCTTCGATGTCAAACCGCGCGCGTCCTGTCCGCTCGAGTGCTCGGGCCACGGCGTGTGTCAGCTGGACGTGCACGGCCAGCCTGCGTGCGTCTGTGCGCCGGGCTGGAATGGCGTCGCGTGCGCCGTCGCGGCCATCTGCCCTCACGGCTGCTCGAGCTACGGCGTCTGCGCGTATGGCGTGTGCCTTTGTGCGGCAGGCTCGACCGGTCGTGACTGCTCTGGCGTCGTCAGTACCCCGGGTACCTTCTCGGCTTGCATGGATGACTGCGCAGGCGCGGGCGTCTGCCGCGACGGCGGCGTGTGCGAGTGCCTTCCGGGCTTCTCCGGCGTCAACTGCCTGCGCTCCGATCCATGCCCGTTGGATTGCTCCGGTCGGGGGCTCTGTCGCGCCGTCGCGGGCGGCGGCTCGGTGTGCGAGTGCGCCTCTGGCTGGGCCGGCCTCGCCTGCGACCAGCCTTCCCCACAGCCCGTCGCGCCGGGCGGCATCACGCCGTGCCCTGCCGACTGCTCCGGTCGCGGCGTCTGTGCGACCGACCATCCAACTGGCCGGGCACAATGCGTCTGCGCACCCGGCTTCCGCGGCCTCATGTGCGAGCGTGAGAACCGCTGCCCCGCCGAGTGCTCGATGCACGGCCTGTGCATTGAGGGTGCGTGCGTGTGCGCGCCCGGCTACTCCGGCCGTGGCTGCGAGGAAGAGTTGCCAGTGCCCCTAGCGGCGCAGGCCGTAGCGCTCAACTCGGCGCGGCACTGCCCGAACAAGTGCTGGGGCCGCGGCGTGTGCGCGGCCGGCGGCGTGTGCCAGTGCGAGCCCGGCTACGTGGGCGACGACTGCTCATCGCTCGCGCCGTGCCCCGGCGACTGCTCCGGCCGCGGCCAGTGTGCGCATGGCCAATGCTTCTGCGACCCAGGCTGGGGGGGCGTCAACTGCTCCTCGCCCCTCCCCTGTCCCAATGGGTGCTCCGACCGCGGCGTGTGCGTCAACGGCCAATGCTACTGCGACCCGGGCTACAGCGCAGACGACTGCTCCGTCGCCCCGCACGTCGACGCCGTCCTCACGATTTCGCCGCTGACCCTCGTGGTGCTCGCGGTGCTCGCTGTGCTCGTGGGGATCGCGGCGGGCGCTGGCCTCAAGGCGGCGTCTGACCAGCGACGGCGCGCGCGTCTGATCCGGTACATTCAGGAGAGCGACGCCCAGGCGCCCTTTGTGTCGGGCGAGCTGCGCGACGCGGTGACGAGCGGATCGGGATGGAGGTGAGAGGGTCAGAACAATCGTGGTATCGTGCGGATGCCCGGTCGTATCACATTTGGTTCGAGAAGCACAATGTGAGTGCGTGCGTATTGTACGCATGGTGTTGCGCATGTGTACCATGGTAGGCATTAAACTTGGCTGGACAACTTGTGAGGCGACGTGTGCCCAACAAGACGCGTAACGTCTCCGTAAGTTTCGCCCCTCTCGGGGAGTCGCTCCGCGCCCGCGCCGCCCTATCAATCGACCTGTCAATCTAACCGGCCCGCAAAGGCGAGGCCCGCCGCCCAAGGGGTCGTATCGCTAGCGACCTACGGCGATGTTGACGCTAGCATGTGCCGCTACGTCGCTAGCATGTGCGATGTTGATGGTTGCGCCCACGCACAGCATCCACTTGCACCGCAGCACCACTTGCATGATGGCTGCGGAGTCGTCACGAATCCTCGTGGTTGGCTCCATCAACATTGACCTCTACAGACGCCTCGATGCAGATTCGGCCGCCACCTTCGGCGGTTTCGAGGTGCCTGTCCCTCTTAAAAGTGTCAAGGGCATGACGCTGCCCGCCGCTTCCTTTGTTCAAAAGGTCCCAGGCCTGGAGGGCGAGGCGGAAGATGGCGACGAGGAGGCGCTCGTGCTGGCAATGGACGGGCCGTTTGAGCAGAAAACGGGTGGCAAAGGCGCAAACACAGCTGCGGCCGCCGGCCAGACGACCGCGTGCGAATTTATCGGCAACTTGGGCGGCGCGTCCAAAGCCGCGAACGCCGCGCTGCTCGCCGACCTTGCCAAATATGGCGCAGTCGACGTGTCACGATGCGCCATCTTGCCTGGCGTGCCCACAGGAACGGCGTACATCCTGCGCTACCCCGACAATGACAATGGCATCGTCCTCATCGGTGGTGCGAACCAGAGGTGGCCTGAGGCCGTGGCGCTGCGCGAGGGTGAACAGGGCGCCAGGCTGCGAGCGGCCATCGACGGGTGCGCAGCGGTGATGCTCCAACGCGAGGTGCCCGCGCACGTGAACGTGGTCACCGCGGCGCTCGCGCGGGCGCGCGGCGTGCCCGTCTTCATGGACGTGGGTGGCACGGACGCACCGATCGACACGGCGCTCATGTCCCACCTGAGCGTCATCTGCCCCAATGAAAGCGAGCTCACCTTCATCTCCGGCGTCGAGACGCGTGACGAAACCGGCGCCGTGCGTGGCGAGCGTGTGCGCGAGGCGGTGGCGGCCCTCAAGGCGCAGTTCGGCGCGGCGGGCAACCCGAGCATCGAGGTACTCGTCACTCTTGGTTCGAGAGGTTCCGTGTGGTTCGGCCCCGACTGGACGCTCGATGCCGTTGACGAAACACGGGAGATATGCATGGGCTGCTACCGGCTCGCCACTCCTGACGGGCGGCCCGTCGACACTACGGGTGCGGGCGATTGTTTCCGTGGCAGTTACGTGGCCGCTCGGTACGGCGAGGGCAAAGAGGTCCTCGAGGCCCTGCGGTGGGCCGCGGCAGCCTCGTCCCTCGCGTGCGAAGTCAACGGCGCCATGCCGAGCATGCCGAGCCGCGACAAGATCATGGCGCGGGTAGTGGAGCCGCTGGCCTTCCAAGGCGGGTTGGTCTGAGCGGGAACGCCTGCTTTTTGTCGAATCTAGGAGCTCAAGACGTCTACGTTTGAAGATAGCGGGGACCAGCTGGCGGCGGCGGGCGGCCGGTTCGGATTCGGTCCCCGTCCACTGTCCGCGTCCCGCCCCGCGCACGACCGCCCGTCCAGCGTCCCGGGGCGCCTTGTGGGGCCCCGCGTCGTAACGTAAGTCGCTGTAGCCGTCAGGTCGACCGTGTTCGCGGACGACGGCACGATCGCGCGATGGACGATCCCCGCGAGGTGCGGTGCTCCCGTCAGGTCGACCGTTCGCGGTCGCGCGGACGGGATACATACACGATCGACGATGCGGACGATCCCCGGTGCGGGATGCGCAGGCGGATGTAGATCCGGACCCGTGCGGGGGCTGCAGGCGTGGTGCGTTGCCTGGCTCCTGTGGCTGGGGTGTGTTTAGACTGTTACTAACGAAGCACATTTTCGCATGCAGCATCGTGCGCGGCTACCTTCTTGAGTGCATCTCTCAACCGCCGTACGCTCGCATCGCCCTCGCGCGCACACCATTCATTCGAATCCGCAGCGCGCCTCGAGTGGAGGATTGCAGCGAAGCTGCTTAAGTCCAGCCCTATTGTGACCCACAAGATGGCACGGATCACGTCTCGCAAACACCTCAGAATGCCCTCTTGCGGCTCGCCGGTCTCCACTGTGCGCACGCGCACGCGCACGCCGAGTGCAGCAAAAATGAGCGTCCCGACCGCTCCAGCACGCCTCGAGTGTGCACGGGCCGTACACAGCGTGCATTGTTTGATGCCGGCACTCGCAACGTCGGGAGCGAGCGAAGTGCAATTTGACACCGTGTCGACTGCCCGGCGGTCCACGCATACGCTCACATCGTGGCGTTTCACAGCAGCCAGTTCTGACACCAGATCAGACTCTGCGGCGGCACCAGATGAGAGCAACACGACGCGGACCTGTGGCAACGCGGCTACTGAGCGAGCTGCAGCACATTCGCGCAGCTTGTCACCGCCGAGGATGATGAAGAGGCCGGTCTCGGTGCTGCTAGTAGTGTGTGTCAGCGTGGAGGCCACGCGTAGCAGCGCTGCCATGTCGACGAGCAGCTCTTGGTGTGAACATCGATTAGTGACGAACCCGAAAGCGAAGAGAGAGAACACCGTTGAACGCGTATTCCGAAGAAATACCTCAACATACGCGAACTCCGAGGAAACGCGCAACATACGCGTGCCCCGGATCCACAGTGAACTCTGATCACCGCGTATGGGCCGTCAGGCTGCTGAGTCCTGGACGTGTGTAGCTCCCTTCAACACCGAAGATCTTGAGGCGAGCGCCGAGACTCCCGGCAGGCCGCGACGCGACCTTACTTGGCATCCGTGAGCGTCGGGTCGTAGCCGGCCTTCTCGACCTCCTCGTCGGTCCAGACCTCCTTGCCAGCCTTGCGCATGGCAGCGACATCCTTCTTGATCTTCTTGAGCTCGGCCTTGGGGATCTTCAACGCCGCCTTCTTCTCCTCGATCTTGTTGCCAAAGGCGTCGAACTTGTCCTCCTTGCCGATGATGGCGGTCTTGGCGGCCTCCTTCTCGGCCTTCTTGCGCGCCTTCTCGGCGGCCTCCATCCAGTCAGCGCCGGAGACGGTGCAGCGGCCGTCGACGACGGACCACACCTCAGGGCAGAGAGCGGAGTAGAACTCACGCTGGTGGCTGATGATGATGACGCCGCCCTGGTAGTGCTTGATGGCGGTGGCGAGCGCGCCGAGCGAGTCGCGGTCGAGGAAGTTGGTGGGCTCATCGAGGATGGTCACATGCGGCTCCATCCACATGCATGCGGCGAGCACGACCTTGACCTTCTGGCCACCCGAGAGCGCCGAGATCTTGGAGTACGTGCCGAACTGCGTCTCGAGGTTGAAGTTGTCGAGGTGCTTCTGGATGTTGAGCTGCGTGAGCTTCTTGGTGGCAATGCCGGACGCCTCGAAAGCGATGCGCTCGTCGACCTGCATCATGAGCTTCATCAGGGCGGGGCCGCAGTCATACACGGGGCGCTTCTTGTCGTTCGCGTCGGTCCATGTCATCTTGAGCAGGTTGTCCTTGGCAATCCACGAATTCTCCTCAATGGGGTTCTGGCAGCCGAAGAACTGCGCCTCGTACTCATAGCCCTTCTTGCCCTTGCGGCGCGCGACGAGCTTCGAGACCTGACCGGGGGCCTTGTCGATGAGCTTCTCCTCGTCCTCGGTGAGCTCGAGGAAGTTCTTCGCCTGGCCCTCGCGGTCCATGCCGCCCGAGAAGCGCCACTCGAGGTAGTTGACGGGCGAGAGGTCGAGGTGGTGCTCGATGTGGTGGAACGCGTGCTGCGCCACGTAGGCGAGGCGCATGTTCGGGTGCTTGACGATCAGGCCCTGGCCTTCGCCTGGGTTGGGCTCGAGCTCACCGATGAGCAGCTTGATCATCGTCGACTTGCCAGCGCCGTTGACGCCGATGACGGCCACACGCGAAGCCATCGAGACCTGGATCGAGATGTTGTAGAGCGTGTTCACCTCGCGCGTCGGGTACTTGAAGGAGCAGTCGGTCATCTTCATGAGCGCCTTGGTGCGCGAGGTGACGCCCTCGAGCATGCCAGGGTCCGGGAAGGAGAAGGCGACGTTCTCGGACTCGAGCTCGTAGTAGGCCTTGGCCTCGGGCACGAGCTTGACGAACTCGGAGAGGTTGCCCTTGTACACCTTGAGCTTGCGGTTCTTCTCGTAGTGGCACATGTCCTGCGCCACGTTGTCGAGGAAGACGGTATCGTGCGACACGATCATCGACGAGATCTTCTTGTCCGACAGGCCCTGGATGTACTTGGTGAGCCACGCGACGCCGTGCACGTCGACGTGGTTGGTCGGCTCATCGAGCAGAAGCAGCTCGGGCTCCTTGAGCATGGCGCGCGAGAGGGCGAGGCGCATGCGCCAGCCACCGGAGAGCGAGCCGACCGGGCCGAAGATCAGCTTGTCCTCGAACGTGCACGAGCGCATCATCTCAATGACCTCCTCCTTGGTCTTGCCCGCGCCGTCGTTCATCGACTTGATCATCGGGTCGTCGTGGATGAACTCCCAGCAGATGCGGTCCGCGTCGGCGGCCGACACGTCGCACTCGACGTACACAGATCGGATCTCCTTGGGGAAGCCCTCGACGAGATCGGCGGCGATAGAGCGCATGAGCGTCGACTTGCCCGCACCGTTGGGGCCGATGAGGCCGTAGCACTTGCCGCGCTTGAGCTTGAGCTTGGTGTTGTGCAGCAGCACACGGTTGCCGTAGGCGAGCGAGAAGGAGCAGTCGCACAGCACCTCGAGGTCATCGTGGTCCTCCTGGGCCACCTCCTCGAGGCCCGCGCCGAACTTGGCGGTGGCCACCTCGAGGAACTTCTCGGCGAGCACAATCGACTCGGCCTCCGACACAATGGCCGCCAGGTACGGCGTCACCATGTCCATGGTACGAGGGCGAGTCATCGCGAAGAGCGGCGCGGTGACCTGCGAGACCCACTGAGTGACCTCGTCGGACTTGTACGAGTTGCCGAAGAGGATCTCGGCGAGGATGGCCTCGACGTCGATGGGCGCGCACTCAATCGCGATAGCGGCGTACTCGCCGAGCGTCACCTTGACCGTGTTGAGCGCCTCCTCGCATTTGGAGCGCACCTCGGGGATCGAGATCTCATCAATGAGCTTGGTGAGCTCCTTGATGAGGGTAGGCGCGAAGTTCTGGATGTCCTTGGGGTTGTTGACGAGCTTGAACATGGTGTCGACGACGACCGCCGACTTGCGCACCATCATCACGTTGCCCTTGACGCGCAGGCCGCGGTAGAGCACAGGCATGATGATCGAGAGGGTGGGCTCGTCGACGGCGGACACGTACGTAGTGGCCACGAGCTTGTCGAGGCACGTCTCGCCCTCGGTCTCCGGGTTCATGTTGGCCGAGATGACGGTATCGATGAGCGGGTACACATCCGCGTTGTCGATCACCTGGCAGCAGTTGCGGAGCGCCTTGATCGCCGCCTCCTTGATTGAGGGCTTCGGGTCCTGCGACACATCCATGAGCTTGACCACGATGTTGGGCAGCGTGGCGGAGACCGACTTGGGGTTCGCGGCGGCGAGCTCGGCGAACATGGTGACGGCCGCGAGCTTCGTCTGCCAGCGGTGCTCCTCGAACTGCTTGAAGAGGAGCGGCAGCATGCCGTCGACGGCCGCGGGGTTGAGGCAGGCCATCAACGCCGCGCCAGCCTCGTCAGCCTTGATCTGCACCTTGCGGTCCTTGTCAGCTGCGAGAGCCATGATGGACGGGAAGAGCGTAATGAGGTACGGCTCGACCCAAAGCTTCTTCTCCGCCTTGGCCCACTTGCAGATGTCGGTCACGGTCATCATCGCCGCCTCCTTGGAGTCCTTGGCCTCAGCGGCCTTCGCAATGGCCGTCGCGACCGCCTTGGCAGACGCCTTGTCGGTCTGCTCGAGGAGGGTCTTTGCAGCATCGCTCCACGGGAGATCATCGGGAAGCTTGGACATTTGTTGTGGTTTGTTGTGCTTTCTGCGAGCGAGGGAGGGAGGGGGGATCAGCATAGTCAGACCGTCAAGCATGGAAAGCGTGCGCGTGCGCGACGGATAGTCGGGGCCGCGTGCAAGCGCGCAAGTTGGAGCCATCAACTTCCCACGAGGATGGGAGCCTTTCTGGCAAGGCGGGCAGATCGCAAGTTGCGTGCGGTGGCAGTGGGAGGGGCCGCGGCGCTTCAGGCTGCCGGCATGCCATGGGTAGCCACGCGCCTTTGGCTGATGCGGTCTCCGTACCGGTAGGATCCTGATGCTGCTCCTCGGAAACAGTTCTTTTTCACACTACCCTACGGGCCGGTCGCCGAGGCGTTTCCCTGTACTCCCGAGCGGTCCCCCCCACCCCAATAGGTGTGCCCGCACACGCCAGGCCGCTCGGCATGCTCAGGGGA
>Ga0210246_101738_pt1 | contig 15798 bp, 9 predicted proteins | sample ChrtobMetaP3_8mM_FD_155469 | JGI IMG/M metagenome (GOLD analysis project Ga0210246, IMG submission 155469) | Chrysochromulina tobin associated microbial communities from unialgal haptophyte culture, Seattle, Washington, United States - P3_8mM | ecosystem: Host-associated > Algae > Haptophytes >...
TGTAGCTAGGCGGGCGTGCGGCGGGCGGCAGCCTGCGGCGCACACGCAGCCGGCGAGCGGGCGGCGGGCGGCAGCCGCACGCACTGCTGGCAGTGAGTGGCGCGTAGCAGTGCACTGCCAACGGCCGCGCCAGCCCGCCACATCCGCGCGGGAGCGGCAGCGGGCACCCGCCGCTGCAGCGCGCGACTGACGTTTCACGCCATTTGCGGATGCCCGGCTTCGCGCGGCGCCCGGCGAGCTTGGGCCGCGCGCCCCTGATGCGCAGCGCCCGCTGCACGTCGCCGTAGGTGTACGTGTCCTCTCCTTTGGGCGCCGCTCGGGGGGCTCGCGCTCGGGGGGCTCGTGCGCGGGGGGCACGTGCCCGGGCTCCGCTTCGGAGCCGCCACCGTCCTCGCTCCCCGTGTCGCCATCGCCGGCTCCATCGCGGGCCCTTAGCTATGGCGCAGATGAATGGGACGGGAGGACGGCGCAGCGTCCACTGCCGACGGCCGCGCCCGCCCGCCACCGGCAGCTCGCGTCGAGCGACGGCGATGCGTCGCACTGACGCACATCGCACTGCGCACCGACGCACAACGCATTGCGCTCTGACGCAAAGCGCGCGCGCTCTGCGCTTCCGACGCAAATCGCACGCGGCTCCGACGCAATTGCGGCAGGAGAACCGCGCAATTGCGGCTGTTTTTCACGCAATTGCGGCTGATTTTCACGCAATTGCGTCGGAATTCGGACGCAATTGCGTCGGATCTCGGACGCAATTGCGTCGGGTTTTGGGCGCAATTGCGGCACGATTTGCGTGTGAGTCTTCTCTGACCCCAAAGTCTTCTCTGACCGACCCTTCCTACATCGATGGCGGCCTAGCGCGTGACCGGGACAAAGAAAGGCGGTTTGCCAGTTGAGGTGCAGAGGCGCAAGCATAACAAGACGGTGACGCTCCTGTCGCTCGCAAACGTGCGCGGTGACCACCAGCTGCTGCTCAGCCATCTGAAGACGGCCTTGGGCACCGGTGGTGCCATCGTGGACGGCGCCATCGAGCTTCAAGGTGAGCGTGCCGAAGCACTGGAGACGTGGCTGATCGCGCACGACGCCATCGAGGGAATGGCCAAGCCCAAGGCGCCAAAAGCGGCCGCATCACCGCCACCGCCACCACCGTCGCAGCCGACTGGTGCGCACCAGCCAGCCAAGACACGTCCACCCGATCGGGCTTCCCGCCCGGCTTCGACGGCCTACGGCAGATTTGTTGCCCTCTGGAAGTCGTGGCCCTATTGGGACCATGACTGGTCGCAGCTGCCGCATCGTTGGGAGGCGGCTCAGGCGGCTCCGGCGGCCGGGAACGAAAGCGACCTCGAGGGCGGCAGTGTCGAAGGCCTCGCCGCAGCGACGGCCGCAGTGCGCGCTTCGGGTGGCTCGGCTCATGAGATGATGGAGGCGGGGCTCCGTGCGCTCGGCATGCTCGCCGAGCCGAGCTCCTTTCGCCAGAGCCGTGCCGAGCGGGCGCAGCTCCATAAGGCAAACGCCCAGCCGCCCGCGCGGACCTCAGCAGCGATGCACCGACCGGCGGCGGCGGCGGCCGCAGCCCCCCCCGGGCTTGGATACCCCCCGCAGTGGAGCGCCGTCGCCAGCAGCGCCGCCCACGGATGGCAGAGCCATGGCGGCGGCGGCGGCGGCCGTGGCGGCGGCGGCCGTGGCGGAGGCCGGGGACACGAAAGCGAGAGCAGCGGCAGCCGTGGGTGCGGTGGCCGAGGGCGCGTTGTGGGCGTGCGAGCTGGCAGCCACATGCGGCGCGCTCTCAGCCACGGCGCCGTCCCGAGCGTTTCCGGCAAGGGATCGGGCAGCGGCCGGCGGGGCGCTCGGTACGGCGCTCGGGACGGCGCTCGGGACGGCGCTCGAGGCTTGACGAGCGACGATGAGTGGAGCGACGAGGACGAGGACGAGGACGATGACGATGCGGAATCGTGCCTGGGTGCGACGCAGTGGCGCCTCAGTGACCACTTACCAGCCGGACCCGGTGCTTCCTCTGTCGCATGGCCGCACCGCGCGGCGCCGTCGTGGGCGGGTCGTGCCCACGACGGCGCCAATGGTCGTGCCCACGACGGCGCCAACGGCCGGGCCCACGCGGACGAGGAGGACGAGGCACTGCAGCTCGCGCTGGCGCTCTCCCTCTCCGAAGGCCCCCCCGCCCAAGGCAGGCCGCCCCCGCCCGCGCCGCCGCTCCCACAGCAGCGCCCGCCACAGCGCCCACCAGCACCGTTATTGTCGCCTGTGCTTGCCGCGATCGAGGTGCGCCTTGAGCAGCAGCGGCGCGCGTACGAGCAGCAGCAGCAGCAGCAGCAGCTCGGGTGTGGCGCTGTGGCGAGCGGGGTCAGAGGGGCAGCCTCGTCGGCGCCGTCGTGGGCGCCTCCGGAGCGGCGGCCGTTGGTGACGTGCGAGGAGCTGTGGGGAGATCTCGATGAGGAGGAGGCGCTTGCTTTGGCCATCCGGTTGAGTGTGGAGGCGGAGGCGCGCCGTGACGAGCGTGCCCGGGCAAGGCAGCACGCTACTGCTCATCACGGCGCTACGACTCGAGATGCTACAGCTCATGAGGTAGTGGCGGCGGCGGCGGCGGAGGAGGAGGAGAAGGGCGAGGAGGCCTGGAACGACGAGTGGGACGGAGAGGAGGAGTGGGAGGAGGAGTGGCAGGAGGAGTGGGAGGACGAAGCGGCGTGGGATGAGGGCGAGGCGTCGTGGGCCGAGGGGGCCAGGGAGGTGGCCTCCATGGCCGCCCCGAGTCCAACCCTTCCGCCAGGGCTGGCCAGCACGCACACGGCCAATAACAACGGCTTGAGTGATGCGGAGGCGCTCGACACGGCGCTTAATAACGGCTTGAGTGATGCGGAGGCGCTCGAGACGGCGCTGTGCTTGTCGAGAGAGGCGGCTGCTCGAGCGTCCCTACCACCTCCGCGCAGCCGGTCGACGCAGGCCCGGGCAGCAGCCGCCGCAGCCGCAGCCGCGCCGACTTTAACGGCTTGGGCGCTCTCGAGGCTCAAGCAGCTCTCCATGGATGAGCTCGTGGACGCTGATGTGTTGATACAGTACGTGCTGGCCATCGAGGACGATGCCGAGGTGACGGAGTTCGTGACGCAATTCTTGGGGGAGCGCGATGAGAGCTTCGCGTTTGCCCTCGAGCTGTGCGAGCGGCGACGTCAGGAGCAGACAACGGTTGACAATTACACCAAGGTATAGCTACTGAGATCTGAGTATTGTGTACGAACCGTACTAACGTGACAGGAGCGACTACAGACACGTGACAGGAGCGACTACAGACTACAGACGGTGCGGCTTTCGACGCGACACTCTGCATAGATGTTTCGCTCGTCTCTCCCTCTAAGCGTCAGGGAGCGGCCACGCATGCCGGGCCACGACGTCCAACACCGCCACAGTAAAAAACGAAAACCTCCCAAGCCACCCCCGTAAGTAAGTAAGTAAGTAAACGCATGCCTACAGGCAGCGCACATGTGGCGAGGGGGGCACCCCCAGGCATACAAAGCGTGTACGGTGTTCAGCAAACCGAGTGCAGAGGCTGATGAAAGCCATCAGTCAACACCCGTTTGCGGCTCAAGAGCTGCGGGGTTAGTCACGATCGTGCACTCTCCCTCTCGCCCGATCTCGTAGCCGTGCCCTCCATTGTTGCAAGTCCCTTTCTCTCTCCTGTCTCTGCCTAATGGCCTCCCGTCGTGCAGCGCGCCTACTCGGCGCTGGCGCTGCTGCCGCGGACCCCGAACCAAACAGCTCCGCTTCGAGCCTCCTCGCCTCTTGACGCAGATCCTTCGAGAGGAATGTAACGCTGACCCAGGATTCCTCCCAGAGGTCCCCATCAGAGTCTTCACCCTCCCATTCCACGAGTACGTCCAGAGGGCGGCCTCGCCGTCCCTCGTGCCGTCGCACCGCCATGATGCGACGCACCGCCCATCGTCCTCCGTCGTCTGCCTCCTTCATCAGAGGCATTGTACGTTGCGCTTTTTTTGGTCCATGTACTACGTTGTGATCTCCCCATCCGCTGCAGCATCCCCCCCGTAACGGCTGTAGCCAGCCTGCATCCTGCAGGGCCATAATAACTGTTTCGTTCCCGACCAGTAGATCCGCCAAAGCGCCTGACTCCTTGTGAATCGTCCGCGCGCTTGCACTGCTCGACCCCACATTCAAAGCACCATCCATCGAACTTGCCCCTACCGTCACACATCGTCCTCGTAGCAGTCGTTCCGTTGCGCGAATGAGGGCCTCGCACAGCCTTCAAGTTGAAAACTCGCGAATCTCGCCACTGGATAGCCGCAGCCACAGCTCGCGACGCTCGCTTTCGGATAGCCGCGGCCGCAGCTCGCGAATCTCGCCACTGCTCTCACTGGGAAGAGGCGGTTTCGTGGCGACCACCTTTCCAAAAGTGGAGGAGCTCGATGAGCACATAGGAAGAAGGCACTGGGTGGCTGGAGCCTGTGGGGTCGTCTTCTTTACCGGGGCCGAAGGCTCGAAGCTGGTAGATTTGCTCGAAGAGCTGAGGCCAATCTTATGAGGCGTCTCCTGGCCGTTCTGCCTGTTATTCGAGAGGTTCCCGGTGTTGGGGACCTTGTTCAGCATGGATTTGAGCATCCGGTTGCGCATAGCGTGTTTGTACAGGTTCGTCCGGATACGCTGGCTCGCCCAGGCGTGCGTCTCCAGTTGTTCGAGCGCGAGGATCTGCTCGCGCACGTCGCTTCCGGAGACGGGCGAGGCAGTCGTGGCCACGCGCAGCATGGACTGCGAGCGGCTCATGTCGTAGCTGAGCAAGCCAAAGGAGACGAAGCTCCAAAAGTCCTGCACCTTCTTGGCCATGGTGTGGAAGAGCACGAGAAAGCCCACAAAGCGCTGCAGCGAGGCGAGGCGCGTCTCGTAGAGCACCTGCACATTGCGCTGGCGATCCATCATGTCACCCACACTCGGGTATTCCGCACGCCGGTGGGGCTTGCGCATCCACGCGCCCACATAAGGCTGCTCGATGGCATGGATGGACATCAGAGCACGCACGGCTGGCGCGGAGTAGTCCAAAGTGTCCGAGTCGGCGATGTCGTCGAGCATTTGCCTTGTCGAAGCATGCGACTTTGTTTGCAGCTGCGACATCTTGCCCATTAGTGCGGTTGAGCCCCCCACCTGCTCGCCTACAGTGTCCAACGTGTCCAAGGGTTGGGCTCGCATCGGTTGCTTGGCGGCAGAAACTACAGCCTTGAGGAGCGCGGCTCTGCGCTGCTTGAACGATTTGCTTCCGCCGCTTGGCCCGTTTCTGTAGCTCGCCTCGTCGCTATCGTCGGTAACCGTCGAAGGACCGCGCATTCCCGAAGGAGATGTCGACGGACCGCGCATTCCCGAAGGAGATGTCGAAGGACCGCGCAATCCCGAAGGAGATGCTGAGGGAGACTCTGAGGTAGAAGCTGGAGAACACGTCGAGCACGTCCATGGGGCTCCCTGCGAGCGTTGCGTAGATCCCGCGGATGCGGATCCCTGCGAGCGTTGCGTGTCCTCAGGTGTTTGACTCGTACCGTCGCTCGGTGAAATCGTCCCCATTAGGATCGACAACCCCTTTCCGGTCCGCCGTGCGATCATGGAGCGGATCGAGACGGGCTCCGCGAGATAGTTTGGATTCAGGTTCTGCTTGACGAAGGACTCGGCGCTGTCGATGGGCTTGTCCCACGCAGCCTCGAGAGCTGCTGTCTTATGGATGCTCGGCAGGTTCAGCTTGCCTTTGGAGCGAGCTGCCTGGGGCGACTTGGAGTGGATAGCACCGCCGAAGTTTCCATGACGCCGCTGATTCGCAACATCCTCCCCAGGCCAGGCACCCCTCCTGACCCCATTCGGGGAGACGCCGTTGGAGCCACCGTGGGCGCTCCTATCCTTCGAGGCGGCATCGAGGAGGAGCTCGCACAGAAACTTGGGCCGCACCGTGGGCAGCACGAGGCACGCGTTGGTGAGATCGATCTTATGCGCGTGATGGCCGAGCGTGAAGCACTCGCAGTTGGCACCCAAGTTCTCGATGGCACACGCCTGGTTGATCGCGAGATGAATCATCGAATCAGCCGAAGTGAGTCCGTTGAGTCGCGCGTCGGGGCGGCCGATGGCAAGGAGCGAGCCGCGCCGGACGCGATGCGTGAACCTGTGCACCAGGTGGTCCTGTGGATTCGCCGACCAGACCTGCAGGTCGGCGATCGAGTACGAGAGCGCGAAGAGCTTTGAGAGGAAGGCCTCGGTGCATTGCGCGACCCACGGGACGTCGCCGATGAGCAGTGTGCGCCCGGCGACCCGATGCATGAGTGGTCTGCCCTGGATCAGCCGCAGACACCACGCCGTCCAAATCGGGAGGAAGATGTAGATGATCGAATCGAGTACGCCGATTATGTACTGCCACTGCATACGCCCGATCTGGTCGGCGTGCATGGCGCTTGGTATGTTCGCGAGGCCGTAGGCGAAGGCAGCGGAGAGGGGTGTGGCGCCAATGATGACCGTGGCCGCGATGTAGATGGCGGAGAAGATCCAGCAAGACGCGCTCTCCAGAATGTGCTGTGCCCAGCGCAGGCCCTGCGCACGCAGCATCTGGTTCGCATCCGTGACGACCGCCTCCACCTCGTTTCCCACCTTGATCATGCGAGCGGTGCGCCGCTTTTCGAGCCTGGCAAAGAGCTTGAGCGAGAACTCGATGTAGCCCAACTCGAGCAGCACGCCGGCGATGAGCTGGATGAGGCTGTCTATCCACTCGCTCAGCTGCTTGCCCGTTGGGAAGCAGCAGCACGCCCAGCGCCGGAGGCAACTGCCGCTGCTGGCCGCCGACTCGTCGGACCGGTCGAGACGGTCGATCGGGTTTCCGTATGTATCGACGTCGTATGCCTTGACGCCGACGATGAGCTCAATGGCGCGCAGGTGGTCGGGAAGGAAGCCGTGGAGCTCTTGCACCTCCTCGCGCACATGGCTCGCGTGCGTCGTGTCGACGAGGTAGTTCATTGTGAAGAGGAGCACGTGTGAGAGGAGCGAATGCATCGCCACCACCGAAATAGAACACGCCTCGCTCGTGCGCACGCCCGCAAACGTCGAGAATGTATATGAGGAGAAGCCGGCCTTCCCTCCCCCGCCCACGGGGTTCTTGCGCGCGTTCGCTTCGCGCACGGCGCGCCCGATCTGCGTGTCCCACTCCGAGCCCACGATGAACATTTCAGTGGTGACATTCTTGAGGAGGTGGCACACGGAGAGGACTGGGAAGGTGCCGCCTGAGTGCGAGAGGAGCAGCACGATCGACTCACGGAACGAGTACGCCTTCGCGTGGAACTGGAAGCCCTCTTGTGGGATCGGAAAGCGTTGCCCGAGCTGCCCGAGCAGCTTGTTGGCCGAGAGAGTGACGATCTTGAGCCTCGGAAAGACAAGCGCGAGATCGGATGCGAACTGCTCGCCGACCCACAGGCTAGCCTCGCACCCGGTGATCAGCACGTCCACCGAGCCATCCGCTTCCCCTCGCTCGTAGCGACGCAGCCGCCGGCGCACCCGGCTGGCGAAGGTCCACGCGGTGGGCACATTGAGCGAGACTTGGTGATCCGCAAAGTCGCGCTGCAGCATGCGCAGCACGCCGGGGATGTCGCGCAGATCGCGCCCAACGGGATCGGGCGCAGCGAGCGGCGGTAGCGGCAGGATGAGTGAGTTGCCCTCAAGGCGGATGGCGCGCTGGATGAATGGGCGCACACGCTGGCGTGCCTCGGTGTAGTGTACGATGCCGCACGCGCGTTGCTTGCCGTCGTGGACGTAACGAACGATCCCCTCGACGACCTCCTGCTTCTCCGACATCTGCTTGGTGTAACTGTCCTCGCGGACGGGCTTGAAACTCGATGTGGATTCCTTGGAGTCATCGCGGGTGAGTCCCCCAGGAGATCCGAGATCATGGGTGTCTTTCCCCTGCGCCGCGGCATGGACGTGCGCACGCTCGCTTGCGTCGTATGGCACTGTGAGCAGTGGCTTCTCCGTCCCCCATGCGAGCAGGACGACCTCGCCGCCCAGATCGTCGAGATCCAGCCGGAAGGCGCCCTTGAGCTCGCCAGTACGTCGGTTGAAGGCCTCGCCCGTCTTCGAAGACTCGTCGAGCGCGAGCTCGGAGAGGCCCGCCTTGAGCGCCGCCGCTTCCGAGCCGAAGAGGACGAGGCCGAGCTGCGGGTAGAAGGCGACCGACATCGTCTGACCACGCGCGGCCACGACGAGCTCACGCTCGGCGTCGAGGGAATGCGAGAGCACCAGCCCGAAGGAACCGCTCGCGCGCGCAAGAACCTCGCGCCCGGTGCTGAGCAGGTCGTTCAGGAAGAAGGCGCCGATGGTCGCGCTCACGAAGTGGTCGATGCGTTCTTGCATCTTTTCGGGCGAGAGAGGCTGCCCGCCTAAGCTCCGATGCATGCGATCGATGTCGATGAGGCGGCTCAGCTCCGGGAGCCTCGCGAGGGTCGCCTTGCGCAGCTCCCTCGCGAGACGCGCCTGGTGTAGGGGAGAGGTGGGGGGGGGCAGATCCGCGTCATAGGCGGAGCTGCTGCGCTTGGAGTCGCCGCGCTTGCTGCTTTGGCCTTGCTTGGAGTCGCCGTCGATGGAGTCGCCTTGCTTGGAGTCACCGCGCACGGAGTCGGCACGCTTGGAGTCGCCGCGCTTGGAGCCGCCGCCTTCTTCAAGAGAAACTCCGAGGCTCGAGACTCCGAGGGAATCGGCTGTGTTGCGCTTCGTGCCGAAGGGGTTCCACCATGAGGAGACATCGATGGGCGGCACCTGCGGTTTGTCGCAGCTGCTGCTCCTCGACGAATCGATGGGCGGCGAGGGCGGCGGCGTAGGGATTCCCTCACCATAGACATGATCATAGTCCGCGAGCACGCGTACAAACTCGGCCTCGAAGATGGAGGCGAGCTGCTCGATGACAGCACGTGCGAACCAATCGGGCAGGCGCGCGAGAGACCCGGAGCCCGCGAGGGCGCCGAAGAGGAGGCCGTAGCGCACGGAGGCCGCCCAGAGGCCGCGCGTGCGCAGCAGGTCGACGAGGCCGGCGATGCACGCTGAGTCCGCGGTCGTGGGCAGCGGCGCGTCGAGGAGCTTTGGGAGAAGCACTTGCAATTCCTCCAGGGGGTAGTCGACGTCGTCACCCAGGCGGAAGAAGTCGAGGTCGCCGTTGTGCGTCACGTAGGCCTCAACGGGCGCGAGCACGGACTTGTACCCACCGGCCGCGGACGAGTCCAACCGCCAGTACCGGCACCACGCGAGCGGCGACCACTGGTGCGGGTGGCAGCCGTCGATGGTGGCGCGCGAGCTCGTTGCGAAGCGCGTATGGCCTTGGTAGATGGCGGGAGCTGGCTCGATCGCCGGACTGCGCCACAGGCGGCTGATGCCATGCTCGGGACCCAAGAGCAGGGTGGCCAAGTCGGTGCGCTTGCCGTTCACCACGCGCCGCCGCTTGCCGATGCGCCTGCCGCGATCTGACCAGTACGTGACCACGCCGGCGCTCTGTGCGCCGCGCATCATCGTGACGGTCATCATCGAACGCAAGATGGGAAGCACCTTGTGACGGCAGGCGTTGTGCAGCAGGATGAGCCCGAAATTGCCGCAGTGAAAGGCATCGGACGCACCCCCTGCGAACCCGAGCAGATCGGAGCACACTGCCTCGGCTGCAGTCCATGCCGCACCGAGGGCAGCGCCCAGCAGCGACGATGACGGCTCGACAGCGAGGACGTATACCCGAGCGGCCGCAGCTGCGAGCACGACGCTCGTCAGCCAGCCCGTCGCGCTGACGATGCGGCCTGCCCATGTGCCGCCAATGCCAGGCACATGGCACCAGCCCCGCTGATTGATTACGTCCACCCGCAGCCGGCAGCGGTAGCCGCACAGCGAAGCTGCGCACGCGTGCGATGCCTCGTGAAGCACGAGCGCAATGGCGCGGCCAGCAATGAGGCTGGCCAAGAGCAAAACTGCCTCGGGCAGAGGCGCACAACCAAGGGCAAAAAAGAGCGACCCGGACATGTTAATGCGTATGATTCGTGATCTCCGAATCTTGACCCAAAATAGCCACGTCAGTTGGAGTTTCTCATGTTCCAAATCGGTCTGCAAAGGCTCCACAGCGCTGAGACGGCTCTGCGGAATTGAATCCCCGGGAATATGAACTTCTAAGACGGGTCTTGAGAGTTTTTCAAATTAGGCTCATATTTAATTTACTATCGCGGCGGCCACCTCGACCCCCCCCCACCCCCACCCCTTCTCGCTTTTCTCGTCGTGATTTTTTCCCACGTGTGTCTCTCCGCGTACTCGTACTCGATACTCGTACTCTGTACTCCGCGCCGTACTCGGTACACGATGCCCAACCAGCCGCCGGCTGACGAAGCGCTGCAGAACCACCTGGACTACACGCGCAAGCGCATGGGCTCGCGCGCCAGGGAGCGCGATGTGCAGCGCAGCCTCCAGTGGCGATTCCGCATGCGCATCACGTTCGAGCCTGAGCACTTTGTGCTTGTGGACGAGTCTGCAGCCGACGGGCGCACTGGGACGCGGCGCATGGGTTACTCGAAGCGCGGCAGCATTTGAATCGCAGCAAGAAGTATTCGGTGCTCGGGCCCTTTGTCATCGACGGCGGCTTCCTGGAAGGTGGTTTCGACTCCGACCGGTTCTACATCGCGATGGAACAGAAAGTGGTGCGTGCAGTCGGCAGGCGCGCGCGCTCACCGTTACTGCACCCGGCGCACTGACGGGTGTCTACGGCTCGACTCTCGTCGCCAGTTTCCTTACATGAACGCCTTTCCCAACCCGCACAGCGTGCTGATCCTAGATAACTGTCCTATTCATCATCAGCGGTGCGTGATGGAGAGCGCGCACGCGCGTGGCATCCTCGTCCGGTTCCTCGAGCCATATGACCCCGACTCGATGCCCGTCGAAACTGCTTACAAGATCATGAAGAACTGGCTTCGCGGATCAACGGGAAGATGCTCAACGACATGGGGCTGCCTTTGGAGTCGCAGCTGCGCATGGCGCATTGCGCTCGGTGAGCGAGGGCGAGTCGGGGCCGCGTCACTGTTTCCACCAGGCCGGGTACGTCTAATTTTAGCTTGGAACACAACGAACACAACAGAGTAACGCACGGGTGTGAAGGCGGTGGGGAGAGCGGTCCTCCATGCAGACGGCGACTTGCAGCTTGCTGACGTGCTGCTCCACCCGACCGGTCCACCGACCCGTGCTACCCGAGCGTCCGCCGCAGCCTGAACGTCATGGGTGCGCCGCACGTAGTGCTAGCACGTTCGAACCAGCAGCCTGAGCCACTTGCTGCCCCTTGAAAGCCAGAGATCGAGGCTGTGGTTGCCGCTGTGCATCGTCCAGTGGTGGGGGCCGCGCGAGCGGCCGAGCGGCGTAGCGATCGCGGCTTCCATCGCGGTCGCGGCTGTCACTGCCCCTCTCCCGCTTCTGCCTCCTCTGCCGCCTCTGCCTCCTCTCCCGCCTCTCCAGACTCTCCCGCTGCATTCCTTGCCTCGGTGCCGTCGGGGTCACCATCGTAGCGGTAACGGCGGTGGTCGTGGCGGTCGTGGCGGCGGTCGCGGCTGTCATCGCGGCGGCGGTCGCGGCTCGTCGAAGCCGGCGCAGGTGCGGCGGCGGGTGCGGCGGCGGCGGCCGGGGCGGCGGTGCCCATCTCTCCGTCTGAGGGGGCGGGCCGTGATGCTGCGTTATCCTCACCCGCGACGACCTCTTGCGGGCGACCCGTCTCCTCGATGCCGACCCTCTCCCGTTGCACGACCCTCTCCCGACATGATTGGACCGCGTGACTGAGTGCGACGCAGAGAACGGAGTACGGAGTGCGAGTACGGAGTGCGAGGCGAGCGCGAGAAATAAAATCGCGTTGGAAAAAGGCGAAAGGGGGTGGGTGGGTGGGTGGGGGTGGGTGGGGGGGTCGAGGTGGCCGCCGCGATAGTAGGTGCCGGCGAGAGTTCACAGCCAATTCACACAAAGGAATGCTGCTGATGTTCCCTCTTCGATTCGTCGCGGTGATCGCTGCATCTGCGGTGGTGCTACTTGTGCGACGCTTGCGCAAAAGGCGCAGTGCGCAGCGCGCAATTCGTACCATGTTCGCAACCCAGTTCGAATATGACGCTGCTCAGGCGCGCAAGCGCCGATTTCTTGCGGCACACCCTGCGTACGGTTACCCGGCTGCTCGGCAGCCGATTGATTCGTGGAGACCGCGTGAGCTGCCCGGGCTACTGCCACCGCTTGGCGCGCCGATGTGTGACAATGCGATGGTTTACCTGGACTATGCGGGGGCTGCGCTGCCGCTCTCATCGCAGCTAGCGCGCGTCGCAGAGCTGGCGAGCGCCAGTATCGTGCTTGCGAATCCCCACTCCACGGGCCCGGCGGCGGCGGCGGCGGCGGCGGCCATCGAGCGCGCACGTCGGTGCGTCCTCCAGCACTTTTGCGGCGCGCGTGCGAATGAATGGGAGCTCATCTGGACCTCAGGCGCGACGACGGCTCTGCGCATTGCTGCAGAGACCTTTCCCTTCTCGCGCTGCGGCCGCTCGCTCTTTGCGTACACGATGAACGCGCACACGTCGGTGCTTGGGATGCGTGTACCTGCAGCGGCGGCCAGCGCCCAGTGCCGTTGCGTGTCACTCGACTCACTCGAAGCGCTCGCTGGGCTCGCCGCTGTGAATGACGCTGTGAATGACGCTGTGTATGGCGCTGTGTCGAGCGCTGTGTCGAGGCAATTGCTGGCTGCCCCGGCGCCATCCTTGGAGGCGAGTGTCGAGGGGAGTGTCGAGCACGGTGTGGATCATCTCATCGTGCTGCCTGCGGAGTGCAACCTCACCGGCGACCGACCTACCGACGCCGATTTGCCCGCGCGGCTCCTCGAGCAGATGACGCGCGAGCAGATGCTGTGCGGCGGCATCGCCGATCGGTACTGGGTGCTGCTCGATGCTTCCAAGGCAGCCGCGAGCGCGCCGGTGCACCTGCCGTCCACCGGCGCGGCCATGGCGTGCGTGTCACTGTACAAGCTCTTCGGGGAGCCTACGGGATTGGGTGCACTCCTCGTGCGCAGGGACCTCGCAGCGCGCCTGCGTCGAGACGGTGCCGGCTACTTCGGAGGTGGGTCCGTGCTCGAGACCCTCCCGCCAGCATGCATGTGCTCACCACGGCGCCCAACAAGCATGCATGTGCTCACCACGGCGCCCCCCTTCCCCTTCCCCACAGGTGGATCCGTCTCGAGCGTGCTCGCCGCGCACAACGAGCACACGCCAAAGCCAACGGCCGTCGAGGCCCTCGCACATGGCACGATGCACTTCCGCGGAGCCCTCGCCGTCCCTGCGGGCTTTGAGGCCATAGAGCAGCTCGGCGGCATGCATGCCATCGCGGCCCACACAGCGGCACTCACTTCCGAGCTCATCGAGCGGCTTCGCGCCCTACGGCATGCCGACGGCAGCGCGGCCATCGTCCTCTACGGCCGCCATGCGGCCCGCGCCGCCCTGGCGGCCGACGGCGCCGCGGCGCGCGAACGCGCCGTGGTGGGCGAACGCGCCGTGGTGGGTGAACGCGCCGTGGTGGGCTCCGAGCGCGCCGTGGTGGGCGACCGCACGAGCGTGGAGGGCCCGACCAGCGGGCCAACAGTCGCGTTCAACGTGCGCCGTCAGTCTGGGGAGCTGGTGGGGTACGCGGAGGTGACGAAGCTGGCGGCGCTGCACGGGCCGCCCATTCAGTTGCGGGGCGGCTGCTGTTGTAATCCGGGCGGCTGCCAGAGCGTGCTGGGGCTGACTGATGCGCAGGTGCGTGCGGCGGCCGCGTCGGGCAAGCAATGTGGCGATGCCATGGATTTCTTCGACGGCCATCCGACGGGCGTGGTGCGTGCTTCGCTAGGGAAGGACTCGTTGTGGGAAGATGTGGACGCCTTGATCACCTTCTTGCAGTCTGCGTTCGTGGCGCCCACCACGGCGCCATCCTCGCCCGCGCCCGCACGCTCGCTGCTCGCCGCCAAGGCGCCCACCACGGCGCCCACCCTGCGCGCCATCTACGTGTACCCGATCAAGAGCTGCCCGGCGATGTGTGTGCCGCGCTGGTGGATGCATCGGCGCTCGGCCAAGCTGCTGTACGATCGCGAGTGGGCGTTGGTTGATGGGGGGGGAAGGGTCATGCGACTCGAAACGTACCCGATGCTCGCGCTGCTCGTGCCCAGCCTCGAGCTAGATCAGGAGCAGCGCGCTGTGCGCCTGACGCTGCGGATGGGCAGCGGGCCACCGCTGGTGCTGCCGCTGGGCGTTGGGAGTCGTCCGCAGACGAGCAGCTCGCTCAACGTGTGTGGCAAAGACTGTGACGCCGTCGACTGCGGCGGCGCACTCGTCTCGCAGTGGCTCTCGGAGGCACTCAAAGTCCAGTGCCGCCTCGTCCGGCACTGCGTCAGCTCGACAGTTGCTCCTCGACGGCAAATGGCGGCAGGTGCACCCCCCAGGTCTCCGCTGGCGACGAGGGACGCACCATGTGACGACGAGGAGCATGCGAGTGCTCACCACAGCGCGGCCTCGACGAGCCAGATCGAGGAGGCGAGTGCTGCCCGCGTCGCCTTTGCCAACGAAGCGCCATTGCTTGTGCTCGCCCACTCGGCTGTGGAAGCGCTGAACGCGTCGCTCCGGGCGGTGGGGCATGCCCCGGTGAGCGCGCGCCACTTTCGGCCGAATCTGGTGCTCGACGGCGAGGGATTGCACACGGCCCTCGAGCCGGCGCCCGAGCCGGCGCTCGAGCCTTTTGAGGTGGACGAGGCGGAGGCGGAAGATGGGTCGAGCGCCGTTTTGAGCGCCGAGAGCGCCGAGATGAGTAAGGAGGCCGAAGATGGGAGTAGTGCGTCCCCACCCTATGGCGCCGAGGCCCACGACGCCCTTGCTACGCCCGGCCGACGCCCGGAGATCGTGCCGGAGATCGTGCTGGCCGATGGCAGGGTTGTACTCCGGGTGACGAGCGCGTGCGCGCGGTGCGCCATGGTCGAAATCGATCCTGTAACGCTTCCGACGGGCTGCCTTGCATGCATATGCTCACCACAGCGCCTTTTCCCTCAGGTGCGCCATGGTCGAAATCGATCCCACCTCAGGAGCCAAACATGGCACGGTGCTGCGCGCGCTCGCCCGCCACCATCGGGTACGCTCACGCCTCCACTTTGGCGTCTTCTGTGCGCCGCTCGACCAGTCGCACGGCGCCGCCGATCCTGAGGAGAGCGAAGACCCGCTCATTCTGCTCGTCGAAGGGACGAAGGTCACGCTGAGGGTGAGCCGTGGGATGCAGCCTATTATGAAAGTGAAATAAGGCCTGAGCCCTCACGAGCGCATTTAGAGCGCATTCAAGCGCCGACGATAAGGCCCGACTTGTTTCACTGTGCGGGCTCCGAATCACACAGCTTACGGTTTCTTAGCGGTTTCTAAAGTTGGATTGCGTTCGGCCACTTCGGAGAAAGGGGGAATATTCATGCTCACGCCTCCACTTTGGCGTCTTCTGTGCGCCGCTCGACCAGTCGCACGGCGCCGCCGATCCTGAGGAGAGCGAAGACCCGCTCATTCTGCTCGTCGAAGGGACGAAGGTCACGCTGAGGGTGAGCCGTGGGATGCAGCCTATTATGAAAGTGAAATAAGGCCTGAGCCCTCACGAGCGCATTTAGAGCGCATTCAAGCGCCGACGATAAGGCCCGACTTGTTTCACTGTGCGGGCTCCGAATCACACAGCTTACGGTTTCTTAGCGGTTTCTAAAGTTGGATTGCGTTCGGCCACTTCGGAGAAAGGGGGAATATTCAT
>Ga0210246_101744_pt1 | contig 15690 bp, 18 predicted proteins | sample ChrtobMetaP3_8mM_FD_155469 | JGI IMG/M metagenome (GOLD analysis project Ga0210246, IMG submission 155469) | Chrysochromulina tobin associated microbial communities from unialgal haptophyte culture, Seattle, Washington, United States - P3_8mM | ecosystem: Host-associated > Algae > Haptophytes >...
ACGTGCGCCCGTGCGACGAGAAATTCTCCTCCGCCGACGGGACCGTGACCTCTGCCACCTGCATCGGCGACATGCCCGTCACGATCCGCGACCACCTTGGCCATCCACACACTGTCGTGTTCCGCAATGTGCGGTGCGTTCCGGACTTCCACTACACGCTGCTGTCGGTCACGCAGCTCTGGCAGGAGCAGCGCATCGACGCCCGATTCGCCGACAGCCGCTCTCTCCACCTGCCTAACGGGTTGCGCTTCCCGTACCTCACCGGCCGTCGCCTGCCATCTCTCTCGATGGTCAGCATGGCACACCTCGGGCCGGCCGCGAGCTCCTCTCCCACTCTCGCCTCCGCAACCTTGCCCGCCTCGCCGACCTCCACGCTGTCACCTTCCATGGCGCTTCCGCCGCCCGGATTGGGTCTGGTGGCATCTGCCTCGCCCCCTTCGCCTACGACAGCTCCTTCTCCTGGCTTCTCGCCTCCGAATGCTCCGACGGCTCCTCCCCAACCTCTGGCGGCGCCCCCGGACCCCAATCCTACTCCGCCAGCCCCAGCTCCACCTGCCCCGTCCGCAGCTGCCTCTGTCACCACCAATCGAGCTCTCGGGTTCCACCGCGTCGGCGCCACCTCCCACGTCGCTCGCCTTCCCGCCGCGCAGGCCGCCGAGCTCCTCCACCGCCGCGCGCACATCGGCGTCGACAAGATCCGCCATGCCGCCCACACAACCGCCGATGCTCCCAAGAACCTTGCCTCAGCCTCCGCGACGACGCGCACGAGCTCTTGCACCTCCTGCGCGGCTGCTCGCATCCGCCGTGCTGCGCACCCTGGGACTCTCTCGGCGCCTGCTCCGGAGCCCGGCGTGCTCCACTACGACCTCAAGGAGCTGGTGCTCTCCGTCGGTGGCTACCGCTACGTCGTCTTCGTAATACGGCTCTAGTTTCCGGCGTTGAGTTGGCAGTTGTTATTTAGGGTACGAAGGCTTCCTTCTCCTACACCGACCCGGTCCGGTGTCCCCTGGTGTGCGCTTCGCACGCTCATCGACGTCGTCTTGACTTGACTTGACTTGACTTGACATGAAACAAACGCGCCTGTTCTTCAAGATAAGCCTCTGTTTGCCAAGCTCACGCGGGCGGTGCGCAACCGTCGACGATTCGTCTCATTGTTTTGGCGAGTAGAGCAACCGAATGCGCTCACAAGCCACTCCCGCCGCTCTCGACGGCTTGAGCAGCTGGCTCGCACCGATGTTCCCACCGCCTCCCTTTCCGCCGATGCTCGCTCCCTTTCCTTCTCCGCCTGCGCCACCATTTTCACCCCCGCCGCCTCCGTTCATAGTGCTGAACTATCCACCACCGCCACCGCCACCACCCTCCTCCCCGCCACCGCCGCCACCGCCACCTTCTCCACCGCCGCCGCGACCCCCCCCACCTCCATCACCTAAGCCACCTCCTCCACGTCGGCTGAGGCCACCTCCTCCGTCAATGCCTGCGCCGCCCAGCCCGCCGCCATGGTGGAGCAGGTGACTGCCCGACTCGAATAGAATCGCGCTAAGCCGCTTGACTGCTTGTGGCCTCGCGTCGATTCCATGCGCTGACAGGCCGCGTGACTTTCGACTCTCACCGTCGCAGCTTGACGATGCCGCCTTCATGGCCGCCATGCCCGCCACCTCCATCTCCGCCTCCGCCGCCATCGCCGCCGCCTTCCCCTTTCCCGCCCTCACCACCATCTCCGCCGCCTCCGCCGCCGTATCCACCATTTCTGCTTCCCCTGCCCCCGGCACCGTTTTCGCCTCCGCCACCTGCATCGCCGCCACCGCTAGTCGAGTACGATGGAGATGTGGACTCGTCCGGTACGTCTTGGTGGTCGGGCTCAGCTTGACATGCATGTTGTGTTCCCAGTTCAGCCGAGTGCCCCACGTGCAGTCGTGCTGCGCGAGCGCGCGCGCGCGCGTTGAGCGAAACTGAAAGCTCTGAAAGTTGGGACCCCCTCGAGAGCCTACCGCGTTGAATCGTCTTTAAGTATATAGGTGTGTGTGCGTGGTGGTGTTGAGAGTTCTGTCTGACTGAACTTCGTTGTGTGATCGTGATTGCCATACTCGGCTGAAGAGCGTGGGGGGACCGCGAAGAAACTGAACTGAACTGAACTGGCTGAAGAAACGACTCCAAAGGGGCGACCAGGGGGCATAAGTCTCGCATCGCACGTCCTGAAGGGTACACTCAACACGCTGGCGTATGGACGCCAGCCTGGACAAGTCGCCGGACGTGCGCAAGATTGGACCGACCAAACCGCGCGCTGCAACCTTGCCCCTATACACCGTATCAGATTTGTGGACCCCGGCTTTACGGGGAATGAAAGTCCTGCAACGTCGGTCCGACGTGGAGCTTCGAGTGGTCGATAATTCAGGCCGTCCGTCCAACGACCCGCAGAGCACTTCAAGGATTCCGAATCCGCGCACCGAGAAGCTCAACAAGCAAAGGATGCGTTCGATGCTCATCAAATCGTACATGGGAGATCGGGACACTATCAACCCACAGCGTTCAACGTGGATACCCATTTGGGACGTTGTCACATTCTTTGCAACGGTACTGACCGCAATCGTGACGCCCTACGAGGTTGGCTTCGTCGAAGATGCGCAGTGCGTGGACGGACTGTTCCTGTTCAATCGCATCATCGATCTGCTCTTTATGATTGATATTGTGATCCTTTTCCATCTGCAGTACGTGGACGGAACGACGGGGGTTTGGGTCACGAGTAAGAGGAAGATCGCATGGCAATACTTGAAGACTTGGTTTTTCTTTGACGTCCTCTCGATCCTGCCTATCTACGTGGTCCTGCTACTCGATGAAAACGCGACGTGCTACCCCTTTGTGCACGATCCCACACGACCAGAAGTGGGGAGTGGTCCGCTGGATGGCTCGGAACGCACCGGGATGAAGGCCGCACTGGGTGTACGCACGATTCGATTGCTGCGCCTCGTAAAGCTGGCGCGAGTGCTCAAGGCGGCGCGCGTCTTCACTTCACTGATCACCGACCTGCTCGTCAAGTACTTTGAGATCACGTACGCTGTGACAGAGATCATTAAACTCATCTTCATGATCATTTCCATCGCCCACCTTTCAGCATGCATGTGGAGCTTCTTGCCAAGCCTCTTCATTGATGACGAGTCACCTACGTGGAAGCGGGCGATGCGAGAGGACAAGGGGCAGGACTTCGACAGCCCGCTTGAGTTGTACGTTGCTGCGCTGTACTGGGCGACCATGACGCTCACGGGCATCGGTTATGGCGACATCTCTGCGCAGAACACTCCCGAGCAGGCCGTGGCGGTCGTTCTCATGCTCGTGACTGCGTCCGCGTGGGCGTACGTCATCGGCACGATCGCGGGCGTCTACTCCACCCTCAACCCGAACCTTGTGCAGTACCGCAACACGATGGACACCCTCAACTACTTTATGCGCGAGCGTCAGCTGCCCAAGGATATGCGTATCATGCTGCGCGAGTACTTTCACAACGCGCGCCACATGCTCGAGGCTAACGACGATGAAGACCTTCTCGCCAAGATGTCCCCGCTGCTCAAGGGAACGGTCGCGGTCGCGGCGAACAGCATCTGGCTCAGGCAGATCTGGTTCCTCAACGGGCTCGGCTCGACGCGGCTCGAGAGGGACTTTGTCGCAGCGCTCGCGATGGAACTCCAGCTCTCTGCATTCATCGTGCACGAGCGGATGCCCATCGGCCAGCTGTACGTGCTCAAACAGGGCATGGTGGTGAAGCTTTATCGCTTTCTGGGCAAGGGGCGCGTGTGGGGCGAAGATGCACTCCTCCCACAGCGCGACTTTGCGATCGTCGACCACTCACAAGCGGTGGCGCTGACCTTCTGCGAGTGTATGCTGCTGCGCCGTCACGACTTTGTCCGGGTGGGGAATGCTTTCCCTGACGAGATGGCGAAGATTCGGAAGCGCATGCGTAACATCGTCTTGCAGCGCTATCTGATCCTGTCACTCTCGCAAGTCGGCAACGACGTTAGTCCAGGAGATAGACCTAGGACAGGATTCGCGACGTGCCGCTCCTTCATACGCTGCGAAGATGCGCAGGGGTACACTTACCTTGAGTCGTGGAGAACTGAGCCTGACGAGAGTGGATTCAGCCCGACCAGTACCCGCCTAAGTTCGAACAGGAAAGCCAAACCTTTGGACAGTTTGGACGAAGGGTGTGGCCCCCACGAACCGCGCGGAGCCGCGAGTTTGGACGGAAGTGTGCACGAGGATGTTGTCGCTCCCCACGCGGCTCATGGGAGGCTCGAAGAGACGACCAGTCGGCTCGTTGACATGCTGCGTGACATGCAGGCCGCTCAGGCCAGGATGGATGCACAGCTGCAGCTTTTTGACCAGAGGCTTGATGCACTGAGGGCGGCAACACCCATTGACGTGAACGTTCAGGTACTGCCAGACGGAGCTGTTCAACATGCCAGAGAGACGACCTCCTGATAGCCGGTACCAAACCCCGCGTACCAACGTTTAAGAATGCCCTTATATTACGTTCCGCGGTTGCGACGGCAAAAAATTATGTGAGATGGCAGATGCGAACCCGAGGTCCTGACCGCGGACCGCGACCGGACCGCAACCGAAGTTCACGGGCAACGTTCGAGGTTCGTGTCGCGCGGCACCGCCATCGGCGGTCGGCGCGCGGAGCCCGGCGGGGGAGCGCGGACCCCGGCGTGCGATCGGCCAATCGCGTGGATCGAGCATCCCGAGGCCTCTCTATTCCGTAGGCGACCCACACGTCCAGGCACCACGCCAGGGGGAATCTCTGTATCTCTCCCGGGATCCTCTGCGCTCTGCCGCTCGCCCGCGCCGTCGCACCGGCACCGCCCCAAGTGCTCGCGGGAGCCAACAATTATCGTCGACAAACTCATGCGCATGCAAACACTGAGCTCAGTGGTACCACTCACCAAGAGCAAGACGCCCATGGGAGACGAAGCTCAAGCCTCGACAACTCAATGAATATCCCCCATACATCAGCCTTTTGCCATCAGCGCTCGAGGCCATTAGCGCTCGAGGTGCTCGTCGGCGGCGAAGCGCGCTGGCAGCGAGCGCGGCAGCTGCACGTAGCGAGACGCCGGGTCGATGGTGTAGGTCATCGCCTTCTGGCACGAGTCTCGCGTGGGCTTGAGCTCCGTCAGACGATTGGTGCCGCTGACTCGCTTCGTCAGAGCAAAGAGCTCCTCGCGCCGTTGCAGCATCGATGCGGCTGCAGCGGCGCGAGAAGCGGCGTCTGCGCCGCCGTGCTCGGCGCATCGGCCGTACCGGCGGAGGACTGCGGCGTACCCCTGCACCATGTCGGCGCAGTCGAGCACGTGTAGGAAGCCGCGGTTGATGCCGAGGCCTTCAGGCCTGCCGAATGTCGTCCGTGGTCATCAGAAGTCATCAGAAGTCATCAGAAGTCATCAGAAGTCATCAATGGTCATCAGTGGTCATCAGAAGTCATCAAAAGTCATCAATGGTCATCAGTGGTCATCAGTTGCACTCACCAAAACGGCTCCTGCAGCGCGTCGCCCACACGCGTCACGAGCACCTGCGCGCCTGGCGCACCGTGGAGGCGCGTCGCGTCGATGAGCACGGACGCCTTGTTCGACACTTTGCGCTCGCTGAAGTCAAAGATCTGGACGCCCTGTTTGGCCACGAGCTCAGCGTCGGCGAGAGCGGGCACGAACTCGCTCACCGCGATGCGCACGAACGCCTCGAGCTGCGCGCGGTCCACATTGGCGCTCTGGCACAGCTGCCACTCGGGCACATCCGTCGAGCGCAGCGCGCCCATCGCGCGCAGCGAGCCGCTCTCGGCCGTCATCACGAAGTAATGGCTTGCTACCTCTGAAAAGGCGCCCGTGCTCCGGTAATAGACGAGGTTCTGAAGCTGCACACCCCTCTCTTTGAGCTGCTCGAAGCGCGCCTTGTGGTACTGCTGCGCCCAATTTTTCTCCTCAAGAGCATTCTCGGTGGGCGTCTTGCGATTGTGAAAGTGGACCACGACCCCGAGCGCCCGCGCCGACTTAAGCGCAGTCACCTGCTCGAAGCCGATGGTTCGGAAGAGCTCGCAGCGCGCGCCAGTCGCGTCCACGAGCACGTCCGCGTTGAACACGGCGTCTTCGCTCCGCCGCCGCTGCTGCACCTGGAGCGTGGGCAACGGCCGGCCATCTACGGAGAGATGCATGCCCCTCACCCCATCCGCGAGGCCCTCGACGGCGTCCGACGAGGCGCCGAATGGCAGCAGCGGCGGCACGCCTGGCGCATTGTCGAGCGAAAGGCGCACGTCCGCGGGCCACTCGAGCGAGCGGCGCGAAGTGGTGCGTGCTTGATGCGGCTCGACGGCACGCAGGTCAGCGAGCGTGCGCACGTTGGCGCCGAGGCGCACCTGCACACCGACGAGGAGCGCAATCTTGAGGAGCGAGTGCTGCAGCTGCGACGTGCCGCAGTGCAGATAATCTCCGGAGGCGAAGATGCTGGGGTCAAGGTCCTTAATGCCGAGCTCCGCGAGATCGTTGGCAACCCAATCCCACAGGTGCAGGATGTTGAGCCGCCCGAACTCGGTGCGCTGCTCGAGCGCGAGCACCGAATGGCCGAGCATCGCGAGCTCGATCGCGCAGCGCAGTCCGATGGGTCCACCGCCAAGCACCATCGCCTTGAGCGGCGCACTGCCCGCCGCCACCGCCCCCGCCGCCGTGGCGTACTCTCCCTGCGTGGCGCGCGCATGCAACGTGTGCAGTAGTTTGCGCTGACGAAACTGGAGCTGGTCGAGGAGCGCCTCGCGCAATCTCGAGAGCATCTGGCAGCCCGAATTGGGGGGCGTGCGCGTAGCCTCAAGAAGCTGCTTGAAGCTCTCGAGGATGGTGGACGCATCGGCCGCGACGAGGAATGCGGCAAAGATGGCCGCCGGTCCGCCGCGCGGAGTGAGAAGGCGCGAGCTCGCATCGGGCTCGATGAGGGAGGAGGCGTTGGAGGAGGCCGACCCTTGGACGGCATGCACGAGGGGCGGCCGCGGCTGCACTGGGGGTCGCTGTGGCATTGGTAGCGATGGCGCTATGGGCGCTGGTGGTCGCGGTGGCAATGGCAGCGATGGCGCTATGGGCGCTGGGCGCTCAGACGGCGGCGGCGGCTCGGGCTGATACGACGATGACAGCGGAGCCTTTAGCAAGGACCGTGATGGTTCATCAGTCGTTGGCGGTCGTGCGGTTATCGTGGGAGAGGGTTCGCTGCCGATGATAAGATGCGGCGTTGGAGGAGCCCCTTGCGGTGGCAGTGGAGACTTGGGCGTGAGAGCAGGGCTTGACTTGGACGGTGGCAGCCGAAACTCTTTGGCCTCTTCACCGTTGCTGAACGCGGATGCTGTAGCGGCGGTAGATGCCGCCTCCGCCCTTGCGGCTTTCTTCCGGTTCTGCAGATCAAGGCGCGCCTGGTCGGCCAGCCTCGACATGATTTTGGCGGTGGTTGTGTCTCGGCGACGGTTGTGTCTTGGCGGCGGTTGTGCCTCTTTTGGTGGCGGCGGCGGCACCTCAGGAGGTCCTTCGATAGACTCACCAAGGTCACGCTCAGCCACCGAGTCTGGCTCAGGTACGGCGAGATGGTTTCGGCCAACTCGTGAGTGCCCTTGCGAGGGCCGTCGCTTCTGCTTGTACCGAGGCGCTGGCTGAGGCAGAAGGCTGGCCGTGTCGTCCGAAGCCTGCAACATTGCCTGCTCTGCAGCGTCAATCTCCCGAAGATAGGATTGCAGCGCTTCCTCGGCACTCTGCTCTGCACTCTGCTCCGCCGCCGTCTGCTCCAATGCCGTCTGCGCCGCAGCTTGCTCAGCATGGATATCGCCAGCGCAGGCTGGTGGCGCTGCAGGCGTAGGGGCGTCTGCCTCCCTATTAGATGGTTCCGTGTTCTCGCTGTCGTTCGCTTCCTTTTTGGCACGTGCCCGCGTGCGAATAGGCGTAGCCAGTTCGACAGGCGTAGCCGCCGCCGCCGACCGGGTAGCCTGTTTGAAAGGCGTAGCCTGTTCGACAGGCATAGCCTGCTCGACAGGCGTAGCCGCCGCCGCCGCTCGCGTCCGAATAGGCTCATGCCGGCGAATCTTGCGCCGCCGCCGCTCTACGACAAAGGATACGGCGACGTGGGCGTCGTCGGACGTAAGGGCGTCCATGATCGTCGATCGAACTCAACTTCGAAAGAGGGAAAACCCAAGCGCGCCTCTCCGCGGAAACATAGGATTCCTAAAGGCCTTTTGGAGACGGACTGACGGTTCGGGTCGTGTTTCTTCATGTTTGAACGCTCTGCAGTAAATCGTACGCCATTTTGACGAAAAGTGGAGATCTTAGCTGCTGACTCACGTGCTTGCAGTATCTTGCTGCGGCGTCGCGCCCGGCAGCGATGCGCGGTGTCGTCCATGTTGTCCATACGCCATTGCTGTCCTCACTTGGGCAGGCATCCGCACTGCGACCGTCAGCCGTTCAGTTGGCATCGTCGGCTAGCGACTTCGCCACGATGCACTCTCTCACACGCTCGCCGCTAGTCCGACGGCCGCGTTCGTCGTTGGCACGCTGTGCCGTGGAAGCTGGAACGCTGCTGCCAATGAGTACAACGCTGCCTCGGCTGCCGCGCGCGATCCTTCGCTCGCTGACTCGCTCGGTCATGCGCGTCATGCGGATGGCGGGCACGCTGCTGCTCGTGCTCCTCATCTCCGTGCCGATTCCCACAGGGTCAGCCTTGGCTGCTGCGCCGCCCGTCGCGACCGAAGTGGGGCTGCCCGCGGTAGTGCGTTTGCCCGACAGCATGACGAGCCTAGGAGCCCCAGCTTTGCCGCCACGGCGGCAGAAGACGTCCTTCGTCACGGCTGCAGTCGCTTCGGTCGGTCCGGCGGTTGTGCGCATTGACACGGAGCGGCTCGTCGACCGGCAGCCGCTTGAGGGTTACCTCTTTCCCGGGCTCGAACCCGACGGCCAGCGGCGCGAATCGGGCCAGGGCAGCGGCGTGATCGTGAACGAGGAGGGCTTCATCCTCACCAATGCACATGTAGTCAAGAATGCGGCGAAGGTGACAGTCACCCTGACTGACGGGCGAGTCTTCGAGGGCCAGGTCAAGGGGCAAGATGACTACATGGACCTCGCGGCCGTCAAGATCAAGCCGACGGGGCGCAAGCTACCCACGGCGCCGCTCGGGCGCTCGGACGACCTGCAGGTGGGTGACTGGGTCATCGCAATCGGAAACGCTGTCGGACTCGACTCGACTGTGACTCTTGGCATCGTCTCCTCGCTGCAGCGCTCGGCGGCGGAGGTGGGCATCCCGAACAAGAAGGTGAACTTCATCCAGACGGACGCGGCCATCAACCCAGGCAACTCAGGCGGTCCTCTCCTCAACGAGTTCGGAGAGGTGATCGGCATCAACACGGCCATTCGCGCCAATGCAGCCGGCATCGGCTTCGCCATCCCCATCGACACTGCTGAGAAGGCCATGCGCGAGCTCTCACAGGGGCGCAAGATCGCGCACGCGTACCTGGGCATATCGATGTCGACGCTCACGCCCGACTCGGCAAGGCAGAATAACGCCGACCCCAATTCGAACGTAGAGCTGCCAGAGATCTCCGGGGCGCTGGTGCTCGCTGTCGCGCCGGAGACTCCTGCAGCCAAGGCCGGCTTCAAGAAGTTCGACCTTATCCAGGAGCTCGACGGCAAGGCGGTCAAGTCAGCGGCGGATGCGCAGTCGATCGTCGACAACTGCAAGGTGGGCCAGTCTCTCGTCGCCAAGATCATTCGCGGCCCAAAGACGCTCTCCCTCAATGTCGTCACCGGCGACCTGAATGAGAGGCCAGAGAAGCCAGCCTCGCCGCGCGGAGCCCCGTAGACGAAGCCAGGCCCATCGATATGCCCAGGTACGCGCGGCGCCCCGTAGACGAAGCCAGGTCCGATAGAGTACTCGATAGGGCGCCCGCCGTGGCCTCACGCAGGCTGGGCGCCTGGCGTGGGTGGGATCGCCGCGTCGCGTGGAGGAATGTCGCGGGGCGAAAGGCTGAGGCTGCACTGTATGTGCGCGTGTGCGCGGATGTCGACAGGCCAATGCGGAGATGTGACACACAAGTGGCCGCAGGAGCGGCCAAGATCCCTCTCTCAGCATACTCTCAGCATTACGCGCATTGTAGATCTGCTGTATCATATCTATCTGCGAGTGCGTTACGTTTCGTTAGACCCTTAGCGCGAATGAAACGTTGAGCACTGTTGCATCCTCGCACCGTGGTGCAAAATTAACGCCGCGCCCCCCCGACGCGCAGACCGCCTACGCGCACCCGAGGACGCGCGCGCCCGGCACCGGGATCCCCGTCGACCTCCCGAACGTTACCACTTACCAGTCGGTAACGGGTCCTGAAAACTAGAAAACAGGGTAAACAGCGAGGGACCCCGACAGCGCGCCAAACGCTCAAACGCATGAGCTGACTGCCTCGCCTGCCTTCGCACCACCGTCAAGTCGTTCGGTTAAGCAAGTTGCAACTCGACTCGCTGCAGCAATCGCATATCGCCGCCGGGAGCGGGCGAGCACTGTGGCGGAACGCTCATGACATCCAACTTGCCACCCTCTCACCCGCGTCGAGACCGCTCACTGCTGCGGCTTCGATCGGGCTAGCATGGACTTGCAGGTAGTCGCCAGCGACAGCAAGCCGCCACGGCTCGAGCGTCACGGCGCTCTCCTTGAGCTCACAAGTGCCCTTGGCAAAGCCGGCGCCCCAGCGCTTGGCGGCAGCCGCCAATGGTTGAGGCACGCGCCCAAGCTCGTCTCCAAAGTACGGCGCGAAGAGGCGTGCAAGTTCCTGCGACATGGCCTGCGCGGCCACCGTCGCGGCCTCGCTCCCCCGGCCGCTATCGCCTGGATCCGTCGAAGGAGCTCTTGCGAGGATGCTCTGCGCAAAGCTGGCCGTTGAAACTGCTGTCCAGAGCTCGCCCTCGCCGCCGTCGCACGCGCGCGTGACAGGCCGTCCCGGTTTGGACGCGTCGCGAGCGACGAATGAGATGACGTGCGAACTCGGCGCCACCGCCGCGTCGAGTGGCACGCACGCGCTGAAGCCGACCGGGAAGAAGCCAGACCATGTGAAGCACGGTTCGGTGCGCTCCTGGCGCTGCTGCTGGAAGCGCCGGGCGAGTTCCTCCAACCGTCCAGCGACCTGCACATCGGCGTCCGAGGCTGCAACTTGCACTGCCGATGCCGCTAGCGAGGCATCGTGCGATGCGATGACGACGGCGGCGAAGTCTTCCGACTCAACGGCGGAGGCGCCACCACCGCTGACAGTGAGCGCCCATGCACCGCTGGCTGATCGTCGCATGCCCGTTACCTTGACGTCGTGGATAACGTCGATGCCGACGCACATGCCGGTGCATACGCTCGCATTTGACGGCACGCCGACGTACATCGCGTGCTCGGATTCCGCCAAGAAGCCACAAAAGTCGATGTTGGCCCGCACCGAAGCTTCGTCGTCGCCCTCGCTCTTCAACATGGCCCCAAACGAGCCCTTGGTGCTTCCCAGAGCTTCACGCGGCAAGAAACCGCCGCGCGAGCCCATCATGCCGAACCGTCCCTGCCACGGCGCGACGAGACCCACGCTTGAGAGCTGCTGAAGTACGCTTGCCCACTGGCTTCCAGGGTCAGAGGAACGCAGGAACTGAGCTCCCGAGTCTGCATGGAAGCCACCTGCGAGCCTGCCGCCAACCTGCTTGCGCCCCAAGTCAATGACCACAGGTGAGAGGCCGCGGCTGCGCAGCGTCAACGCGGCGAGGGAGCCACATATGCCGCCGCCGACGACGGCGATTCGTGACGACATTGAAAATTCGAAAAAATGCCGTGAAGACGTACTTGTAGAAGACGACACAAGAGACAGAAGTTACCTCAACACATGCATTTACTCAGATAAATATGTGCAGGCCGGCGAGTTGTTCCGCGAGGAAGTGAGAGTGCAACCTCTCCCAAGGGTCCTAGGGTCCATGCCAAGGGTTTCAGTACCCGCCGCCCCGGCCGCCACGGCCTGCGGCACGGCCCGCTCCCTTCCCACCATCACGACCTCCGCCCTTTCCCCTGCCACCCTTGCCACCGTCGCCCTTGCCGCCGCCCTTGCCGCCGCCCTTGCCGCGCCCCTCGCCAGCCCCACGCCCACCGCCGTAGCCACCGCCTTTGCCTTTGCTGCCGGACGTCTCCTCCTCCACTGGCACCATGTCAATCACCTCCTCGGGGATTCTCAAGTACTTGATGTTGTTGCCTCGGATGGTCACCTCAGCCAGCTTCCAGAAGCGGTCGCCGTCGCGCGATGTGCAGATCACGCCGCGCAAGCTGTGCACAGAAAGGCAATCGGACTCACAGCAGGGGCCAAGGTCGTCTGCACAGCAGGCGTAGCACGTGCGCGCGCACGCACCTGATGTTCATCCAATTATCGCACGCAACTAGCTCACCGTTGTACGTCTCGCCGTTCTTGAGCTCAACGAGCTGCACAGGCGCAAGCATTCGACAGTCCGTAAGCTTTTGGACCATGTGAGGCTTTGTGAGGAGGTTGCGGTAAGGCCACGGGCGGCGTGAGCGTACCATCGGATGGCCAGCAGCCGTGCGCAGTAGCGACAGCGGCAGCATGATGTGGTGCCCGACGTGACGAGCACACGCAAAAAGCAGAACACCGCCACCAACTCTCGCGCCCCCCCCCCCCCCCCCCCACCCCCCCCCCACCCCCCCCCAACCCCCGCGCCCCCCCCCCCCGCCCGACGCCGTCGCGAGTCCCGCGAAATCCGTGGAGTAAAAACCTAGAAATCTCCTTCCCATTGCACGCTGTTTGGCGCTCGGGCAATGCCCCATCTCTACTTCTCTTGTCACTTGTGTACAATTGTAGACAGGAGGAGCGTGGAGGTGTTTCTCGACAGTTCGACAGGTCTACTCACTACAATATTTGTACTGTACTGCACACCCCGCTGTATACTGGAGGTGATTCCTATTAGAGAACTCCTCGACGCGGCGAGACGGTCGCCCCGCCCTCTCGCGCCCTGCTCTCGCGTCTCGTCGCCAGCACCCCTTGAAAGCTGAATTACATGCTTAGCGACTTCTTGTTTTCTTGTGCGTACAGACGTCTACACGTCCGGGCGGGGTATAGGTCGCCTGGTCGGTAGCCGTATTAACGGTTCCAATCTTCCAAAACGTTCCGTCTCGTCGAGGGGCGCAGGGCCCGCCAGAACCCGCCAGGGGCGCAGTCACGCTTGGGCGTATTGCGTGTGCTAGGTATGGTCCGGTCTCAAAAGCAAAACATTTACCCTGACTCGTGACAGTGTGCACATTCGCGACTCTCTCTCTCCCTCTCGTCTGTCACACTATACTCACTCTGTTATAACGAGGTGTACAATATATTCACACCTCGAGCTCGTGCCGATCTCCGAACTGCCGCGAGGGACAATTACATGTACCCCCACCGTTGGCGCATGCTAATGTTTTGGTTTACGAGTTTTTCTTATTTTTGGTCAGGCGAGTTCTCACTACATTAGAACTTGTACACACAGCACTACTTTGAACTCGTACAGTACGAGACCAACGCGCGTGTGCGTGTGTGAGTGTGCGCGTGCGAGCTGTGCCGACACCTCTGCCTGCTGGGCTCAGTCGTCGCTGTCCTCGTCGCTCACGGGGATCGACTTCTTGTGCTTCTTTGCCGGCGGAAGTACACGCGCCTTGCCTCCCACCGGGGTCGGAGAGCGTGGGGGGGAGCCCATGCCACGCGGCGGCACCGGCGTGGCTGCGCGGGCCGAGGCGGCCATCGCCGCCATCGCCGCCGTGAGCGCCTCCGCAAAGCGTGGTAAAGTGACGACTGGGAGTCCTCGCTCCTGAGCGCGCACGTACTTGAGGTGGCCCTTGACATTGAATGGTGCCACGATGAGCACTGTCATCTGTGCTGTGTCACGATTGCTTAGGCGGCCACCAAGCGCTGCCAGCGCCTCAAGCTGAGGTGCCGAAGGACGAGCGCCATAGCCTGTAGAGCACACCACCGTGGTCTTGTCGATGATGCCGTCCCACTCGGTCTCGCCGCTCGCCTCGCCCATGCAGCCCACGACCTCGCCCATCTCGTACACGACTTCGAGCCGCTCGTTGTCCATGCCCTGCTCAGTGAGCAAGAGCACCTCCCCGAGGGAGTTGGCGTATGCGGCTGAGCGCTCGGTTGCATCGCGCTCGATAAGTTTCGAGCCGCCGATGCGCACCAGCACGCCGTGGTCACGCACAGCCTCAGCAGCCATGCAAACCAGCACCCGGCCGGATGGGGTGCCACCCACCACAGCTGTGTCTGCAAGGCTCACCGCAGTGGTGCTTGAGCCAGCAGTCCAGGACACACAGTCCGTGAGCTCGTAGCTGCCGTGTTCGACGTGGCGCACGAGCACCGCTGCCCATTCCGCGGCTGTGCGCTCCTTGTTGACGAGCGGGCGTGCGAAAAGGTTTGCCATCCGGGTGCCCGGGCTGCTTCGGCCGCACGCATGGTTGATGCTTCCGCAAGCGAGAGGGCACGCCAGAGCTTCGTCTCGGGCTGGGTCACAAGCTCAATGAGGCCCTGCACGGAAAGCTCGCGCACCCCTGCGTACGCAGCGGGCACGGGTGGCAGCAGCAGGTTCCGTGCGAATGGCGCGTAGTCCTGGCGGATGCCCTGCCAGCGCTTGAACATCTCCTGGCTGTTCTCACCAGTGAGGCGCCACGCATCGCCTGAGTCGCGCACCCCAATGGCTGCCGCCGCGCTGAGCATGGACGCGCCCACATCCGGCCTTGCGCAGCTGCTGATGTTGGCGCACTCACTCTTTGGCTTGAACAGGATCTGAGCGGAGGGCTTCTTCTATTTTGCTCGATGCACATACAATAGAGCCGCTCTGCCTTGCCGTCTGCAATGCTGTGCACTGCATCCGCCACACGGATGTAGCTTAAGCTCTGGCGTTTGGATGACTTGCCTGTGCTGCACTTTCCACATGGCATGTAGAGCGCTGATACCTTCTGCTCGTCGAGCGAGAGCTTCTTGGCCTCGCGATACGAGATGATCTCATCAACGCAGAGCTCTGATAGGCGCTTGTGCAGCGTCTTGTGAGCAGCAGCTGGCTCGGCTGGAGCAGGCTTGTGCGCCGGCGCCTTGGACATGGCGAGTGCCTTGCGCTTTGGTGCCTCGTCCTCCTCGGACGCCTCCTCTTCCTCGGAGTTGTCCTCGTACTGCTCCGAGTCGTCATAAAGTCGTCATCTACCTCGGCGTCACTGCCACTGTCGTCAACGTCGCTGGCAGCCTTCTCGGACTTACCAGCCTCGCGCTGCGGGGCCTCTGTCTTCTTAGAGAGACGAATGAGCTGTTGGCGCGGAACGTAGGCGTCCATCTCAATGTCGCTGTCTTCATGTTCCTCGTCCGACGGGTACTCGTCTTTTAGAGCTGCTGCGCATGCCCCTGCCGCCGACATCGCGAGGTTCTCCTTGACGTTCTCCTGTCGCGCGAAGGCCACTAGAGCCGCAGGCGCCCGAAGTGGCGGCTGTTGCGGCTTGACAGGCGAAAGCGGTGACCGGTCACTGCTGGGCAAGCCAAGTAACCCCACAGCAAACTGACCACCCTTCTGCAGAGGGGTCTGCAGAACCCCCAATGGTTAGTCAGCTACCGAACCCCTTGCCTAACCCTTACCGAACCCCCTGCCGACCCCTTCTGCCGACCCC
>Ga0210246_101775_pt1 | contig 15464 bp, 22 predicted proteins | sample ChrtobMetaP3_8mM_FD_155469 | JGI IMG/M metagenome (GOLD analysis project Ga0210246, IMG submission 155469) | Chrysochromulina tobin associated microbial communities from unialgal haptophyte culture, Seattle, Washington, United States - P3_8mM | ecosystem: Host-associated > Algae > Haptophytes >...
TTGCCCTACGCGACACGCCGCTCTATCCAAAACTCTATGCACGGAATGGATACGGTTGTGTCCGCCTGTGACCTGTCAGGCCACGCGTCATACGTGCCACCACCCCGTCTTGATTCATCTTGATCCCGCGGCGATCCTCCCATGATACTCCGCCTTCGGAAGCCATCGCCCTCCCTTCCCGAGGTGCGTGGGCGCCACACATGGTCGGCGCCTTGCTCTATCCACACATAACACGAAGCCATCGCCCTTCCTTCCCGGGTGCGTGGGCGCCACACATGGTCGGCGCCTTGCTCTATGCACACATAACACGAAGCCATCGCCCTTCCTTCCCGGGTGCGAGGGCGCCATGGTGGGCGCCACATGGCCGGCGCCTTGTGTGCCGCTCAGAGGACCTGGGAGTGTTTACGGAGGAAGTCTGCCTCACGCGCCTTGAGCTCGCGCCACACGAGGCAGAGCATGCACTCGTGGCACCAGCAAGCTGAGCAGAGGCAGCTTTTGCCGCAGCACGAATCACTGCACGGCGCCTCGGGATACGCAAGATCATACTTCTGCATCGTCATCTTGATGAGCGAGGTCGTGTAGCAGCCGCAGCCGACGTGTTGCGGGCACGCACCCGCATTGGGGCCACACATGGGGGGGCAGCACTCGCACGGGCAGCCTGTGCCGATGCAGATGCCGAACGGGAAGCACGACACAGATAGGCACGAGATGATCTGGCCGGCACACAGGAACATGTCCGCGTCCGGGAACGACGCGCCTTGATGTCCTCTTTTGAGCCTCTCGGCCGCAGAGCACAGCATGCAGCACGGGCAGCAGCAGGTGTACATGCAGCCTAGCGGGTCGTCGAGGAAGTTGCACGCGTCACCGCCCTTCCACTCCTGAGTGCCGCCCTCGAATGTCGACCACGCCCCGGGTGCCACAAGAACCATCTTCACGTCCTTCATTGAAGGTTCCTTTGCGAGAACGGCTATGGGAACAGCTATGGGAACAGCCTTCGGTGGACCTGCCGGCTTGGCCGCTGGCGGTTCTGCTGAGTGCAGATATGCCGAGCGAATGTAGCCTTCGACGTAGCCGCTCGTCCGGATCTTGGTGAAGCCTTCGCGGGCCGCTTCCAGGATGGCAACGACCTCGCCATTTTTCACCGATGTCCGAGACGGGACCCACACTGTGTCATCTCGTTCGTTTGATGCCACCTTGCGAAGCATGGTCGTCGAGATGCTATCGGGTCGAGATACGACCACGGCTGGCAGCTTGCGAACCGGTCGCTTGTAGCCGGTGGCCTTGTTGGTCTGATTCATCGAGTTGAGGTTGACAACGTACTTGCCCATGTCGAGATCCTTTGTGCCTGCCTGGTAGTGCTGCACAACAAGCGCCGCGTTGAGAGATTCCTGCTCCTTTCGGTCGTACTTATGCCACCTGTTGCCCTGAGCATTCTCCCCGTCCCACTCCCAGATGTAGCCATACAGCCCCAAGTGGCGGACCGTCTTGTTCCGGTACATGTGTTGACTCTGAGGGGCGGCCATGCTGCGACTTGCGAGCGGAGTGCGAGTTTGCGAGAGCCCAAACTCCAATTTGAAGTTTATGTTCGGCCCAGTAATGGAAATCCTGTAGGACCAAGGCACTGTACCCATTCGATTGCACTGCCATGCACCACGTAGTCCATGCCTTCCAGTGGAGATTGTGAAGAGCGCATGCCTATTACACAACAAGAGCGCATGCCTCTCAACATGCGTACATGCTTATTACGCGAGCTCGACATCGTGGGGCACCTCCATCGACTCGCCATCCACCTCGAAGGGGGTATCGTCCATCTCATAAGAAGCCATATCCGCCTCGGCCACCGCCGGATCCGATGCGACTACCGCGGCTACTGCGGCTACCGCGGCCTCAGCAGCGGCCGCTGCCTCCGCTTCCGCACGGGCAATCGCCGCCTTCCGATCCGCCTTCCGCTCAGCGGCAGCAGTCGTCTCCGCAGCGGCCCTGGCCTCATCGGCGGCCTTGACCTTCGCCTCCCGCTTGGCCTGTGCAGCCGCCTTGCGCCTTGCTTCCTTCTTGGCGGCTGCCTCTTCTGCCTTTGCCTGTGCCTCCACCTCTGCCTTTACAGCAGCGGCCTCCGCCTTCGCATTCCCAAGGCCGCGAGCCGAGCCCCGCGCACCGTTGTCCTGGATGGGTGCGAGAGGAGGCAGGCGTGGGTTTGGCTTGGCTGGTCGCCTCAGCATGGCGGTCGGCTCATCGAGCAGCCCGTTCATCTTCATCCATAATCGGAGCTCTCCGGGAGAGGCACCAATAGGTGGCTGCAGGCCGCACTTCACAGACATCAGACGCTTCATCGACGGCGCGGCGATATCGATCGTGGCCACGCCACCATACCCACCAGAGAAGCCCGGCATCTTTGTACAACCTTTGCCTTTGAGCGGTTGATTCAGGTCAGCCGTTTGAGGTCCACGAGAGAAGAGTCCGCGCGACCTTTTCACAGAATTTTCGCCGAGAATTTCGCCGCCTCGCACGACTAGAAAGCTGAACGCTGAACTCCAACTCGCCCGAAACGCGCGCGTCGACAGGAAAGTTCCAGAAAGACGATCCGTCGCTTTACTGGTACACAGTACCGCTTGTGTTACCGTGAAGCGTTCACATACACTACTTTGAACTTTCCGCCGCGCTCCGCGCAATTGGCTCCGCGCTCGTCGCATGAACAATTGCGCATGAACCATCGATCAGGACTTCTGCCACTTCACCCAATCTTGAATCTGCACAGCTATTACGTGTAGGCCTGTGTGGTGTCGGCGTCATTTCCATATCTCATCGTGCGCTCGATAGCCTATACGCTCCTACCACGTATACCTACCGTAACGCTACCGTAACGCTATACGCTACCTATTGTCGACTCTCACCTCATCCACGCCGATGATCGCGCACGCAATCTCAATGGCGCTGAAGATGGCCTCGAGTTTCTCGCTCGCAAGCTCAGCCACACCCACGTGGTCCACGCGGAGAGACGCCTTCCGGTTCCGCCTGCCCTTCTCCTCCTCTTCATCCTCGTTCTCCTCGTCCTCCTCGTCGCTGCCCTCCTCATCCTCCTTCTCGCCGTCGCACGAGACGCGTAATACTTCGACTGCATGCCCTGCGTCCGCATCCCAGCCATAAAAGGAGCGCACGACGCGCTCACAACAGCGCCCAGCATCACGGCCATCTGCGCGGCCGCCGCCTTCGTCGCTGCTCCGCGTATGCCCGGCACGGCGCCGAGCCACGTGGGCTTGTTCAGCGCCGTGCCGGGCGCCCTGCCGGTTGGCTGCGCGCAACGTGTCGACCGCCTCGCGGCCTGCCACCCCACCACCCGCGAGCGCGCCCACGGTGTCTTCTAGCACTTCAGCCAAAAGCTCGCTGACTGCCCGCTGCAGCCGACGCATCGCCCGAGCGTCCGCGTCGTCGTTGTCGTCGTCGTCGTCGGCGGCGGCCACCGCCAACGCCGCCTCGTGGCGAAGCCACATAGCAAGCAGCACCTCTACACAGCCAGCCCCCGGTACGAGGCGCGGCGCACGCTGGCGCAGTGCGGCGCCCAGCGTGCCCAGAGCGCATGCGGCGGCCGCCTGCAGCTCCTCGGAGGCAGTGCGATTCGGTGCGGAGAGGATGGCTGTGATTACGGGACGGCACGGCGGCGGCGGCGGTGGCAGCGATGGTCGTGGCGGCGACGGCGGCGGAGGCGGTAGCGCCGATGGCGGCGGCAGCAGATGTGTGTACACCCGTCCTCCAAAGGTACGTACTTCGACGCCTCCGATGTACCCAAGGTCAGCGGCGCTGGGCGGGCGCAGGTGTGAGAGCGGCGTGGCACCGCATAGGCGGCGCACGGCAGCGATATGGCGCAGCGAGAGTCGCGGCAGCGGTAGGATGCCGTTCGCAATCAAGAGCCTGATCAGCGCGGGTGCTATGCGCTGCTGGCAACCAAGCACGCGCACGCCCATCGCCTGGAGCGAGCGCACATAGCCGCCGAGCAAGTCCTCCGCGATCGACTCGACCTGGTGGCCATCGGCATCGCGGCTGACCAACTGTACGCGCGCCTCGAGACCCCCTGGAAGCATCGCCTCGAGGCTCTCATTATACAAGGCCACGCAAAGCGGTGTGGCCGAGCGAGGAGGGAGCGGCGCGCCCTCGGGCACTGGTGTGTCGAGCAACACCCCTGGCAGCAACGTCGACGCACCAGTACGCCCGCCCACGACCGATACGTGGCGCACGCCTGAAGAGGCATGGGGGGGCGAAGCGAGCGCGGTCGTCATAGGAGGGGATTCGTCAGTCTCGCGCGCGTGCAGCATGCCTTCCGCAGTTGCGCGCGTGCATGCAGAGTCGCGTGCATGCATGCAGTCCCATGCGCGTGCATGCACGCGAGCATGCATGCAGTCGGATGGCCTCTGTCTCGTCTTGTCCGTTCGCTCGCTCATCGTCGAGCCTCAGTGAATACAAACCAATAAAGTGCTCGTCCTCGGCCTCCGGTGGGTGTGTCAGGGAAGTGCGTGCGGCCGCGGCAGGGGGGGAAGGGGCGCGAGGCTGGGGGAAGGGGCGCGAGGCTGGGGGACGTTCGCTCGAACGCACGCCCACCTCTCTAGTAGGCTCTCTCTCACCGGGAAGCACCGCGGCGGCGCGTCGCTCAGCTGGGCTCGGCAAAAGCTGATCACTGGCGGAAGGGCTCGTGAGGGCCTGGGTCTGGTGGTCGCCGTCGGCGGCCTGGGCATCGGTGAGCGACGTCACGAACGCCTCGACTAGCAGCAGGGCGAGCCGTTGGGCCGCTTCGTCCGAGTCGTCGGGCATCGCCACGTGTTTTGGGCGGAGCACGGCGCGCACGATCGCGAGCAGGCACGGCAGATCGCTCATCCGAATTGCGACGGCCGCGGGCAGCACGGCCGGGACGTCATCACCCTCGCCGTCGAGCACCGCGCGCACGCATCGCGTCAGCGCGGCTGGAAGCAGCATGGCACACAGCCGCGCCGGCAGCCCTCGCTCGGCGGCGCCGAGGACGAGCCCCGCGGCAAGCATGATAGTCAGCAGCCCGCCGTCGGCACCGCGCTCCTGCCTCGCGGTGAGCAGCTGCTGCAGCACCTTGGCGACGGGATCGTCGAGACAGAGCGCGCCAAACAGCCGGTGCGAGGTCGTCGTCACCGTGAGCGCGCCGCCGGCCTCACCGGCCTGCACGATCTTGGAGCAGCCGGCTGGCCCGTAGCTCGATGCGGCGAGCCGTTGCATGGCGCGCATGACCGCGAGACGCGGGCTATGGCGCGAGGGAGGGCCAGGCGCGACCGGCATTTTGCTGCGCAACACTCGACGACGCGTCTGGTTCCCGTGGACTTCTTTCCTGACGCGACCACGTTTTGGTCAGCATGCATTTTGTCTGACGCGTTTGTACATGAACAGGCTCAAGTGGAGGGCGCGAGACCAGTTTGGGTTGAAATCGAGGATGTTCAATTATGTTGATCAAGTTGTTCAATTAACTCCAGATCGCGGCAGACACCTTCGGGCCCCGACGCCCTTGCGCTTTGTCCCCGTCTCTACGCGTGCGCCTCTGCTCCGAAGGCTTCCTGAGGCAACCTCACGCTGCCGAGGCACCCGTCTCTGCCATCCGAAACTCGAATGCCAGCTGACGCTTCGCGCTGCCCGTTGCCTCCCATTGATCAGGCAGCCATGCTTTCGTTCGTCTCGTCATCGATGGCCTTCAACGCACCCATGATGGTGCCGCACACCGCTGCCCGTGCCGCGATGCCGACCATGGCGTTCATCGACTCCCTCGAGGGCACCGGCGAGGAGACCGGCGGCGTCATCTGGGACCCGCTGGACATTGCCGGCTCGGTCGGTGACGAGGCGCTCATGTGGTTCCGCGCTTCCGAGCTGAAGCACGGCCGCGTTGCGATGCTTGCGACTGTCGGCTACCTGACCGGTGCCGCCGGCATCACTTTCCCGGGCGAGCTCGCCAAGGGTGTGTCCTTCGCGAGCGTCAACGCGGGCGGCGTTTTCAACGCGTGGTCGTCGGTGCCCGAGGCGGGCAAGCTCCAGGTGAGCCCTCGCCGCACACGCTTGGAGCCACGCGCACGGCCAATGAGGTTGCAGAGCACGAGCCGCGCTGCGTGGCATGGACTGCCGTGGCGGAGGCGGCTAGCTTGTGCGCGCGCGAGAGAGGTGCTCCGAGGTGCTCCGGACGCCAGCGTGGAGCCTCATGATACCGCCAGCCAACACCTGCATCCGGCTGAATCTTCTCCGCGCGCGACGCCGCGTGTACCAGCCTCTCACTCGCGCGCTGCTCTGCTCCCTCCACTCCCCTGGCAGATCCTCTCGATCATCTTCATGCTTGAGGTCGCGACCGAGTCGAAGAAGCCGCACTACATGCGCGGTGGCGTGCCCGGCAAGATTGACCAGCTGCCCTTTGACGGCATCAAGGGTATCTGGGCGCCCAAGATCAAGTTCTGGGATCCGCTCGGCTTCATGGGCGCTCTGACGCCGGCGCAGAAGGCGAAGAAGCGGAAGGCCGAGCTGAAGAACGGCCGCCTCGCCATGATCGGCATCATCTCTTTCCTGGTGGGCCACAACCTGCCGGGCGCCGTGCCCGCGCTCACCTCGGCCTTCTAGAGCGCCCTCGGCTAGCGGAGAGGCGCAGACGGGTGCCGAGGATCGAGGGGTTGGCACGCGATGAGAGATTGACACGACGCATGAGCTGGGTGTGTTCACGAGAGCTGCTGGGTGTATGTGCCCCGTGGCCGGTGCCTCAAGTCCGCGTGTGGAAGACGTGCAGATTCTTTGCGAAGCAAAATCGTGAGAGTTCGTACCCTACTAGCGCACAGCGTCACGACTCATACCGCGTGTCAGATCGCACGACGGCAATCGATTCGCGCGTTCGTACCGGCAACCTCTACGACGCAACCGTCCGACCGTTACGGCGCCTTCGCGCGCGCGGCCGCGCATTTTAAGACACGCGCGCGCCCGCGCGGCGTGACGCGCGTGTGCGCCGACCGATCCGCGCGCGCCGCGGCGCCCCGGCCGTAACTATCCGATTACGGGACCGTCGTAGGTCGTTTTCACTTTCGTCGTTCCAAGCGGTTCCACACGGTTCGCCCACTGTGTGTGCACGGTTTACGAGTTTTCCGGCATTTCCGCGGCATAGAGGTTAGAGCGCGCATACCGCATAACCGCCGCATTCCTGCGCCGCCGCCCGGCCGGGCCTGCTCGAGCCAGGGTCGAGGCACGAGGGCCGATAGAGGGCCGATGAATGCATTTGGTTCGATACTTAGTGAATACTTAGCTGCGCCTACACACATTCGTGGGTGCAGCTTCTACACCTTCAAGCTCGCCAGTCGCCGCTGACGAACGGATTGAACGGCGCCGAGCGTCGCCGAAAGTGCTCCCAACGTGGCCGTGAAAGCACCCATGAGGCTGCGCAGAAGCGCTGAGCTCGCGGCGCCGGCCTTGGCCCTGACAGCCGTCTCGCTGTCAAACCTGCGGCAAACCTCGATCAGACGGGATCTTGCCGCCTGCCAGCGCAAGTGAATCAACGGTCGGTGAGCACTCGAGAAGGAATGGGAAGCTAGCGTGCGCGTGCGGGCGGTGTGGCGCACCTGAAGGCCAGTCTCGCGCCAGACACTGCTCGTCCACATGCATGCCGACCGCACGCTCGAGAAGGTGAGCCATCCGGTGGCGCGGAACTTGTCGCCGACAGTGCCAGGAAGCCAACTAACGCAAGGCGCTAACTGGCAGCTGCCGAAGATGAAGCCGATGAAGCCGGCGAGATGCGTGCCGATGACACCCAGCAGGACTTGAAGCCCGAAGATTTCGTGCGGCAGCGGCTCTGACCGCAGCATCATGTAGCGAAACCGGATCTGCTCCCGCTCGGACAGCCCAAAGGTTGGAAGCCGTGGCGGGCACACGTCCGCGTCGGACGCTGCCATCGCGATCGACGGAGATGGCAGTGCACGTCCAGCTGTAGTGATCGAAAACTGTGTGCGTGCAGCAGTATTGAATGCTGCTGCACTGTCAGCCAGGAGGAGGAAGGTGAGCATTTGTGCGTCGACAGTAAAGATTCACGAAAGAGGCGCATACAGAGTTGCGCAGTTGCTTGGACGGATCACTCGGTTATGAAATGCCATTACACGTGACGGTACCGGTAAGCGCATCTGGTTTGCGCTGGGGTTTTATCACAAACCGTTGAAACGTCCGGGGTGTGGGGTGTGGGCGGCGAGCCTGCTGTTCGCAGTTCGTCGTGTCCGTGAAATCGACCGGATTCGCGGTCGTCTTCGCTATGACCGTGTGAAGTGTGAATCGCGTCTACGAATGAGTACATTCGATAGGCGACCCGTATAAATAGTTGTGATCGCTCGACTTGACTCATGTTGACTTCGTGACGCACAAATCGGTTCTGTAACCGGGTAAGGCTCGCGAAGTTCAGAACGAGATTCTTGGAGAGTGATACTTTCGACAATGGCGGCGATCTACCTCCTGGGGCCGGTCCTGCTGGGTCTGGTGGCTCACCGGGCGCCCCTGGCGCAGCGCGCGGTCGTGCCCGCGCGCACGAGCTTGCTGCACTCGGTCGTTGCGGCGCCGCTTGTGCACAGCGAGCCGGTTGAGGCCTACGACGAGTGGACGCAGCGCCTTGACTACCCGGGCTTCCGCAAGGAAGTCCATGAGCTGGGCCAGCGACTGAGCAATGAGCAGGGCGAGGCGGACGTGAAGCACCTGCAGCGCATGATCCTGTGGTCCAATCTGTGCGGTGGCGTGGGCATTGCCACCATGTGGATGTCGTCGCCGCTCGGGCGGCTGCTCTCTATCGTCAGTCTGAGCACGTGGACGTGCACGCGCTGGACGATGGTCGGGCACCACATCTGCCATGGCGGGTACAACCGCCAGGACACCGACGAGCTCAAGGGTCGCTACACTGCCAACGGCTTTGCGGTGGGCACCGTGTTCCGGCGCGTGCGCGACTGGCTCGATTGGATGCTTCCCGAAGCGTGGCACGTCGAGCACAACAACCTGCACCACTACCGTCTGGGCGAGTCGGGCGACCCGGACCTTGTGGAACGCAACCTCGAGATGATGCGTGACATCCCGCTGCCGCGCCCGCTCAAGTACGTCGCCGTTGCCTTCCTCGCCGCTATGTGGAAGTGGTACTACTATGCGCCCAACACGTACAAGCAGCTCAAGATTGCACAGATGCGCAAGGATGGCGCCGTCATCGACGAGCAGGAGGCGCACGAGGCGTTCACGCTGCCCCACGTGCTCTTCTCGCCCACCCTCGCCGCCAAATGGAACACCGGGCCGCTCGATTTCATCAAGCGCGTAATGGGCCCGATGGTACTCTTCCGCTTCTTGTTGCTGCCCGCGCCGCTCGCGCTGTTGCGCCCATCTTTGTATGGCGTGGCCGTGGCCAACCTGCTGCTGGCGGACGTGCTCTCGAACATCCACTCGTTCATCATCATCGCGACCAACCACTGCGGCGACGACATGTACAAGTTCGACAACTCGATCGTGCCGCGCTCAGGCTCGTTTTACATGCGTGCAGTCACGTCCTCGTCTAACTTCCGCACGGCGAACGGCGTGGGCAAGCCGGTGCACGGCTTCACGGCGGACTTGAACGATTTCCTGCATGGCTGGCTCAACTATCAGATCGAGCACCACGCCTGGCCACAGCTCTCGATGCTTTCGTACCAGAAGGCCGCGCCCGAGCTGCGCGCCATCTGCCACAAGTATGGCGTGCCTTATGTGCAGCAGAACGTGTTCCAGCGGCTCAAGAAGACGGCGGACATCATGGTGGGTGCCACTTCGATGCGCCCCTTCCCGGCTTCGTGGGAGTACGTGCCCGACCGCTTCACGTGGGCTGACCAACGTTCTGCGGCGCAGCCCGAGGTGGCGGCAGCGGCGGCGACGGCGGGCAAGGACTGAGGGTCTTCCATTCACACACGCCCTGTTCACTCACGGATTGAGGGTCGTCCATTCTGACGGGCGGTGATGATGTCAGAACGTGGAAGAGCGACCGAACTTCTCTTGGGGAGGAGCTTGGAGCGCGCCCGGTGCGGCGCGGCGGCGCTGTACCCAAACATCGAACGAGCGATGGCAATGTGCATCCCTCGATCCGGCATGCGCATGGGAGAGCGTCAACGGTGTACATATGCGGCTGTGATCCGATCGTTCGGCGTTGCGCGGCGAACTGGAGCTCTGAGGAACGTTGATGGAGGCGTGGAGGGATCGTGAGCGGACACACGGCGCGGGGCAGGAGCGGAGGAATGGCACATGGTCGGCGGTGTACACGACTTTGAAAGAGTTTCGAATTCGCACCCAACTCACTAATCTCTAATGCATCGAGCTAAAGTCTGCTCGTCGTGCGCCTGGCGGAGGCGGCGGCGAGGAAGGCACTGCGCGGGTTGAGGACGACGCAGCAGCCCAAGCAATAATCGGGCGTGGTTTAGCAGGTCGATTGTCTCCTAGGACGTCATGCAATAGCATGCACGGTGTCATCCCGAACATAGAGAGCAGAGCGACCGTCTCCAGTATGAACGGCAATCTCGGCTCGTCCGGCAGCGAGAAGGATGGTACGTCGTATCCGGCAGCGAGGGTGATTCCTGGATGGTATGTCGCAAGAAACAAGAGGGCGGCCAGCACGCCGGTGCTCGCCACGGCAAGCGTGATCCGGCCGCCGAGGCGGTCGCCGTCGACGAGCATGACGACTGCCATCACGCCGAGGTGCGCTGCCTGTGCCACCCCCAACATGAGGTACACGACTGCATGGGCCGAAGGGAAGGCGCAAGGTGTGGCGATGAGCGACGCCAATAATGAAGCAGTGAAGATGAAAAGCGTGGGCTGCGCGAGGCCGAGCAACCACTCGGGTGCGGCGTGCTTGGCCAGCATCGCCGAGCTGCCTGAACCATACACCCACTGCAGTAGAATGGTTGGAACAGTACAAATCGCCATGGCACCAGTGGCTGGCGCAGCACTGATGTATGCGGCGACGGTGAATCCGCCTGGAAGGGTAGGGCAGCCATACTCGCCAAAGACACCTTGACCACACCCACAGCCAGCTGTGCGACCCGTCACAGCGAGAACGGCGGCGAAGCTCTGCCCATCCGTGCACGTGAGTTTTGGCGCCGTGCACAGTTGGGGCACCGCTTCGTTGGCCCTCTGCGACCAGATGGGCAGCGGAGCCACAAACGCTGCTGCGATGAGCCAAGCGAGCACCGCGACCGTTAGCAGCCGACAAAGTGCTTGTGATGTGAGCACGGCCTTGAGGCCTTGAGGAGTGAACACTAGTTTTGTCTCCTGCATGTGCGGCCCCTTCTTTTTTTGGACAACTTAGGTTCCTACCGGTAAAAAGACACCGGGGGAGCCGGGACACACACGGGACAGACACACGAACCGCACTTAGGATGGGGTTTCGAAGCAACTAGGCGGGGCTCGGCTACTGGGCCAGCCGCACTGCGCGGCACCTGTGCGGTCTAAATCGACCGCACTGCTCTTTCACTGCTCTTGCGCACTGCGGGGGGAAACGACCGCAGTGCGGTAAAAATCGACCGCAGTGCGGTGTGAAAATGTTCGACCGCAGTGCGGTCGATTCCGACCGCAGTGCGGTCGATTACGACCGCACATCGACCGCACTGCGGTCGATTTTCACACCGCACTGCGGTCGATTTTTACCGCACTGCGGTCGTTTCCCCCCGCAGTGCGGTACCCTTTGAAAAATGTGCGCGTAAATTTGTGCACCCGTCACAGTACTGGTTCTGATAGTACAATAGTTGAAACCTAGTTGTATGATTGCGGGGGAAGATGGGGCATGTTATGGGGTCATCGCGGCATTCACAGCTCATGATGGCGCCATTGTGCATGTACGCGCGTCGTTGCGAAGAAAAAAGGGACCTCACCGATGATCGGTCTCGCGCACAACCCCGCCAGAGTGCAGCCCGCCGTCGCGAGATGCCTCGATCGAGGGGGTGGTTTAGGCGGCCCATGAGACGGTCGAGGCCATTGGCATCGAATGGAACTTCATCGATCGACGCCGACGTTGACGCCGGCATTGTGCATGCCGCTGAACCTCTGCAAGATGAGTTGGTGCCAAAGCTACCGGTTCTGGAAGAGATAGCGGCCGATCTGTGGGCAGCTGACCACGGATCCTTGTTCGCCAATGAAATCGAACGCAATCGAGCTCTCGTGAGCCAACACGCGCGCACCTTTTGCTGCACCAGCTCTCAGCTGCAGCTCTCATCGTATGCGAGACGCTTGTCCGGTCATCCACGCCACGCCATTCAAATGTCGTACAGTACATGCTAGATCAGCTTCGAAACATAGACTAATAAACACCATGCCACACATGGCCACCCTCTCTTCCACCATCAAGGACATCTTTTGAGTATTGTGCAAGGCAGCACATATATGTTATATCGTTCCGACTTGAGCTCACTGAGCACGATGAGGATGCTGAGCACAATGAGCATGCTGAGCCTGCTGAGCCCGCTGAGCTTGCTGAGCTTGATGAGCCTGCTGAGCAAGCTGAGAACGCTGCGGCGATGTTGGCAATGATGAGCCTGCTGAGCACGATGAGCATGCTGAGCCCGCTGAGCACGATGAGGATGCTGAGCCCACTGGGCATGAAGAGGATGCTGAGCATGATGAGCATGCTCAATCTGCTGAGCACGATGAGCTTGATGAGCTTGCTGAGCTTGAGCACGCTGAGCTTGATGAGCTTGCTGATCCTGCAGAGCACGCTGAGCACGCTGCAGCAATGTTGGCGATGCACGATGAGCATGCTGAGCACGATGTCGATGAGCTTGCTGAGCACACTGAGCACGATGAGGATTAGAAAAGGATGCTGAGCACAATGAGCATGCTGAGCCTGCTGAGCTCAATGAGGATGCTGAGCACAGTGAGCATGCCAAGCCTGCTGAGCTTGCTGAGCTTGCTGAGCATGCTGAGCACGCTGAGCACGCTGAGCACGATGCGGCATTGTTGCCGATGATGAGCATGCCGAGCACAATGAGCATACTGAGCCCGCTGAGCACCATGAGCTAGCTGAGCGCGCTGAACATGCTGAGCATGCTGAGCATGCTGAGCCAGATGAGCAGGTTGAGCAGGTTGAGCAGGCTGAGCAGGCTGAGCTTGCTGAGCACGCTGGGCACGCGCCGAGCACGCTGCAGCGATCGCGGCGATGATGAGCCCGCTGAGCACGATGAGCTTGCTGAGCCCGCTGAGCATGATGAGGATGCTGAGCGCGCTGAGCATGATGAGGATGCTGAGCTCAATGAGGATGCTGAGCACAGTGAGCATGCCAAGCCTGCTGAGCTTGCTGAGCTTGCTGAGCATGCTGAGCACGCTGAGCACGCTGAGCACGATGCAGCATTGTTGCTGATGATGAGCATGCAGAGCACAATGAGCATACTGAGCCCGCTGAGCACCATGAGCTAGCTGAGCGCGCTGAACATGCTGAGCATGCTGAGCATGCTGAGCCAGATGAGCAGGTTGAGCAGGTTGAGCAGGCTGAGCAGGCTGAGCTTGCTGAGCACGCTGGGCACGCGCCAGGCACGCTGCAGCGATCGCGGCGATGATGAGCCCGCTGAGCACAATGAGCTTGCTGAGCCCGCTGAGCATGATGAGGATGCTGAGCGCGCTGAGAATGCTGAGGATGATGAGCCCGGTGAGCAGGCTGAGCCTGCTGAGCCTGCTGAGCTCGCTGAGCTTGCTGAGCACGCTGGGCACGCACCGAGCACGCTGCAGCGATCGCGGTGATGATGAGCCCGCTGAGCACAATGAGCTTGCTGAGCCCGCTGAGCATGATGAGGATGCTGAGCGAGCTGAGCATGCTGAGGATGATGAGCCCTGTGAGCTGGTTAAGCAGGTTGAGCAGGCTGAGCAGGCTGAGCTTGCTGAGCACGCTGGGCACGCGCTGAGCACGCTGCAGTGATGGAGGTGATGATGAGCCCGCTGAGCACAATGAGCTTGCTGAGCCCGCTGAGCATGATGAGGATGCTGATGGCGCCGAGCATGATAAGGATGATGAGCCTGATAAGCAGGTTGAGCAGGTTGAGCTTGTTGAGCCCGCTGAGCTTGCTGAGCACCCTGGGCATGCACCGAGCACGCTGCAGCGATCCCGGTGATGATGAGCCCGCTGAGCACAATGAGCTTGCTGAGCCCGCTGAGCATGATGAGGATGCTGTGCTCAATGAGCAGGCTGAGGATGATGAGTCCGATGAGCAGGTTGAGCAGGCTGAGCTTGCTGAGCTTGCTGAGCACGCTGGGCACGCACCGAGCACGCTGCAGCGATCGCGGTGATGATGAGCCCGCTGAGCACAATGAGCTTGCTGAGCCCGCTGAGCATGATGAGAATGCTGAGCCCGCTGAGCATGCTGAGGATGCCGAGCTCAATGAGCAGGCTGAGCACGCTGAGCAGGCTGAGCAGGCTGAGCTTGCTGAGCTTGCTGAGCACGCTGAGCACGCTGGGCACGCGCCGAGCACGCCACACAGCGATCCCGGTGATGATGAGCCCGCTGAGCACAATGAGCTTGCTGAGCCCGCTGAGCATGATGAGGATGCTGAGCACGTTGAGCATGATGAGGATGCTGAGCCCGATGGGCAGGCTGAGCAGGCTGAGCATAGGCTGAGCAGGCTGAGCTCGCTGAGCTTGCTGAGCAAGCTGGGCACGCACCGAGCACGCTGCAGCGACCGCGGTGATGATGAGCCTGCTGAGCACAATGAGCTTACTGAGCCCGCTGAGCATGATGAGAATGCTGAGCCCGCTGAGCTCAATGAGCAGGTTGAGCACGCTGAGCAGGCTGAGCAGGCTGAGCTCGCTGAGCTCGCTGAGCTTGCTGAGCACGCTGGGCACGCACCGAGCACGCCACACCAGCCACAGCGATCCCGGTGATGATGAGCCCGCTGAGCACAATGAGCTTGCTGAGCCCGCTGAGCATGATGAGGATGCTAAGCCCGCTGAGCATGATGAGGATGATGAGCCCGATGGGCAGGTTGAGCAGGCTGAGCAGGCTGAGCTCGCTGAGCTTGCTGAGCACGCTGGGCACGCGCTGAGCACGCTGCAGTGATGGAGGTGATGATGAGCCCGCTGAGCACAATGAGCTTGCTGAGCCCGCTGAGCATGATGAGGATGCTGATGGCGCCGAGCATGATAAGGATGATGAGCCTGATAAGCAGGTTGAGCAGGTTGAGCTTGTTGAGCCCGCTGAGCTTGCTGAGCACCCTGGGCATGCACCGAGCACGCTGCAGCGATCCCGGTGATGATGAGCCCGCTGAGCACAATGAGCTTGCTGAGCCCGCTGAGCATGATGAGGATGCTGTGCTCAATGAGCAGGCTGAGGATGATGAGTCCGATGAGCAGGTTGAGCAGGCTGAGCTTGCTGAGCTTGCTGAGCACGCTGGGCACGCACCGAGCACGCTGCAGCGATCGCGGTGATGATGAGCCCGCTGAGCACAATGAGCTTGCTGAGCCCGCTGAGCATGATGAG
>Ga0210246_101776_pt1 | contig 15461 bp, 13 predicted proteins | sample ChrtobMetaP3_8mM_FD_155469 | JGI IMG/M metagenome (GOLD analysis project Ga0210246, IMG submission 155469) | Chrysochromulina tobin associated microbial communities from unialgal haptophyte culture, Seattle, Washington, United States - P3_8mM | ecosystem: Host-associated > Algae > Haptophytes >...
CGTCCAAGGGCACCCGGCACATTCACCGGCGCTGGCACTTTACGAAGTTCCACACTGACGCCGGCGAGATCTACATTTGTGCTATCAAGGGCGTCAACAATCCCGTCAACTGCATGACGAAGCTCGTTGTCGGCATCGAGTTTCGTACATCGCGCACGTACCTGCTCGGTCGTGCATGACTGCTCTTTCCATGATCTGTTCTCTTGCGCTTCACTTCTTACATGAGTGCTCTTTCTATGATCTGTTCTCTTGCGCTTCACTGCGCTGGTAGCACCGCTCTCTGCACTAGAGTGCTTGATACCCTGGATGGGAACAACAGGGGTATGACGGACAGCTGGGAGGGACGTACAGCTGGGAGGAATTGTGTGTGTACTGAACTCACATGCAATTATGTGTTTCGTTAATGTATGGAGATGTGTGTCTCCGTGTGCTCTGTAGGTTCGCTTTCTGGAAAACTCTCTTCAGCAACGCGCTCTTCTCTGCTCTGCTCTCTCACCCAAGCCCCTTGGAACGAGTGTGCTTTCCTTTCATGTCCTTTGAGAAACTCGAACGCTATGACCAACGTCTGCCGCCGTGACGGGCTTCTTGTTTCGTCGACTGATGTTTCTTTTTCGCTTTGCGTTGACACTCTCGGGGAGAAACAGTACCGTCTCTTCTCTTTGACCCGGCACACTCAAGCTGTTGCTGTTGGATTTCATGGTCCTCGATGTCCCAGGTGGTGACAGTGCTGAAGGAATGGCCATCGTCGAGCGTGCCAACGTGATGAAGGCTGCCGGGAGCTACGGTGCCACCTCTGAGTTCCTCGCGCCGAAGCCAAGCTTCTTCAACATCCTCTACACGCACCCCAAATTCGGAGCGAGTGCGTACCTCGCCTTGCAGCGCGGCGCCTGAGCGCGCCGCCGACTCCACTGTTTGCGCCTCACTCGCGTTGGCACCCTCTGTTTGCTGCTGTGCCGTCGCAGTGCCGCAGTGGGGTGAGGTGCAACATCGCATCAAGTACACCGAGCCCATCGCGCTGCTGCCGAATTTGAATAGCGTGAAGGGTGCTGCGATCGACCCTGCGCTGCGCCGTGCTACGCGCGTACCGTGGGGGCAGGGGCAGTCGTCCTCCGCCTTCCTGCCCCTGCATCTGACACAGCTGCCGAGCAGCCCGCTTGGCAAGCACCCTGCGCCGACGCCCGAAATGCCAGTGGTGGACAACTACTCAGCTTTAGGCAAGGTGCCGTACCATCAGAGCGCACCAGAGAGCCTCAATCCATGGGTGCGCAACCCGCCGCACAGAGCGAGCACGCGCCAGATCTACGAGCGGTTGTACGGACCGGAGAAAAAGGTGCCCCAAAAGTCCAAGGGTGTGCTGTGACACTGTGTCACCGGCGTCTCCACCGTCGTCGACATACTGCTATGACGTGGGTAATGTCGTGTGAAGGCAACACATACTGTACAAGTACTATACTCGAAAAATACATATGATGCAGGTATTAATGTCTTTCTATCATCTTAAACGGCATCCGGCCATCGGGCGATGGGGCCAATTTAAGATATGGAGTGTGGATGTTCGCAGTGCGAAACATGTGTGTTTCCGGGGTTTGTCCGATGCGTTTAAGTACATGTGACGAGGGAGACAACTTTGCGTCGACGCGAAATGACATGCCTCATCAAGACGAAAGTCGCCGACCGCGAGAGTCTCCTGGGTGGACGGATCGCTATAGGCGTCCTTTCCGCTGACGCGATTCTTCCTCACCAGTGCGGCGCTGATGAAGCGCCACGAGCCGTGGGAATGGGACAGCGATCCAACCACCGAGGAGCTCCCCATGTCATTTAACGTCCACCGAGCGTCTCCCGCCGCTGCATGCAAAGAGCCCCCTGCGGCCACTCTGCAGCATGGTGCTTATGGCCGCCGCGAGAGTGCCGCGCGCGCCAACGCGTCACGCCCACTGCTCTCCTCGCTGCCCTCCTCTCATCCACCGCCGTCCCAGTCGAGCGACTCGCCACCAAGCAAGATGAAGGTAGCGCGCCCTCCGCTTGCCTGGGAGATGGAGCCCCCGCCGTCTAGGCGGCCACGGACTCGCGCCCTGGGGAGTGACGCGCTCAGTGAGCCTCTGCTGCTCCCTCTTCTCTCCGCATCGATGCATGCAACGCCTGTGACGACGCCGGACGCGGAGGCGGCCAGCGAGGGCGTGCGGGAGTACCGGCTGGGGCCCGAACAACCTCCCACCGCGACGAAGATAACGCCGATGCCGACGGCAGCGACGCCGGCCGCGGCGGCAAGATCGGTGCATGCATCGCCCGCGACGACGACGCCCGCTCGCGCTGGGGACGCGCTGTTCTCATGGGCGTCGTCATGTGCTCCGGCCCCGGTCTCTCCCAAATTAGGGTCGGTCTCTCCGGCCTGTGAAGTCAGCTTCCGATCTGTGAAGTCAGCTCCGGCCCCGGTCTCGTTGGCCTCGTCGTCGTCCTACAACTTCTCTTCGACCTCTGTCTCCCCTGGCGACCCCTTCTCCCCGACTTGCCCAACGCCGCGCCCGTGGCGTGACGCATGCTCGATGTCGGGACGGATGCATGCTCGAGAAGGCCTCGACGAAACCGTGCAGCATGCATGCTCGACGTCGGGACGGATGCATGCCCGAGAAGGCCTCGACGAAACCGTGCAGCATGCATGCTCGACGTCGGGACGGATGCATGCTCGAGAAGGCCTCGACGAAACCGTGCAGCATGCAATGCAGATCGCCATGCGCGAGGCCGCAAGCGCCAAACCGCGCCGACAGCGCCCGGCGCCTCCTCCGAACCTCGACGAAACCGTCCAGGCCGCGATGCATGCGGCGCCTCCTCCGAACCTCGACGAAACCGTCCAGGCCGCGATGCATGCGGCGCCTCCTCCGAACCTCGACGAAACCGTCCAGGCCGCGATGCATGCGGCGCCTCCTCCGGACCTCATAGACTTATTGGCATCCCCTGACCTCCTGCCGAAGTTGGGTGCGTCGGTACCCGACGCCTTTGCAGAGCTCCTCCTCTTCCCACAGCTACCGCCCACGACGGCGCTCAAGTCCAAGCCGCCGTCGCTCCCTTCCAAATTAGGAAGCGACGCAAGCATGAATGCGACCTCGAGGCGATCTGTGAAGTCAGATTCCACTGTGAAGTCAGCTTCCACTGTGAAGGGGTCGCCTCTGAGGGCAGCTGTCGCCGCAGGACGCGCCGACGCGAGCGCCGCCTCGCCCACGGCAGCGCCTACGTCCACGACGGTGCTACCCTTCTTCGATTTGCTGCGCCTGGACGGTGAGCAGACGATCCCGTCGTACGAAGCGCCGAGCGCGCCCGATACGGCGCCGGCGCCGTCGTGGGCAGCGCCGTCCCGGGCGGCGCCCTCGTGGGCAGCGCCCTCGTGGGGGGGCTCGACCATGCTCGAGGTGCCGCCCGGGACGGCGCTGCCCACGACGGCGCTCGAGGTGCCGCCGCCGCCGCCGCCGCCCGCCCGCCCATCGGCGACTCCGATGGCCAATCTCGCGCCCGATCTCGCGCCCGATCTGGCGTCCAATCTCGCGTCAAATCTCGCGTCCGATCTCGCGTGCGATCTCCCGTGGAGCTCGACGCAGGCCGAGGCGCCTTCGGGCGTCGTGGCGGGCGCCTCGCCAGCTTCCGTAGCCTCCGCGGCCACGGCAGCCGCGGCATCCCTGGGCGTCGTGGCGGGCGCCTCGGCATCCCTGGCAACCTTGGCGACCCTCCGGCTGCCCCCCGAGATGCACGACGAGATCCGGCTGCCCCCCGAGGATGACACCGACACCGAGAGCGCCGACTTGAGCGGCGACGAGTGGTCGGCGCTGTCCGAGGCGGGCGCTGAGAGCGGCTTCGACTCCGCGGCAGAGGACTCGAGCTCCCGAATCTCCATCGTCGGAGATGCCATCTCGCGCCGTCTGGACGCGAGCGCCGTCTCGAGCGCTCGAGCGCCGTCTCGAGCGCCGATCTCGCCCGAGTGGGGGGCGGCGTCCGGCGACTCGTTTTGCTCCGAGGGCTCGTGGCAGAGCGCCAAGCAGATGTGCGCGCAGGAGTCGACTCATTTTAGGCACGAGGCCGAGGCGAGCCATGTTAGGCAGGTGAAGGTGGTCGCTCAACTCGGCGCTCCCGTCGTCTGCCCAACGGCCGCGCTCAACTCGGCGCGCGATCGCCCGGCACGGCGCGGCGAGGTTCGTCACGAGGCTCGTTCGGACGACGAGGACGCTGATGACATTGATGACGAGACCGAGCTGTGGAAGGGCGCGCTGCGTGCCGAGTTGAGCCCTTCACACCGTCGCCACGTCCGCACCCCCGAGGTCAGCCCTTCGCCTCGTCGCCACCTTCGCACGCCCTCGGCTGAGGACGAGGAGTTGCCTAATATGGACGAGGTGGATGAGCGATGCCCTCGCTCGATGCCCTCGCTCCCGTTTGCGGCGTGTGCGCCCACGTACCTGCGCTCGACGCTCGGCACGGCGCTCGGTTCACAGTCGCATTCACAGCGGGACACGCGCGCGGCAGGCGGCGGTGCCCGATACGACGCGGCGCACGTGGGGGCGGAGGGTGTGAACGCCCGATACGGCGCTGCGGCGCGCGCCGAGGAGCCCGATCTCGTGGATGAGGAGATCGAGATGGTCGAGATCCCCTCGGCTGACGAAGCTGACGAAGCCGTGGATGAGAGCGAGTTTTGGCTCGTCGAGGGTCTGATGGAGTGGCGAGGGGGGTCCATCTCCGCGCTCGAGGTGGCCGAGATCGCGATCGAGATTGCGCGGCAGGCGCGGCGGGCGCGGCAGGCGCGGCGGGCGGCGGTGCAGCTGGGAGCTCGCGAAGGCGCTCAGTACGACGCTCTCAAAGGCGCTCAGTACGACGCTCGCGATGGCGCGGCAGCTGCGAGGGAAGTCGACGGCGAGGAGGAGTTGCCTAATATGGACGACGAGGACTGCCCCGAGGCCCAGGGGCAGCTTCGAGCGCTTGTGTGCGCGACGGCCCACTTGTCGCCGCCCGAGAGCGTCGTACTGAGCGTGATGGACCCCCCGCCGCCGCCTCCGCGGCACTCCTCCACCTCTCCATCGTCGTCGTCGTCATCATCATCATCATCAACCGCCTCAAAAGCTGCCTCCACAGCGCCGTATCGGGCGTTCACACCCTCCGCCTCAAAAGCAGCCTCCACAGCGGACGATGGATTGGTGGGGGTGCTCCGGCTTGGACGGATCGAATGCCCTTTGTATGGACGCAAGACGCCCGTCCTTCATGTTCAGGGTGCCGAGCTGCCTAATATGGACACCGAGCTGCCTAAAATGGACGCCGAGCTTCCTAATATGGACGCAGTCACGGCTGAAGGCGCTGAGGCTCACCAAGGTCGCGGGGCGTCCTATTACGTCCTGCCGACGAGCGACGGCAGCCTCGTCTGCTTCACACTCGCGCCCGGGACGGCGCCGGCGGCTTGCGCGGCGCTGTACTGAGCGGCTCGGCTCGAACCTGAGTGCCACTCTGATAGCGCCTGATTGCGCCTGATTGCGCCTGATGAGCTCCTTCATCAGGTACAAGTGGCTGGGCTCGCGCGCCACCCTTATGTCATGGTCCATCCCGCTGTGGGAAGATGAGAGCATGCTCACCGCGCCGCCCGTGCAGGTGAATGCGCCTGAGTGCACCTGATTGCAACCTGAGTGCTCCTGAGTGCACCATGATGACCTCTGATGGCACCAGTGATTGACGATGAATCGACCTGTCACTGACGACCTCTGATGACCTCAGATGACCTCAGATGACCTCTGATGACCTCTGATGACCTATGATGACCTCTGATGGCCCCAGCAATTGACGAATCGGCCCGTCACAGATGGTGGAGGCCGGCCCGCGTCTCGTCAATGCCATCCACTCGTCATCACGCGCCCTGCAGCACGTGATGCTCGGGACGGCGCGCGCGGTCGCCCTCTCATGCTCGGTCCTCTCGTATGGCGCGCACAAGCTGCAGGCGGCACAGGCGCGCCGTGCCGAGCGCCCGCCGCCGCCGCTGCCGCCGCGCCAGCCGCGCCAGCCGCTCCTGCCGCAGCTCGTTGATGAGGAGCGCCATCAGCCGCAGCTCGTTGATGAGGAGCGTCATCAACCAAACGGCCACGCGGCGTCCGAGGGCGCGCCCATCACGGCGCCTGCGGCTGCGGAGCTCCTCCGCGCTTCGTCAAAAGAGGACGGCGGCGCCTCCGCATCGCCCGCGACGGCGCCCGCGTCTCCAGGCAGACTGAAAGCGAAAGGGAGCGATGGCGGCGGCGGGAGTTGCGGCAAGGGCGCTCAGATTCGTCAAGGGCTCGAGAGGACGCGTGTATACCTGCAGCACGTGGCACTCGTGTCGGATTGCATCGGGCGCTCGGTGCTGCACGGGGGCAAGCATGTACTCCGGTAATGGCCACTAATGACCTCTGATGACCACTAATGACCTCTGAGTACCTCTGATTACCTCTGAATAACTTCTGAGGGCCTGCCTGATTGCGTCCCTCATCAGGTACACTGCGCACGCCGCCTCCCACGCGGCCCTCGCGATGGTGCCCGCGGGGGCGCCCGAGACGGCGCTCGGCCAGATCTGGCGAGATCGCATCTCGTCGCCGCTCCGAGGCAGCTCGGCGCGAGCTGCCGGTTTCGTCAGACGCTCGGGGGCGGTCGACGTCCTCAGCCACGGAGGTGCGCTTGATGGCGCTTGATGATCACCTCTCAGATCACACCTCGGACTGCCTTTTCACACCTCGGACTGCCTTTTCACACCTCGGAATGACTCTTCACACCTCGGAATGACTCTTCACACCTCGGAATGACTCTTCACACCTCGGACTGCCTCTGACGACGTCTGCGTAGCCTCTTCACACCTTGCCTGTTCACACAGGGCGGGCCCTCGTTGCCGCGGCCGACACGGCAGTCGTCGCGCGCAGCCTCATGTACAGCTCCGTCCGGCAGGTGCGATCTCCCTTGATTGTCCTTGATTGTCCTTGATGGCACTCGTCGCGCGCAGCCTCATGTACAGCTCCGTTCGGCAGGCAACCTCCGACCTCACGAGCGCCGTCTTGGGCGCGGACGCGGGCTCGGTGGTGGCCGAAGGGCTCGACACGATCGTCGCGGCCCAGGCGAGCCGCTCTCGCCTCGAACCTAAGATGGACCCTGCCTTGCATGTATGTGCTCACCACGGCGCCCTCTCCCCTCGTTGCGTCGCACACACAGGCGACGCTCTCGTCTGTCACGTGCACCGGCGTCGGATGGCTCCTGCAGGCGAGTTCTGAGTACCTCTGAGTACTTCTGATGACCTCTGATGACCTCTGATGACCTCTGATGACCTCTGATGAACTCTGATGACCTCTGATGAACTCTGATGACCTCTGATGAACTCTGATGACCTCTGATTGCAGGCGAGCTCCTCCGCGTCGCTCGCCAATAATCTTCTCTACGTGGGCATCAAGAGAGGCTCGACCGAGGCCGTCGTTCGTCACTTCGGACCGGCCCTTGGTGCGGTCACAGTGGAGGGCTTGGATAGCCTCTCGATGCATGGACTCTCTACCCATGGGCTCTCACAGCTGCCTCTCTCCTCGGTGCGTGGCTGATTGCCTCTGATGACCTCTGATGACCTCTCTCCTCGGTGCGTGGCTGATGGCCTCTGATGACGTCCCTCATCAGGTCTCATCGGTAGGCTGGGCCCTCTCCGGATGCCACGTGGCCGACCAGCTGATTGCCTCTGATGACGTCCCTCATCAGGTCTCATCGGTAGGCTGGGCCCTCTCCGGATGCCACGTGGCCGACCAGCGTCGCATCCTCTCAACCACCGTCAGCCATCGGCACGAGCCGCCCATAATAGGCAACTCGCCCCCCATAATAGGCAACTCGCCCTCCATTTTAGGCAACTCGCCTGCAGAGCCAAACCAGACAGCATCACCAGCGGCAGCGGCGGCATCACCAGCGGCGGCAGCACCAGCGGCAGCAGCTGCGGCAGCACCGGCGGCGGCGGAGGCGAAGGCGGCGGCGACGGCGGAAGAAGAGGAGGACGAGAAGGACGAATGGATACTACTTGGTTCGCATTGATGAGCTCTGATGAGCTCTGATGACCACTGATGAGCTCTGATGAGCTCTGATTGCCTCTGATGGGCTCTGATTGCCTCTGATGAGCTCTGATAACCTCTGATGAGCTCTGATGAGCTCTGATTGCCTCATCAGGTTCGCCCTGGCTCGAAGGGTTCATCGCCCTGATGAGCTCTGATGAGCTCTGATTGCCTCATCAGGATCGCCCTGGCTCGAAGGGTTCATCGCCATTCAGCCCATGGAGACCGGTACGACGCCCGGCACGACGCGCCAGGCAGTGGGCGGCTGGCGACGGGTGTGGTGCGTGCTCCAAGACAGCGCCATCTCCTTTTTTGGGCACGAGCGAGCCGCCCTCGATGGGGTCGTCGAGCCGATCGAAACCATCGAATGGCTTCATCTCCGTGCCATCACCCTCCGCCCGGTCGCGCCCAACACGGCGCCCAAGCCGGCGCCCGACACGGCGCCCGGCGCCGCGCCCGGCACGGCGGCGCGTGAGCACGGGTGCACGTTTGAGATACAGCTTGGCGCGCATGCAAGTGCTCAACACGGCGCACGTGAGCACGGGTGCACGTTTGAGATACAGCTTGGCGCCGGCCGTTCGATTGCGATGCGGGTTGAGACGGCAGCACAGCGCGCGCTATGGGTACGCATCCTCGCTGACAATGACCTCTGATGACCTTGTGATGACCTTCTGATGAGCTTCTGATGAGCTTCTGATGACCTCTGATGGCCTCTGATTGCAGGCGCGCAGTGGGTACGCGAGCTGCTCCGCCTTGCCTCGTGGCGCGCATGCAAGCGCTCACCACGGCGCGTCCACTACCCCCTCCCTCTCCCCACAGGTACGCGAGCTGCTCCGCCTCGCCTCGTGGCGCGCGGTGCACTCGCTGCAGCTCGCGCTCGCACGGGGCTCTTCCACAGAGTGGCAGCCGGTCCATGTGCTCGATACGGCGCGGGCGCCGCGGGACGCGCCACCCGCCTCGAATCCCCCAGCGGCGCGGGACTAGTGGCCTTGCATGCAAGTTTGGGGAAGCTCGAGGAGATCAGCGCGTGTGATGACTCGACTGATGGGATTGGTCATCAAAACGTCATCTCGTCGTCATCTCGACGTCACCTCTCCTGTGACGCGCTACCTAATTCCTGATACGAAATCCTAAGTAGGATTGCCGCGTGCCGGTGGCGTGTTGCACACGTGCCTCGGGGCCCTCGGCCACGGCGCGCCGCCGGATGAGACTTCGCTTGAGAATGAGAGGCGCCAGCGCGTCCTCTGAGATGCAGGCTGTTTTGTGTTTAACGTCTGGGATCGGCAGGTCGTGCCTTAAGCCCGGAGGGGGCGACTTAAGCCGCGCCGGTACTTAAGTCGGGACACCGCGACTTAAGCGTGAACAATCTCCTTTAAGTCACGCGTGCTCCGACTTAAGTCGCCCATGAAGTCGCCGGGGCCGACTTAATATGATCGGTGCACACGGGCCGACTTAACTCTTTTAAGTCGGCCCCCGGCGACTTAAGTCTTAACTCTTAAGTCCGAAAGTCGAGGCCGCCCCCAGCTCATTAAGTTATATAAGTCGGCCCGGTGATATTACTGTGCGTGTTCGCAGTATAAGGAGCGACCCCGAATATGATCGCCGATGGTCGGATGCACGTTTGCGATCCGCATGCTCATGCGCTATCCTACGCCGGCTCTGCAACGGCCAACGCGACGCGACACTCGAATACTCGCATCCCGAAAGCGGCCCCACCTGTATGTGCGTGCGGTGGGCGCCCTCTCGTGCGAGGCCGTGTGTGGCGCTACCGGGGAGCGCGTGCTCGCGACGCCTGTGTCCCGCTGTCCGTTGGAGAGACCGAGCCCACGCCGCCGCGCGGGGCAACCCCGATGAGTCGGTCGCGGCTGATGCCTCCGGGGCATCGCACGGCGCGCGGCGGGCACACGCCAGAGAGAGATGTGGGGCCTGCTGGTCTTCCGCGCAGCGCGCTCCAGAGCCGGCCTATGCGCGGGTGACTTGAGTGTGCTTGCTGAAGGCCCCCGGTTCGACGACGGTCGATGATGGGATCGAAATCGACGCGAGCGAGGTGCAGCCCTCAAAGGCGCACGCACCAATCTCCGTCACCGACGCGGGGAGCGTGATCGACGCGAGCGATTCGCAGCCGATAAAGGCGCGCTCACCAATCTGCGTCACCGACGCGGGGAGCGTGATCGACGCGAGCGAGGTGCAGCCCTCAAAGGCTTCCTTACCAATCTGCGTCACCGACTCGGGGAGCGTGATCGACGCGAGCGATTCGCAGCCGACAAAGGCCCGCCCACCAATCTGCGTCACCGACTCGGGGATTGTGATCGACGCGAGCGATTCGCAGCCGATAAAGGCGCGCTCACCAATCTGCGTCACCGACGCGGGGAGCGTGATCGACGCGAGCGATTCGCAGCCGATAAAGGCGCCCTCACCAATCTGCGTCACCGACGCGGGGAGCGTGATCGACGCGAGCGAGGTGCAGCCGGAAAAGGCGCGCTCACCAATCTGCGTCACCGACGCGGGGAGCGTGATCGACGCGAGCGAGGTGCAGCCGAAAAAGGCGCTCCCACCAATATGCGTCGCCGACTCGGGGAGCGTGATCGACGCGAGCGAGGTGCAGCCGAAAAAGGCGCTCCCACCAATATGCGTCACCGACTCGGGGAGCGTGATCGACGCGAGCGATTTGCAGCCGTAAAAGGCGCTCCCACCAATCTGCGTCACCGACGCGGGGAGCGTAATCGACGCGAGCGATTTGCAGCCGTAAAAGGCGCTCCCACCAATCTCCGTCACCGACGCGGGGAGCGTGATCGACGCGAGCGAGGTGCAGCGAGAAAAGGCGCTCTTACCAATCTCCGTCACCGACGCGGGGAGGTCCGCGACCGACATGAGCGACGTGCACTCTCGCATCCTGAGCTCTCGCAGCGCCGTCAGCCTCGCCACAGACGCCGGCAGCGCCTCCCCCTTCCACTTCCCGCTCAGATCCAGCCCGCGCACGCGCCCCTCCTCCTTGTCCGCCGTGAGCGCCTTGCCGAGCCTGTCCCGGCCGCCCTCCACCCCCGCCGCCCACTCGGGATCCTCCAGGATCCACGCGTCCTCAGACGCCCCGATGAGCTCCACGTCCGTCGCCCCCGCCGCCACCATGCTCCGCACCGCCTCCCGGCGCAGCTCGCGCTCGCGCCCGCACGATTCGATGAGCTCCATCGCGCTGCGCACGATGCCGTAGATGGCGTGGCCGGGCAGCCCCTTGCGCGCGGTCAGCATCATCTCGTGCACCACCTGCACCTCGCACACGTGCCGCGTCGGGTCGCCGACGATGACAAAGTTGACCATCAGGTCGCGCCAGCCGCCAGCCGACGGCTGGGCGAAGCGGTCCTTGATGCGCACGACCCTGAGCGCCCCGGCCTCGTGCAGCGCCAACAGCCCCCTCACAATCGACCCGACCGCCGACATGCTGGTCGCCACGAGCATCGCGCGCACCACGTCGCACACCCACTTGCTCCGGCCGCGCCCCTCGCCCGGCCGGAGCGCGCTCTTCTCGACCACGCGGCTCGTCTTCTTGAGGCCCGTCTTCTCGGCGCCGAGCACCGCGAGCTCGAGCCCCGCCCCCGTCGCGGCCTTCAGCTCGCGCACGACCACATCGAACGACGGCTTCGCGCGCGCCGCGTCGGCAAAGAGCACGGCCGCGACGCCCGCCTCGTCGCGCTGCTCGGCGACGGCGGGCTTCTCGATCGCGGCGTCGAGGTCGCCGACCGCCGCCTCGTACTTGGCCATGCCGTCCGCGTCGCCGCTCTTGATCACATTGTACACGCTCCCGTAGACCGACTGAAAGTCCTTGTTGCCCACTTCGATCGCCGTCTGGCACGCCTTGACCAGCTCCCTTGCCGCCTCCTCGCTCACGCCCTCGGTGCGCTTTTTAATCTCGGTGGCCATCTCCTGATCCACCACGACGAGCTGCGCACCCAGCGCGTCGACGGCCTCCTTGGAGTCTGGGTCGCGCGCCACGTTCAGCTCGAGCTCGTGCAGACGGGCGCACGCTGCCTCGATGGCTTCAGTCTTGGCCAGCGTCTTAAAGGTATTGAGCGCCTCGGGCAGCTTGGCCGCGTGCTTGTCGTCACTTTCCGCTACCGGCTTGATGGGGCCCAGCGCCTCGGCCGCCCTCTTTTGAAGCGGCCGGAGCGCATCGGGCACCTCGGACCGGGCATCGACCTCGCCAACCGGCGGCGTCTCGCCCTCCTTGGCCCCCTGCTCGAGCAGCCAGCGCCCCAGATAGGTGAGCGGCCATTTTTCCGGCCGCGCGTCGGCCAGCGCATTGATGGCGGCGCTGAGAGCCGCCTCGAGCCGGTCGTGGTGCTGGTCGACGAACGCGTTCCGCGCCTGCACGTCGCGTGTGGCGCGCATCCGTCGACGCGCGGGATCAGATTTCTCGGAGTCTGGTGAGGCAGGCAGTGGCAGGCTTTTGGTCGGTAGCTGGTCTCGGTGCGCAGGCCGGGCGTCGAGTCTCAAAGTCAAGTCAAGTCAAGTCAAGTCAAGTCAAGACTTGACTCTCAAAAAGGAAAATGAGATCCCAATTCGGAACATCGTGTACATGTATACATGTACATAGATCTCAAGTAACATGTGGATTTTTTGGCATGTGGTGAAACGGAAGAGCCGTTTGGCCATGTTTGGCTTTTAATCTTGCCCAAACTTGTTTTGGCATTTGTGCGGAGACGGATTGGCGGGTGTGGCGTGAAGCTGCAACGCCTGAAGGGCGAAGTGGATAACCCTATCCCCCTCGTTATACCGGCGATGTCACAGTGTGAACACACAGTGTACAGAGTGGCGCTAGTACCGAGCGCCTCCCTACAGAACCTTCTATTGACGAACCTCAATAGCATCTGGAGCAACCTCCTTCCCTCAGGAGATTTTCAAGCGTCACGTGGCGATGCGGATCAACCACGATCACGCAACGATCGCTCTCGTGACGCTTGATGACAGAGAGAACGCAAACGAAGACAGGGGCAGACTCCTACGGGCACTGGCCCGAGCACACAGCTCGACGGAGGCGTTGCACCTCGAGCTCGGAGGCAAACCGGGCCTCCGCGCGCAGATCCAGACCCAGCCTGCTGGGCGGATCGCCACCGCCAACGCGATGGCCGGCTGCGCCACACAGCCGCAAGCGACCCCTATTGCGACGGCCCACAACGTGGACGACGCGCTGCGACGCGCGCTAACCGCGGCACACAAAGCGGCGTCGCGCGGCAAGGAGACGGGCGGGGCGGCACCCATGATGCCCCCTCGCTTGTCGAGCGCGATCGCCAAGCCTGCGTACGTTCCGTGGCGCGAACACGCACGGCGGCACATTCCGCCCACCGCTCCGGCGAGGCGGCCCGCTGGCCACTCGACCGGCCCAAAACTCCTTCTGCTCTGCGACCCGATCAAGCCGCCCGACGGGTTCGTCCTGCGGGTGCGGACCTTGACAGGCCCGGGCGGAGCAAGGGAAGGCGACCTGCGCCTCGCGGAGGCGGAGCGCATCGTTCCTATGCTGCCCGAATACGTGTGGCAACACGTGCTCGGCGAGACGGCGGCCAGCCTCGCGGCCTGGCCTGCCGGCAAGCTGGCTGGCAAGCAGCTCAATGCGATCGCAAACATGGAGGGAGCCAACACGCTCGCCAAATGGCGATGCACTTACGTTCACCTTACCTACTTCCTACGGGCCGAGTACGGCCGCGGAGACAGAGCCCTCGACCAGCCGGTCGGGGCGTCCGTCCTTCAAGAGTGGCTGGAAGGATGGGAAGAGGATGCGGTGGCGCTCGCCGCGGCCAAAGCGGCGGCGAAGGGAACACCCATCGAGGATACGGCGGGCGGCCTCACGGCCGCGCCGGCCCGGCTTGGGTGCCTGCGCGCGATGCAGCGCCTGCTCGGCCTGCACATCAGCGCGGACGCGTCGGTGCTCGACCCACTGGCCGTCGCACCGCAAAAGCGCGAGGGCCGACAGGCCCACACGCCCGAACTGGCGCATGCAATACATTTCGAACTCGGCGCTGCGGACTTTAGCCACAAAATCTCCGCCCTCCCGATGGGGGGCGAGATCGTTCGCGGATCTCACGCTATGGCCGCCCTCCTGATACAGGTATGCGTACGCACCGCGCTTGCGGAACGCTCGGGGGGGCTCGAGGATGCCGCAAACGGCATGGGCGTCGGCAGGGCCGGCGTCGATCTAAAGAAGCACCAGTGGGGACAGGCGGGGAGGCCCCTCCTATGCCACACAAAGGGCTTCTCGGGCACGAGCGAGTGGTGGCACACTGCCAAAGCCGTGCTCGATCGCGACGGCTACGGCAATCGCGTAGCGAGCCTGCTGCGCGCCCACGACGGCGCCGAGGGCGACCCGTACAGGGCCACCCGATGGCTCGACCGCCCGCCCACGGGCCACGAGTGGGTGGCGACGCTGCGTGCGCTGAGCAGGGCGGACGTACGCGTCCAGCCTGGACGCCCCGGGCTCCGGCCCGCCCATGACTCTCCATGGGTAGCAGTCACGCCGCATCTCGTGACGCGGGAGGCGGCCGAGGCGATCACGATGCACTCTCTGAAGAGTGTGATGATCACGGCCTTCGCAGCAGCCGGAGTACACGACGCGTACCTCGTCGAGCCCGGCGCACACGCCGGGAGCACGATGGAACGCCTCTCGCTGGACGCGGCGCGTCAGCAGGCCGAGTTAGTGAGCTCGACGATCACAACACCGAGCGGGCTACAGACGGCCCGCGGCTATGCGCACAAGGGCCTGGCGGCCAGCCACGCCACCAATGTATGCATGGTAACCGGGCTGGCAAGAGCATATCTTGCTGCCATCGGCACAAGCGCGATCCCACGCGAGGGCGGCTGGCGCGCGCTGGCGGTATGGGTGCAGAGCCTATGCCACGGAGCCGCAGGGGCTCTGGCAGCGCCGCCGAGGGCTGCCGTCACCGCCGTCCGGGCGCCGGACGCGCTCTGGGTGACGGCGGCGCCTGCGCAGGTCGCCACACTCTTGCTCCTTACGGAGTGAGCGAAGTAGGACGACGCAAGCGCGACGAGCGAGGAGCGCAGAGCGGCGCCAGCGCGAGAAGAGACCTCCTTTCCCTTAATCGGAAGGGACGCATGCAATCACCCGTGAGAGCGGGAGAGAGGTGATGACGTCATCATGACGTCATCGGTGAGGCCGATCGCAACCCGCCCGTACCTTTAATGGTTTGGTCGAGTATGTGAACGCATCTATAACCATATATGGTTCTGGCTGTTTAGGACCATTGGAAGCAATAAGGAGCGCAGATGAGGAACGTTGGAGAAGGGACTAGCGCTAATAGCGTTATGCTCCCGGTCCCGGACACGGGACCTCACCTACCCAATGGTCCGCACTCCCGAAAGGAAGTGCTAACCCGACGGGCATCTTAATGACCGATC
>Ga0210246_101779_pt1 | contig 15436 bp, 7 predicted proteins | sample ChrtobMetaP3_8mM_FD_155469 | JGI IMG/M metagenome (GOLD analysis project Ga0210246, IMG submission 155469) | Chrysochromulina tobin associated microbial communities from unialgal haptophyte culture, Seattle, Washington, United States - P3_8mM | ecosystem: Host-associated > Algae > Haptophytes >...
GCCGTCCTCCCCCTTGCGACGCACCGCGTGCGCGGCAACAACGCTGGTCATGAGCGCGCCCGGCCGCACCGAGGCCTCCTCAATCGTTGGTTCTCTGAGGATCCCCGACCGCCCGATCAGCATGGGCACACTGCGCGTGTCGATAGCAGCCGACAGCAGCGTCAATGCAATTCCGTCCAGCGAGGTCTGCAGCACGCACTTGCGCACTTCCGAAACACGGAGCGCTGTGGCGGTTACCCAAAATAGAATACGCGGCGCTTTCAATTATATCGTTCCGGAAATAGAGTTCAGACTCAGTCCGTCAGTGATATCGGCCACACCCGCGCTCACTTAGAATTGGCGCGTTTGGAATTGCGTGCAGTGGCTGCTGGCCTTCAGTCTCTAGCCACGCGACGATCGCTTAGCGACGGCGGTGTCCAGCCTTTCGCATCACCTTGCGCAGCCACGGGGTGTTTGCGGCTTGAGCTCCCCCTCCTTGTTCGCCTCCGTGTCCGCCTCCAGGACGGCTTTGGCCTGTGGCGGCTTCCATCCAGCCAGTGTACACCGAGTCGGGCTTCCATCCGAGCTTGTGCCAAACGAGCGGCTGGTCCTGCGTCGTGTCGAGCTCCTCGACGAGCTCGAGCAGGCTGCTCGTGACCACCGGGATGTGCGCGTCACCCCCCTCTTCACTGCAGCCGCGCCCATAGTGCGCCTGTGGCACGCACGCCATGATAGTCGATGTGCGACTGCCCATGGAGGCAAAGAGCCAATCGTTCAACCCTGGGGAGCCGGGAAGGGGAAGCTCGAGTACCGCCTGTGTCGGTGTGAGGAAGAAGCCCCATCCAAACGCCGAGCCGTGCACACCGACGAGCACATCCGCGGTTCGGAAGAGTAAGAGCTGCTCGAGGAACGGCAGCTCGCCAGGGTTGGCGAGCAGCACAGTGGATCCGGGTAGTGCGTGTGCGATCGCATCGGCGAGTGCTTCCACATTCCATAAACAGCGATGGCACTTGAGGAGGGTGTTGATGCCGGGGGGCGCGCGCGTGACGACATAAACAAGCCGCCGCCGCGCGCGCGCCGTACTCAGCACCTCCGACGCGTGGCGAGCGTGCGAAAAGAGCTGGACGATCGGCCGCCGCCCATCCGGCGCATGGCGTCCGACGAGTTGGGCGAGGGACGGCAAGATGGGATCGAGCTGGGAGGCGAGATGCCGGCGCAGGGACCACAGGATCGCGCTGTTGTGTGGGCACTTGTTCTGCTCCCCGCTGCCCGCTGCCCAGATGATCCCCACCCCGGGCTGCGGCGAGAGCACCAAAGTGTCGACGGGCTCGACTGAAGAAGAAGAACCGAGGTCGTTCCACGCCTCCCAATGCGAGCGCCGATGTGCCTGATTCCCCTTAGGGAGAGTCCTCGCCGCGCGGTGGACGACGCCCGAGGTGAGAGCCCGCCACAGGTGCGCGTTGCCTTCCCAAGGGGGCTCCGCCATGCCGTTCGCGCCGGCCATCGGATAGACATCCATAGACGCAGCGAGGTCTGAGCTGTTCACACCGAGCACTCGGTGTCGTGCGAGCACTCGCTGCACGGTGAAGAAGTTTTGGATGTCCGCGCTACCGTGGTATGGATTGAATGCAGGCCGGTGCACCTGGTCCCCATGAAGCAGGTACGCCACGCTTCGGCCGCGCCGCGGCCCCAGCGACGGCCCTCCTGTAGCATTCCTCCTGAGGCTTGGTGGCAGCCTGGCGAGACGGTGCACGAAGAGGTAGCGCCGCACGTCCTCATGCGTCTGCGCAAAGTGGTTGTGTGCTCTCGAAAAGGTGTTCAGCAGCAGCGGATCGTCTGGTCTGCCGCTCCAGTATCGGGTCGGGTCGCAGAACGCATGCCACTCACGGACTGCGGGCTCGTTGGCAACTGCCTTTCGAACCGTCACCTTGTAAGCGCGGTGGATCCAGCAGAAGAAGCCTTGGCGGTGCTCGAGGCTGAGCGTGGCGGCCGGGTGTTCGCGCCGAGCCCTCATGGCGCACGTGATCTTCGAGTGGCCCTTACAGAGCGTGAGCAGCGTCGAATTCATATGGTAGTCCCACCCACTGGTCTGCTTGGCTTCGCATTGCGGCGGTGCAGGTGGCGCCGCTTCGCTTGGCACGCGATGCAGTGGGAACATGCGGGGATCGATGATGGCTTGCATGCAGCGCTTGTTGGCAGGCGGAGTATGCAGCGGCGCCAGCGTGGCCAGGTGCGCCTCCTCAACAACTCGAAGACCAGTCCAACCCCCTACAAGTACTCATCGCGGACACGCCAAACCGATCTCTTCACACTTTATACTCGATCTTTGCAAAGATCCGCGCGACCAAGTTGCACTCTTGATTGTTCGACTAATTAGGGATATTGAGTGCCATTCCTCGCAACCTTTTTTTTGCCACAAGCCTCGGTCGGGCCGTGGGCGCCTTCACCCTTATGGCCGGGACGTACGCGCCTGTACCATCGATGGTCGACCTCGACGACGAAGAGCGCCTGGCTGATGACCGTGAGCTCTCGCAGCGCCGCAAGGTGGAGGAACTGCAAAACATCTACTCGGCGAACCGCGAGGACGAGCACATCTCGACGGACGAGGCCCGCGCGGCGCTCGCAGCTGTGGATTACGATCTCGACCAGGCGCTGGTATCCCTCGGCCTGCCCGAGCGTCGCGAGCTGCCTCTGGCCTCTCCGCTACCCGGTCGATCTGCCAGTCCGAGCTACCCGAGCTACCCGAGCTCAAATCCGGGATCCTCGGCCAGTCCAAGCTACCCGGCCAGGAACGTCGTCGTCATCCCCGCCCCCTCGACCGCACCACCATCACGCCCACGCTCGCCGCCGCATCCGCCGCCGTCCGGCACGGCCGGTCCCTCGAACACACCACCGTCACGCCCACTCACGCCGCCGCATCCGCCGCCGTCCGGCACGGCCGGTCCCTCGACCGCACCACCGTCACGCCCACTCACGCCGCCGCCGCCGTCGGGCACGGTCGGCCCCTCGAACACACCACCGTCACGCCCACTCACACCACCGTCACACCCACTCACGCCGCCGCAGCCGCCGCCGTCGAGCACGGCCGACCCCGATGGCGAGCGGCGCGGCGGCGACGGCGACGGGGGCGGGGACGGGGACGACGGCTGGGCGGTGGACGACGACGACGACGACGACGACGACCACGAGGAGGAGGACGAAGAAGTGTACGTGCTGACGGTGCTCGAGGCACCCTTCGCCACCAGCGACTCGGTCCTCGAGGAGCTCGTCGCCGCCGAGCCAGTGCCCGGCTCGCTGACCGAATCCGTCCTCTATCTCGTGCAAGCTGGAATCGATCTCGGCGAGATAGCGCGCGAGCTTCGCAGCGGCAGTGTGGGCCCCTCGCCGCGGGCGGAGGAGGACTCGCCATATGCGACGCCGCGCACGGAGGAGGCCGCCGGCACCCTCGGGGGTATCACTCGTCTAGGCTATGACCGTCTGAGCACGGACGAATCTGACCACGACGATTCGCTGACGCGGCAGCAGCGACGGGACCGCGGCGAGCGCCGCCTGGCCATCTTCCGGCAGTACATTCTCCCCACCTGCCTCGTCCTCCTCTGCGTCGGCGTCTTCGCCTCATGCTCCATCGACTTCCTTCCGCCGCTGCACCATGCCGTCGTGTACAGCTGGCTCACACGAACCCTCGAGCCCGCAACACTCTCTGCGCCAGGCATGTATTGGGTCGGTCCCTTCGCGACGCTCTACCTCGTCCCTTCGACCGTTCAGACGCTCACCTTCTCGGCCGACGGCGCTGCTGCTGCCGCCGCCGCCTCGGCCTACGCCACTGCCTTGGAGCGCCTTCGTGAACAAGGCCGGAACGTTCCGGACGCCGCCTACTTTTCTTTACGCGATGAGTTCGCTGCTGCCGCCAACGGCCCTGCTGCCACTGCGAGCGCCGCGAGCGCGAGTGGTGCTTCCGTCCCCGGCCTGTGGGTGCCCAGCACGGCGGAGCGCCATCCGCTCATCTCAGCGCGTGCGGCCTCAGGCCTCCCGATCGGTCTGGAGCTCTCCGTGCTCTGGTCCTACGACGGGCCCACGCTCGCACACCTCTTCCCACACGTCGAGTCGCCTCGGCTTCTCGATGAGAGCAAGAGTGCTGTCGCCGCCCGTGCCGCCGGCCGCTCGACCCCGAGCCGCACCTACATGCCCGCCGCGGGACTGCTCCGAAGGCTCGCCACGTCGGCCATCTGCGACATGGTCGCGCATTTCCCCGTGCATAGCTTCTTCACGAGCAAGCGTGCTATCTCCGCCAACCTCACCGCCGCCGTGCGCGCCGCCTTCGCTCCGTACGTGCGCCTCGACAGCCTGCAGCTGCTGCGGCTCGAGCTACCGGCCGAATTCGAGGAGGCGCTCATGAGGACCGTCATCACGCGCCTCACCATCCTCGAGGCAGTCCGCTTCCAGGCGAGGCGCGCAGTCGAGTTCCGAACCCTGACGCTCGCGAGCCGGTACAGCGCCGTCGCCACCGTCATCCTCGCCCGCGGCAACGCGTCGCGCGTGCGCCAGCGCGCCTTTGGCCACGCGGCGATGCTCGCGCAGACTGTGGCCGCGGAGCTCAACGCCTTCGCCAACGTGACGCGCAATGTGGGCGAGGTGCGACCGCGCGACGTCCTCGAGTATGCCTACTGGCAGCAGGTGGTGCGCGAGGACGCCCTCAAGGCCACGCGGTTCCCGCTGCATGAGGTCCTTCTCGCACGCGACAAGTGAGTACACTGTAGTACCATTGAGCTACAGTACGAAGAGAGTGCGTGGAGCGGAGTCTCTCGTCTCGTCTCTACCGCGTCCGGCATCGCGCTTCGCGGCCGGTCGTGCCTCGCGTTTCCGAACGGTACAGCTCTACCCTCGCCTTCAGCGTTCAGGGGTACCACCGGGGGGCCTCAATGAATCTCACCCTCAATGAATCTCACATTAGGTCAGTGCTACGGTAGCGGAACGGTTATAGAACCGTCGGGGGCACGGGGGGCACACGTTTAAATGCTAAAAACCGGGCCTTCGAAACGAATCGAGCAATCCAATCTCGAATGGGGATCTAATGGGGATCAGCAATATCATCGTTGGTTATGGGGTATGGCAAGATCGCCGTCGTCCGCGCGGGAACGATGGCCAGGACCTGTGGCGCCGTCGCGCGCTCGCGCCGACTTCTCGCTGTTGATCTCTGGAGCTGCACTGTGCACGGCAGTCGGCTCTGGACTCCGACCGTACGCGCACGCCTCTCGGTCAGCGAGCACTGCGGAAGGCCTCGGACACGCGCACCTCGCGCGACTGGAGCCCACGACAGCGCTCTACGCGCGAGGCGGGAGTTCGAGTGCTGAACGAGGCGACGAAGACGGCGCGGAGCCCCGCCTGCACCGGCATCCCCGCGTGCGTCACGTCGCCGCCGAAGACGAGCGCCGTCCCAAGCGCCGGTGTGAGCACAGCCGTCGGGTTGCTCTGCGGGTCCTCACTCGTCTCGCGATTGCCCGCCCAAAAGCCCGTGCCGCCACCCGCAAAATCGGTGCCCGGAGCCGTCAGAGGAATCAGCACTGTGAGCGCCAGGTGGTCCTTGTGGCATCCGAACTGGCCGCCCGCGCCGTACACATTTATGGCGGGCTCGCCCTCGGACCACTCGAGCTCGCCCGCGAGGTAGAGATCTCGTAAGGTCGGACACGTCACGGCCAGGTGCGCGGGAGGGCCGTCGGCAGACTTCGGTTGCACCCCGCGCGCGTTCAGCGGCTGACGCGCTGCCCATCCCTCGCCCGGTGCGAACAGTGTGGAATAGATAGACGGGCACTCGTCGTCGAGACGATCGAGCACACGGAGCAGCACCTCCTCGCACCGGAGCATCACCTCCGTCGAGAGGAACGCTTCCGGATCCGAGACGCAGAATCGCCGGCGGCCGGTGCTCGGAGGCGCCTCGCCACATGCCTCGAGCGCCGCCCGGAGCAGCCACTGCACCTCCTCCTCCTCAACGACGTAAGGCAGGCACAGCACCACCTCGCCGGCGGCGACGCTCTCCCCAAGGGCTGGCGGCGCCTCGCCCTCGATCTCGACATCAATCTCGCGCGAGCTCAGCCACACCTCGTTCACGGAGCTCAAGACCGCCGAGAGCGGACTCTGCTGTGGGTCGCCTGCTTGCGCGTTGAGGCCCCGCAGGACCGTCGTCCCCTCCTGATAATAGTCCGCCGCCGCGGTCGCCGTGTCCGCCGCCGTGTCCGCTGCCGCTGCTGCCACGTCCGCGTCCGCGACCAGCTGAGCGTCCGGTGGAAGCTCCCAGCTCGTCGCTCCCGTCTCTGCGTTGTGGAAGTACTCCCCGTCTTCGGATTCATACGACTGCCATGTGCCAGCGGAGGCAGCACCCTGCGTGGCATACGCGCCCAAGCCTGCGGCGCCATCCTTTTCCAAGACGGCACCCTCAGGGAGCTCCCAGCTCGACGTGCCGGAGCTCTCTTGGTAGAAGTATTCTTCGTTGTCCTCGGTGCAGTGTCGGCTCCAAGTGCCAGCACCTGCAAGTGAGCACGTCACTCTCGATACGCGATGGAGATGCGCGCACCGACTGCTTTGGCAGAGCGCAAAGGCGGAGGCCACATGTACGAAGATGATCGCCATCGATACACAGACGAGTCGGCCTCTCATGGGGCAAGGGGCTGGGGCCCCTTGCGCGGGGCTGTGAATTGGCTGTGAACAATCGGAGATTTCTCACAGTCACGGATTCCGATGGTGGCGAAAAATGGTCGAGATTCCTCCGAAGATGACTTTCTACATCGGTCAATAAACATGCTGTACTACTTCTGTAAGTCGCGGTTCACACTCTCGTACGCCCGCACGGGTCCTACTCCTAGCACAGGTCTACCTGACTAGTACCCACGTACGTTACCGGGCGCTCATATCGTCACCTCCTTCAGCGCCGACGGCTTGCGCCACGCCGGAGGGTGATCTGCCCCTGGAATCGCACCAGCGGGGCGACTCGCACTGCTGCGCCGCCTCTCCTGGTTGCGGTCGGTCGCGGCCGCCGGGATTGGATGCGGAGCGCCCACGGGCACGCTGCCGGCCACGCGCTGTGATGCCGCACTGGGCCGCTCGATGCTACCGCTATTCGGAACAATGCGCAGCGGCCGCGAGCACGCCGGCGGCGGCGACGGCCGCCGCGCGCCAGGTGCGGGTGCGCCGGGGGCCTTGGCGCCGAGCGACGCGCCCTGCTTTTTGGCTCCACCGCCGATTCCACCCTTGGTCGCTTTGGGTTGCATGCGAGAAGCCTCTGCGCTCGGGAGCACGCTCTCCCCAAGCTGCCTTGAGCCCGCCAAAATCTCTTCGCGCTTTCGCGCAGACGCCAAAGCAGCTGCCTCATTGAAGGTTCCGACGGTGAAGTTGGTCGCTTCCGAGACAGGCTGTCCTCGGCGTGAGCGGGCTGCTCGGAAGGACTTTTGCATCTTGAGGATCGCGAGCATCTGCTCTGACGAGACCTCGTTACGTCCACGAGGCGTGTACGATTTGGACGTCGCGCGGTACACGGGGATGCTCTCGACCGTCTGCCTTCGCACTTGCTCGAGCTCGGCGACCGCCTCGCTTGCAAGTGGCAACTCGGGCGTATAGCTGTGCCGCTTGATCATCGCCCATTTCCCACAGGCCTCGAGGAGGTCATGGAAGGCGACCTGGCCTGCGCGGTCCTGCACCTTGAGCTCGCGTAATCTCCCCATCACCTCGGCCGCGCCCACGAGCAGATTGGGCGACTTCCCCACAGCATCATCAGCCGTACGAAAGCCGACGGGTGGGCCGAGCGAGCGCAGCAAGCGCGTCAGGTCCTTGGTGGGCACCAGATGGTTGCCGTCGGGATCGAATCGCTGCCACACGTCGACAAAGTCGTCCACATGCACCTGGGACCAGGGGGCCTGCTCCTGCGCCTGGTCGTCGGCAAATGCGTCAATGACGACGGCGACGAAGACGTTGAGCATCACGTACGAGCCGATGACGACAAAGGAGATGAAGAAGGCAATGGCGGCGAGAGGGTCGCCGCACGTGCCCTCCGCTGCCGAGCAGCGGCCCGGCTGTCGCGCCTCGGTCACCATGGCATCGTGCATGATGCCGTTGTAGCTCTCGCCAGTGATGCACCGCACCATTGTGAGCATCGCCGCGCCAAAGGTCTCGAAATTGGCGTCGTCGTTGATGAACTCACCATGGGCGACGTGGCCAAACAGTTCGATGCCCAGGACGGCATAGATGTAGAGCACGAGTAGGACGAGGACGCCGACGTTGGCGAGCGCGGGTGCCGATGCGACGACCGTGCTGAGCAGCCGCTTAATGCCGGGCGCCACCTTGATGAGCTTGAGGAGGCGCACAATCCGAAAGAAGCGCAGAAAACGCAGCGTGGTCGGCGAGAGGAAGAGGCCGCCGGCAGCGAGCAGCGTGAGGGCGTGGTCGAGGAGGGAGAGGGAGACGAGCGTCATGTCGAGCACGTTCCACCCGTCGCCAAAGTATTGAGCGAATCCAAGCCCGAAGAGCTTGAGGAGCATCTCGAGTGTGAACGCCGCCGTGAAGAACCAGTCGACAATGTCCGCGAAGACGTCGATCGCAGGTGGCTGGTCGTACCACGTCACCGCCATCGAGAGCACGTTAAGCAGCACGAGGCACGCGACGAAACGCTCAAACGAGGCCGCGAGCTGCACATCCTCGTAGATGAGCTTGAACGCCTTCCGGCGCTGCTTTGCAAGCCAACCCTTGCCCGCGGGCTCCTTGAGTTTCATCGTCGGCTTGACTGAGAAGATGGAGCGCATCGCATTGGCCCACTCGAGCTGCGCGTCCGACATGAAGACAGAGCCGTCCTCTTGCTTACGGATGGCGTTAAAGTTCTCAAGGACAACGCCGACAAAGAGATTGAGCAGGATGAAGTTGGAGACGACGATCCACGTGATGACGAAGCTCGCCATCCACGGGTTTGCATTGAGCTCGGGCCCGTGATCGTGGTGCACCGGATCCGAATCCATGGCGCGCCAGAGCACATCTGGCCACATCTCGAGCGACGAGAGCTCGAAGAGCGTCAAGGTCGCCATCCCGATGTTGTCAAAGTGGCCCAGGTCGTCGTTGCCCCACCAGCGTGCGAGCATCTCGCCGCTCTCGGGATCTACGTACTCACCAACGCAGGCACGTTTGGTCGTGATCGTGCGGTCGGTGCAGGCTGCCATTCGGCCCATGAGGAATTGCATGCCAAACAGGCCGTAGACGATGAATACGAGCGCGCAGACCTGCACGACGCTGCCGACGAGCGGCACCGCGCGCAGGAGCGATTTGACCACGCGGCGCAGCCCATTGAACCGTCGGATGACGCGCAGCGGGCGCAGCGCACGCAGCGCACGTAGCGCGCGAAGTCCGCCCAGCTCCTCCACGTCGCGGAACAAGAGGGAGATGACGGAGGTGCTCACGATGGCACAGTCAAGGACGTTCCAGCCCGATCGGAAGTACGACTCTTCCGAGGCCCAGAGCCCGAAGACGAGCATCTTGAGCGCCATCTCGAGCGTGAAGATCGCGGTGAACGTCACGTCCGCGCGGAAGAGCGTCGTGGCGAGCGGCGAGCCCGGCACGACGCTCGGCACGTCGAAGGCGAGCGCTACGGACGAGAGCGCGATGCACACGATGATGAACGCCTCAAACGCGGGCGCGCTCACCAGGCGCTTGAATAGACGCATCATCACACCGAGGGATCCTCCCGTGTCCTCATCGAGAGGCAGCGAGTGCCGACCAAGACTCTTCTCGCCCGGATCCCCTCGACCCATATTAGGATCCCCTCGACCCTGTGAAAACTCTTCCAGCGCCGCCGACTTGCTCGCACACCAGCCGCGCTTGGCGCGAGCGGCGGACGCGGCTCGCTCGGCGACTCGGCGCTCGCGTTCGGCGATCCGAATGTCCTTCAAGTCCGCCATGAGCTCCGGGTAGAGCATCAGTGTGAGCACATGCGAGCGCATCACGGCCGTCAGCTCCTGGTCAGTCGCCGCCGGTCCCATGGCGTGCCGGGCAGCGCCGGCGACCGAGGCCTTATCCGCGAGCGGCAGCGAGAGAGGCGCCGTAGGTCTGGGCGGCGGCAGCGCAGCGGGAGGGAGGGCAACTCCCTCGTTGACTGCGTCCTTTCGCGCGGCGGCTGCCTCAAGCGCGAGCCCCTCGCGCGCGTGCATGCAGTCCCAGTATTCGAATAACAGACGCGTCGACGGCTCAGGCCAGACCGCATCGAATTGGTCGGTCGCCGGCAGCGCACCCGACGAGCCCGGGAGCCCCGAGAGTGCACCAAGCAGTAGGCGCTGCCCTTCACATAGCGAGCCAAAGCCGCGCGCGACGCCGGCCACATGGCCCTTGCGGTCCTCGGGCACTGAGGCACATGCATGCACAAAAGCCCCGAGCTTGTCCTGCAGCCGCAACGTGATGACGTCGGCGTCGGAGCTCGTCAGACCGAAATGCCTCTGGGCGCTCAGCTTGCGCACCAGCTCGGAGAGCCGTAGGTGGTGCGCACGAAGCTGCTGAAGCTCTGCTTGGAGCACGTCGGCATCGCGCGCGAGCGCGGAGTATCCGCCGGCGCGAAGTTGGCTGTCCAAATTAGGAAGGTGGCTGTCCGAGTGCTCGAGCTGCTCCGCTGGCGAGGGCGATTTGCGGTCCTCCGCCGTCGGGTCGCCAACTGAGTCCCACCCCCAGCATATGATGGCCACGAACAGGTTGACCAGGACGTAGTTCTGGATCAGGAACATGGGGACGAAGTAGAGCGCCGCGAGCGACCACGGCGCGCCGCCCTCGAGCGTGGATGCGAAGACGGCGTTCCAGTCCTCGCCCGACGTGAGCGTGAACACGGTCACGAACGCGGAGGCGAAGTCATCAAAGTGGGTTCGTGGGGGAGGGGATCCCATCTCACCACCGAAGAGCTCCATCCCGAGCAGCGCGAAGACACACATGATCAGCACGAGGATCGCCGTCAGGTTGAGGACGAGGGATGAGACCGCGGCGAGCGTCCCCTCGAAGCGCTTCATCTGCGGGTTGAGCCGGAGCAGGCGCAGCACACGCGCGACGCGTAAGGCGCGCAGGAAGTCAGTGTCGTGTCCATAGAACTCGAGCGCCATATCGAGCAGCGAGCACAAGGTGACGACAAAGTCGAAGCGGTTCCAGTACGAGGTGAAGTACGCTCGGCCCGAGGTGCACAGCTTGAGGACCATCTCAAGGGTGAACGCGGCGACGAAGAAGTCGTTGGCGTAGTTGAGCAGGTGCGCATACCAGGCAGGCTCGCCGTGGAAGTTGGAGCACATAACGATCGTGTTGAGCGTGATCATCAGGTAGACGAGGCTGTCCCAGCTGCCCGCACTCATAGTCCACATCGATGCGCGGCGGCCCAGATGCGGCGGCTCCGTGCCCGGCGCCGCGGCCGATGCGCTCTCGTCGGAATCGTCACCGCTCTTCGATCTTTCCTCCTGCGCCTTGTTGAACGACTCGAACAGGACGGCGAGGAAGAGGTTGACGATGAAGTGGGAGCCGACCAGGACGAGGACTAGGAAGAAGATGACGGCGGACGCCTCGCCAGCCGTCTTCCGCAGCATGTACATTTGGTCCACCCATCCCTCGAGCGTCACTGCCTGGAAGATGGACGCGAACGCTGAGATGACGTTGTCGTACGAGAGCGCGCCAAAGCAAGGGCCGACCAGCCAGTACACGCACGCCTCCGGCGCGGAGCAGTCGGCATCCTCGACGCAGAGCGCCGTGTCGGCGACCGGGGCGTCCGCGCCCGGTACTGTGCACCGGAAGTGCATCTTGCCCGCGAAGAGGTTGACGCCTACGATGCTCATCAGGAAGAGGAAGAGGGCGAACAGAGCCGACACGTTGCCGAGATCGCTCAGCGAGCCGAGGAGAGATTCGACGATGAGCTTGAGCGACTTGACGCGGTTCACCATGCGGAGGGCGCGCAGCACGCGCACGGCACGCAGCACCGTGTAGTTGCCGAAGCCGGGCAGGCGCTGCAGCCACGCAGTCGACACGACGATGAAATCGAAGACGTTCCAACCATCGCCAAAGTAATCGGAAGGACCGAACGCGATCAGCTTCGCCACCACCTCCGCTGTAAAGATGTACGTGTACACGTCCTCGACAAGCGCGTACAGCGCCGCCTTGGGCGTGCCAACGCTGGCCGCCGCGTCGAGCGGGCTCTGCGTCGCCATCGTGATGCACGAGGCGATGATGACTGCGAGGATGAAGAAGTCGAACGGCGGCCACGTCACCAGCCGGTGGCACGTGTGCCGCAGCCGGCCGCAGCAGCCCGTCGTTCCGACGGAGTCGTGCGTTCGCAGCAGCGGCTGCAGCGGCTCGTCGTTTTCGCCGCTCGATGGCGGGACTGGCAGCGGATGGGCCGTCGCGCTGGACTCGGCCGCTTGCTCACCGGCCACGCCGCGAGGCAGGGACGCCAGCGCCTTTGAGCTGCGGCCGCCGCTGCCTTTCGACTTCCGCAGGCGGTGATCGCCCTTGTCCTGGGGCCCTCGACCCTCGCCAGCGATCCGCTGCGCACGCAGCACACGCGGTGGGGGCATGTCTTCCATTTTTTGGCCTTGAAAAGCGCCATTTTGGGCAGTCCTCTGAAAATGTCAAAAGCTCGGCAGTGGTCGGCACCTTGGTGATTTGGACGACGTACCGCGCGGGCTCCGATAGTGCCCATGGCAAATAGCCGGCGAAAGGAGCCGAGGTAGCGGATCTGTCGGGACGCGCCTGCACCGGCTGGGTGCCGGCTGTTCGCGCTTCGGAGTGTACCAATGGGTACAGGCACTACTAGTGAACTAGTCGCGGACCGACGGGGGGGCGCGTTCGCGTTCCCTCGTGGGGCAACTTGATTACGAACTAGGCGGCAGTAAGGCGGTCAAATAATCCACATAATCTAAGGGTTCCAATCACGATCGACAGATCTCGGTACGTAGGCCCCAGATAATATTCCGCTCAGGATTATCAAAACGAGCCTTTCCATGTTTCCAACTTTGTTCACGAAACCCCTCGCGCACACCTTCGCTTCCGATGCGACCCAGAACCTTTCGCTAGGAATTACCGCCCCTCTCTCCGTCTCAATGGTGAGGACATACATCCCCAAGGGTGGCCATGGCGGCGACCGCAGCAAGACTGGCCTGCCTGCCGGCTACTGGCAGGATAAGGGTGGTCGCGCCGCAGCAGCCGCAGCAATTGCTGCAGCACAAGCGAAAGAATTGCTAGAGGAAGAGGCAGCAAAGGCGGCGGCCACCAACCGCTGGAAGCAGTGGGCCAAGTAGCACAGTGATGAGCAGCAGTCGAGCAGCAATCAACTGCAAAAATTGTAATGCCCGCCTTGTGAGCCTCGACCGACTCCACGCAGATGACGACTCAGCGTGTGCTCGTTGCTGGCTCTCGTGTGCTCCGCAGGGCGGTGTGAGGCTACAATCCAGCTTTCGGTCAAGGATATCTTCACTTCAGGCTCGAGTTCGCTATGGATCCCGGCCATGCAGTCGAGAGAGCGGGCGGATAAGGGAGCGAGACAGTTGCTTTTGTCATTGTGGCTAGTGTGTCATCGTCGTAGTCGGAACATACGTGTACGTCGCAGTCAATAGTGTGTGAGTGGCATCAATTTCAGGGCCTAAATGAAGTGATATACAGTCAATATTGCTAGTGGTGCCTACTTCTACCCAATGGAGTGTACGTAAGTAAAACACGCCTATCGGCGGCGTACACGTGGCGAGAGGGATACCCCAGGCATACAAAGCGTGTACCTGTACGGTGTGGTCGCGCTTCGGAGTACGGCGCGCGCGCGGTACACGACGCTAGGACGCTATCTAGTGCGGTTGCTCACCTGTCACCAGTTTTTCAACTAGTTGTCTGATCATTCGTGTCATTGACATACTCGTATAAAAATACAATCGAAATCCACAAATCCTCAAAGTCAGGTACACCTAACACCCGCTGGCCCTGCTAGTGTGCTTTATTAATCGTGTGCATGCTCCGTCAGACACTCTCGTCCGTTCCTCTCTCGTCCGTTCCTCTCTCGTCACGTCGCCGCACGTCACTCTCGTCTTCTGCTCGCGGTTTTCAATTCGGTGTGCACCACCTGCTAGTGGCGCTTCGCCCCTGGTCTTTGTCGGCAACGTCTTGCTGTGGGGGAGCGGGATGCTCTAGCAACCACGCTGGACGCTCTCTAGGAGTCTACAACTACCACTTTCAAAGCAGAGGCAACCAAGGCAGCGAGGGCCTCCAAGGTCTGTTGCAGCTTGTCCTCCCGCTGTGTGAGAGCAGAAATCGTCGTGCGCAGTTCATGTATCTCATCATGCAAGCTCTTGAACTCCGTCTTCAGCTCCTCGCCGAACGGTTGAACTACGCCACCAAGGGGGCCACTGGCTACCGGGATCTCGTCGGCCATGCCGCCGGACAAGTTGTGTTTGCGCACAGCCGCCTCGTGGGCACGGTCGAGAAAGTCGCTGCTATATAGCCTTTTTTATGGAAGAGTTCGTCAACCCCTCGATTTTTTCACGAGTCGCGCTTGTTTGATGAGGTGTCTCCTCATCGCAAGTAAGATCGTGAATCGTCGCACCTGCAAGAAATAGCAAGATGAGACGCACAGTCAAGAGTCACGTGGGGCAGCGCCGAAGCGCGCAGCAGAGAAGCGGGGTGATCATCTCAAAGTTGAGGGAAACAGAGAGCGTGCTCACCTTGCGTTGGGCGACCGGGGACTTTCTGATGACAGTAATGAGGTCCTGCTTGCTAATTCTTAGCGCAGATACGTACGACATGGCGCAGGCCGAGTGCGGCGAAAAATAGCTCTCGTCGTAGAGCAGCACATCGTCACCCCACCACATGCCAGCCGTGAGCACACGTCTGCCTAAGAGGACGATGCCGCGCATGACGACATACAGATAGCCCTTCACGGCCACTTCGCCCGTAGTGAAAGTGCGCGATGTCATCAACATTGCCAAACGCACGAGAATGATGTCCTCGACGCCTTTCAGAAACGAGATTCTAGACAGCCAGTGCTTGTTACTGCGCTCTCATGGTGGCGTGGCAAGGAATGGGGCGTCAGAGTCAGGACACAGAGCGCTCACGGTGGCGTGTGGCAAGGAGCAGAGTTGTCAAGGGTCAGCAGAGACACACGGTCCGGCCTGAGCGATGCTGCTGCTGCCGTGTAAGGCGGTGCGAAGGGGTGTCGCGTACACATGCATGACCACCTCGATTTGGAGGGCGTCACTAAGCAGAGGCAGGACGGAAGCGGCATGGAACTCCCTCAGCTTCATCTCCTGGGTCTGGTGCAGGTACTCGCGCATGCGTCTGGCCATCCCCGCTGGCAAGTTGTTCGTATAGATGTAGCTGTTCAGGCTGTCCAGGCGCTGTCGGAATTCGATCACGCCAGGGTCCGCATTGGTCGCCACGTCGCAAAACATGGCGAGCACTTGCGTCCAGATCAAGGCACCAACCAACACGA
>Ga0210246_101800_pt1 | contig 15274 bp, 22 predicted proteins | sample ChrtobMetaP3_8mM_FD_155469 | JGI IMG/M metagenome (GOLD analysis project Ga0210246, IMG submission 155469) | Chrysochromulina tobin associated microbial communities from unialgal haptophyte culture, Seattle, Washington, United States - P3_8mM | ecosystem: Host-associated > Algae > Haptophytes >...
CGAATCGTGCGGGCGCGAGCGCGAGCTGCGCCGGGAGGCGGTGCGGAGCATGGTGGCGGCGGGGGCGACGGACGTGGAGCTCATCGGGGCGTCTGAGGACGCGTGGATCCTGGAGGATCCCGAGTGGGTGGCGGGGGTGGAGGGCGGCCGGGACGGGCTCGGCAGGGCGCTCACGGCGGACAAGGAGGAGGGGCGCGTGCGCGGGCTGGATCTGAGCGGGAAGTGGAAGGGGGAGGCGCTGCCGGCGTCTGTGGCGAGGCTGACGGCGCTGCGAAAGCTCACGATGCGAGACTGCAAGTCGCTCAAGTCGGTCGCGGACCTCCCCGCGTCGGTGACGCAGATTGGTGAGGAAGCCTTTCGCGGCTGCGCCTCGCTCGCTTCGATCACGCTCCCCGAGTCGGTGACGCAGATTGGTGAGCAAGCCTTTCTTGGCTGCACCTCGCTCGCGTCGATCACGATCCCCGAGTCGGTGACGCAGATTGGTGGGCAAGCCTTTCTTGGCTGCACCTCGCTTGCGTCGATCACGTCGATCACAGTCGAGTTCGTACGATTCCGCACGACACGCACGCGTCTCCCGAGCTGTGCCGAGCTCCAGATTGCACAGCTCGTCGTCTTCGATGCGCTCGGCACGGCGCTCATACTTACGGATGCGACCAACCCGGGCGGTGTCAACCCACCGAACGAGGAGCCTGCGAAGGCGCTCGACGGCACCCCGACGACCAAGTGGCTCGACGCGCGCAAGGGCGCGCTCGAATGCCGCTTGGCCAAGGGGTCGGCCGTGCTCGGCAAGTACATGCTAATGACGGCCAACGACTGCCCGGAGCGCGACCCCATACGGTGGGTGCTCGAGGGTCCGTCACTCCCCCCCCTGTGCATGCACGTGCTCACCACGGCGCCCTCTCCCCTCCCCACAGGTGGGTGCTCGAGGGACGCAATAGCGCGGCCGATCCGTGGCGTGTCCTCGACGACAAGAGCGTTGCGGATCAGCCAATGCCCGCCTCCCGTCAAACTGCGCTCTCTTTTTTTTTCCCTTCCTCTTCCCCGATCCCATCATCGACCGTCGTCGAACCATCGACCTTCAGCGAGCACACTCAAGTCACCCGCGCATAGGCCGGCTCTGGAGCGCGCTGCGCGGAAGACCAACAGGCCCCACATCTCTCTGGCGTGTGCCCGCCGCGCGCCGTGCGATGCCCCGGAGGTATCAGCCGCGACCGACTCATCGGGGTTGCCCCGCGCGGCGGCGTGGGCTCGGTCACTCCAACGGACAGCGGGACACAGGCGTCGCGAGCACGCGCTCCCCGGTGGCGCCACACACGCGCCTCGCACGAGAGGGCGCCCGCGGCACGCACATACATGTGGGGCCGCGTTCGGCATGCGCGGCGTTTCCGGAATGCCTCGCGTGAGCGGCCGCGCATGGTTGAGAGGAGATGGGGGGAAGAGGGGGCATGTGGCTTGAGAGGGGGAGGCGCGCGTTCTGAGTAGTGCGGGAACGGGGCGCTGCACTCCCGACCCCCTGGCCGCCTCCCGAAGCGACCACGTCCACAGGTGCATGAAAAGGGGCTCGTCCCTTACACTGAGTCCCTAGGCGCAAGGGCTTTTGCATCCAGGCCTCGATCTCGGCTGGTCTTGTCGAGCTGCAGCTTGGCTCCTCCCAAGCGCGATCGGGATTCCCATGGCCATGCGCAGCGTTTTGTCGGTACATTGCATGTATGTTCGCACGATAGGGCGCCCTCGCACGCACATACATGTGGGACCGCGTTCGCATGCGCGTTCGGCATGTTTAGGTACTTGTGTCGTTTCGATTCTTCAGCTTGCATGCTCCGTCGCGAGGCAGCTCGTCGCGCGCAGTATCGATGCACAGTATCGTCAGCCGAGCAAACATGCAACGTCTAACGCATGGTCTAACGAGCCCCCAACCGCAACCACATCGGAAAGCGCACATGCCACATCGCCAGCACGCACCGCACAACTGTGCACCCAGCACCGCTCGCGCAATAATCACGTGCCACAGCTCCCCAGAGCACCAGACGCCACCGCTCCACAGCTCCCCACAGCTCCCCACAGCTCCCCAGACGCCACCGCCATGACAACTACCCCTCGAACAAGCCCGACCAGACAGCAGCGCATCATGCCGACCCAGAGGAATCTGCATCTCCCATGATCTCGCATTCACACGCCTAGTGCCAATGGCGCCCGTAACGGCGCCTCCACTAGTGCCAATGGCCCCCGGGCGTCTCGAAGCGCATCTTGAGCACGTACCGGATGGTCACCTGATGAGGGATATCATCAGAGGTCATCAGAGGTCCTCAGAGGTCCTCAGAGGTCCTCAGAGGTCCTCAGAGGACATCACCTGGTCCTCGCGGTAGACAAGGTACTCCGACTGGGCAAACGACGACGACGAGCCCTCGACGCATTTTTCGGCGACCAAGGGGTTGGGCTTCACAGGGCCTTGTGGCACGACCACGTCCTTGCCGTCGAACTTGACTGTGATGTTATTGGCAGCGTCGGGCTCGGTGTTGCCAACGGCCAAGCAAGAGTTCGCCTTGTGCGCGCTGACGGGGTCCTTGTCGCTATGACCCACCTGCCAAATAAGGGCGTGCCACTCAGGAGGTAATCAGTGGCCATCAGCGAGAGCTGTGGGGGTTTGGTCGCGATGGTAAGCGATGGCCCACCTGATGAATGATGTCATCAGAGGTCATCAGAGGTCATCAGAGGTCATCAGAGGTCATCAGAGGTCATCAGAGGCGATGGTAGCGATGGCCCACCTCGCCGTCGCGGGTGATGAACCGCTGGGTGCCCAGGGCGGCCTCGCATAGGAACATGACCCCCGTGTGGCCTTGCGCCGTCACGTACCTGATGAGGGAGACCATCAGTGAACTCATCGCACGCCCCCAGTCCCTCATCGATCGCACTCTCTTCAGTTTCGTCGGTTACGTCGGTCCCACATCGATCGCAATCTGATCGCAATCTGATCGCAATCAGTCCCTCATCGATCGCACTCTCGTCAGTTTCGTCAGCCCCTCATCGATCGCAATCATACCCAGAGCTCTTGCCATTCTCAGACGCGAGGTAGATGCCACTCCCCACACGCCCGCCCGAGTGCGGCATGATGCGCAGACCGCGACCACCTGCCAAATTAGGAGTGAGACGTTCGGTGGGCATCTGAGGCACTAAGTCGCCATCAGTCGCCATCAGTCGCCATCAGTCGCCATCAGTCGCAATCAGTCGCAACCAGTCGCAATCAGTCGCAATCAGACGCCATCAGACGCCCTCACCGCCACGTTGGTACCATGCCAGAGCAGCTTGCGGTTACCAAGCTTCGCGTGGCTTTTGAAGGCGTCCCCTGGCCTCGTCACCTCGAATGCCTCCTCGACCTTGCACTTGCGGTGCCCCTGGGTGTTGTCCGTGTATGCCTGGAGCATTCCGAACGCGACCATCAGACGCAATCCTACGCAATCCGACGCAATCAGACGCAATCCAGGCAATGCAGTGTGGAATCATGATTACCTGGATCATCTTGAAGGCGGCCGAGGACTTGTCCACCGGTACCAGGGTCGCAATCAGACTCAATCAGATGCAATCAGACGCCATCAGACGCAATCATGATTACCTGGATCATCTTGAAGGCGGCCGAGGACTTGTCCACCGGTACGAGGGTCGCCCCAAGCGACGCGTACCTGATGAGGGAGGCAATCCGACGTCATCAGAGTGAGCAGGGGCGCAATCAGACGTCATCAGAAACAGGGCCCCAAGCGGTCGCATACTTGACATCGATGGGCGCGGGCTCCTTGGACTCCTTGCTCGTACCTGCCAAATTAGGATCGACGAGCCGTGGCAATCCGAGTCACTCATGCATGCAATCCGAGTCACTCAAGCATGCAATCCGAGTCACTCATGCATGCAATCCGAGTCACTCATGCATGCAATCCGAGTCACTCATGCATGCATGCAATCCTCGTACTCTTGCCCTTGGAGGCCTTCTCGTTCGCCACCGCGGCACCCACGTCTCCGATGACGTTGAGCATCACCTTCTTCGCATCGATGTCCGCCAACGTCAGCAGTGGCGCCTTCGAACGGCCGAAGGCGTGAGGGATGTACCTGTGGGGAGGAGAGGGCGCCGTGCTGGGCACTCGCATGCTGGGCGCTCAGCTGCGCAAAGTGTGGGGACAGCGCGTACGTGTAGAAGGCGTGTGTGAATGTGAATGTGAATGTGAAAGGGGACAGCGCGTACGTGTAGAAGGCAATGAGAGAGGCAATCAATGGCAATCAATGGCAATGAGAGAGGCAATCAAGGACAGCGCGTACGTGTAGAAGGCGCCACAGAGGGCAGCGAGCTGCGGGCCGCCCCCGGCCTTGAGGTACGCTTCGACCGCGAGCAGAGCCTTGAACCCGTCCTCTACCGTGCGTGATGAGATGTCACCTTCCAAAAATTTGGGACGATGATCATCCGTGTCCACTCTGCGGCAATCAAGCGCCATCAAGCGCCATCAAGAGCAATCAAGCGCAATCGAGAGCAAGCAAGAGCCATCGAGAGCAATCAAGCGCCATCGAGAGCAATCAAGCGCCATCGAGAGCAATTAAGCGCCATTACCGAGGGGCATCTTCGCAGTGTCCACTCCCATGTGTGCCAGCTGGCTCTTGAACATGTCGCTGTCCGTCACGAGAGAGACGAACTCCGCGAGCACACCTGTGGGGAGAGGGCGCCGTGGTGGGCACTCGCATACTGGGCGGTAGCTGCCCTGGTCACGAGTGAGACGAACTCCGCGAGCACACCCGTCGTCTTTGGCTTGGCGTACACCACGGGGGCCGCGGGGCCCGCGCTGTGCCCGGCGGCGGCGACGGCGAGTGCCTGAAACAGATGAGGGCGCCGTGGTGAGCACTTGCATGCAAAGGCAGGTCATCAGTGGCAATCAGAGCGAGTGCCTGGAACAGAGCGAGCACTCACTCGGTAGCCATCAGAAGTCGTCAGAGGTCATCAGAGGTCATCAGAGGTCTTCAGAGGTCATCAGAGGTCATCAGAGGCCCTCACTTGGGATTGGCCTTCATCAAAGGCCTCGAAGATCACCGAGTACTTGTCCTTCTTGCCACCCGGGTAGCTGCCCTGGTGCCCCACCCAGGCATACCTGAGGGCGCACAATTGGAGCCAATATGGGAGGCAATCAGAGGTAATTCGAGGTCATCAGAGGCCATCTGAGGCATACCTGAGGGCGCACAATTGGAGCGCTCGTGAAGTCACCGAGGTCATCAGAGGTCATCAGTGGCCATCAGTGGCCATCAGAGGCCATCAGCGTACGAGGTCTTGTCCTTGAACTTCTTCATGAAGATCGCGACGGCTTCCTCGGCAGATCATGGACCTGTGAGTGTGAACACCATCAGAGGTAATTAGAGGCAATCAGAGGTAATTAGAGGCTTCCTCGGCAGATCGCGGACCTTCGAGCGAGTTCTGGCCGCTCTCGCCCACGCGCCCCCACCTGCCAAATAAGGGTGTGTCACTCGGGAGGCAATCAGTGGCCGCTGATTCCACCTGCCCAAACTTGTGTTCATCGATGGCCATCGATGGCCATCAGAGGCAATCAGAGGCAATCCGAGGCCATCAGAGGCCATCAGAGGCCATCAGAGGCCATCAGAGGCCATCAGAGGCCCACCGAGTCCAGCAGTAGAACTGACCGCCTTGCTTGACCACCTGCCCGCGGTAGAACTTGTTGTTGTTGTTGGCGCCCTCAATGTTGACCTGGTTGCCGAGAAAGGCGTAGTCCTCGTGGACCTCCACGTGCCCTGGCAGCTTGCCCGACTCAGCCAATCCCTTCTCGACTGGAATGCACACGCTCGATGGCTTCGCGGCCGCTGTGGCCGCGGCCGGGGGGGCTTCCGCCTTGCCCTTGCCCTTCTTGGCCGGTGGCTCGTCCGGGGGAGGCTCCGCTTTGGCCTTGCCCTTGCCCTTGGCGGCCGGGGGCTCGTCCGGGGGAGGCTCTGCTTTGGCCTTTCCCTTGCCTTTGGCGGCAGGCAGCGCGGCGTCCGACTTGCCCTTCTTGGCGGCTGGCTCATCGTCAGCCTGGGCCGCGGACTTTGACTTCCTGCCGGAAGCAGCAGGGCCGCCGGCGAGCGCGGCCTGAAACTGAGTTTCCGTCCACACCTCGACGCCCTTCTTCGATGCGTCTGCGATCTTGCTGCCCGCGTCAGAACCAGCCACGAGGATATGCAGGGCAGCACTCACGCCGCTCTTCACTGTCGCACCGGCGTCCGTGGCCAGCTTCTCGGCCTCAGCACGCTTCATCGAGAGAGTGCCCGTAAAGCAGATGCTCTTTCCGGCGAGCGACATTTCGAGGGTATAATGCACGCGAGAGGTGGGTAAGGGCAAGGTGGGAGGGCGGCGCAGCCCGTCGGAGCCCGACCCGCGTCGTAAAATAGACGCCTTTCGTCAATTTTCTATTTTAAACCACAGAAAATCTCGGAGGCGCCGTGGGGCGCGTGCGACCCGCACCGGGTTGCGTCTTCAGTATATTTTTGCGGCGTGAGGTTTCATCAAGTGATCGTGAAACTCCCACTTCCGAGCGTCCGGCTCCATCGGATGTCTCGGGTACCCTGAACTAATGCCCCCATCCGGGCGCATCCGAAAAGCGCCCGATTACTTTGACCCGAGTGCTGGGGCCACGGTGAAGACAGGACCTGCTCCGACCATTGCCAAGGCGAAGAAGGCACCGGCACAGGCGCCGGCGGCGGCTGCCGCCCCAAAGGCCAAACCCAAGGGCAAGGCGCCAGCCGCGGCGGCCCCGGCCTCGCCGCCCAAGCTGGCGCACACGACGGGCTCCTTTGCGTCGCTCGAGGCCGACCCTGTCGTGGACGAGAATGGGCTGAGCAGCGCGAGCGTCCTCGCGTCGCACAAGATGGTCCTGCAGGACCTCGCCAAGAACTCGGACAAGTACTACCTGCTGCAGACGATCGAGGCGGATGGCGAGTACTACGTCGTGCGCCGGTGGGGCCGCACGGGCACCAAGGGCGAGGCGAAGCTTTCGGACCCATTTGCAACCCTTGCCGAGGCGGACGCCGATCTGTGCACCACCTTCAAGGACAAGACCGGCTACGCGGACCCGGCGGCGGCGGACGGCAAAGCGCCCAAGGCGGGCAAGTACACGGTGCTCAAGGCGGCGGCCGCGCTCGCCAAGGGTAAGTGGCAGTACTACGTCGATGACAAGATCGACGGCAAGGCCGACGGCTGGTACGATTACTTGACGGATGCACTCGAGCATGCACTCGAGCTTGCAAGTGCTCACCACGGCGCCATCTCTCCCCACAGGTACGATTACTTCACGGATGCGTCCGACATTGTCGAGGGGGTCTACGCTGAGTGGAAGTCCAATCCGAGCATGTTTGTGCGCTGTGTGCAGAGCGGCCACTTTTCGTACATGGTCGACCTGAACAACATGACGCAGACGAATGTGTCGACCCACAAGAAGCGCCAGATCCGGCGCGCCTGAGGCGTCTTGTGACGAATTTGACGAATGTGACGACCCACAAGAAGCGCGTCGACGACGGTGAGTGGGAGCTAGCAGCGCGCCGAGTGCAACAGACGCCCACGAGAGCGCATCTGCGTGGAGAGCGCATCCGAGAGCGGAGAGGTGAGGCGCGAGAGCCATGACTGTACCATGGACTGTACAGTCGTCCAGAGAGCGGGTTTCGTCACATGGCTCTCTCGACTCAACACTCATGGCGGTCCTACAATTTTGAACATATGGCCTAAAGCACCTAAAGAAGGCCAGAGAGGGTTTCGGACACATACATCTTACATGTAGTTTCTTATTTTGCGGTGTGCGATGCGGCGGCGCTGCAGGGCTGCTGGCCAACTACAGGCCCACGAGAGGGGGGGAGCGGACTGGCACCATCCTTCGTGACGCCGAGCCAGAGCCCCCGACCCCAAACGCCCAAAGCAAAGCATGGGCCAAAGACATGGCCCATAAGAACCGAGAAACGTGAAAGAAAATCAGAAATCTCTCCCTGGCGGCCAGTCGTGCCGTCTCGAACCAACTTTTGGTTCTCGGAACTGACGAAGCGTCGGCTCATTGGCGACTTTTCAGCCAACCAAAGAATCGTGTGAAGTCCAGGCCTCTGTCTGCGCTCAACATGACTGAGGCCCCTCAAACGCCTGGCAGGCCGGCGCCTGGCGGCGCTGAGCGCGATGAGACGACTGGCGTGGACGTCAACGCCGTCGCCGTCGCCGTCGCGTCCCCGAACACACCCAGTGGCACGCCGGATGCGGCGGACATCAAGAAGCGCTCGAACAGCTTCATCAGCCGGCGCGTGCTGCAGCTCAACCAGTCGAAGAAGCAGCTCGGCCAGCAGAGCAAGCCGGCCGCCGAGGCGCCCGTCATCCGCCGGCTCGCAAGCCTGCAGGACGGCGAGATCGAGGCGGCGACGAGGTCGCCTTCGGTGCCGCGGCTGCCACTCTCGAGCCCGACTGCGGCCTCAAGGGAGGACGAGCGGGGGCGCAAGCGCGTGGGCTTCGGCATCCGACGCATGCTCGGGGTCTTTGGCGAGCAGCGCAAGAATCCGCAGCGCCTCAAGCTGCTCCCCGCGACGAGTGCCGACATGGCCGGCACGCTCTGGAAGCAAGGCACGAAGATCGGTGCATGGCAGCGACGTTACTTTGTGCTGCACGGCGCACTGCTCTCGTACTACGCGGACGAGGAGAGTGCGCAGGAGCCGGATGAGGGCCGGCTGCATGGGGTCGGCACCGTGCTCGATGCGAAGCTGTGGGGAAATGCGAAGCCCGCCCAGATCCCCGACGCGACGTGCGCGCTGCCCCGACAGCATGCATGCACTCGAGCATGCCAGTGCTCACCACGGCACCCGACAGCATGCATGCACTCGAGCATGCCAGTGCTCACCACGGCGCCAGCACCCCGCAGGTACCGCGAGCATCAGCTGGCCGGGTTTCGGATCGTGACCGAGGAGCGAGAGTTTATGGTCTACGCCGATACGGCAGCCTCCGCGTCTAGGTGGGTCGACCTCTGATGACCTCTGATGACCGCTGATGGCCGCTGACGGCCGCGGATGACCTCTGATGGCCTCTGACTGCATTTGATGGCCGCCGCCGCGTCCACGTGGCGCAACCACCTCTCGGCCGCCGCCCGCCCAGCATGAAAGTGCTCACCACGGCGCTCCACCTTCTCCCCTCAGGTGGGTCGACCTCCTCTCGGCCGCCGCCCGCCCAGCATGCAAGTGCTCACCACGGCACCCCACCTTCATCTTCCCACAGGTGGGTCGACCTCCTCTCGGCCGCTGCCGGGCTTAACCTCGGAGCCTCTCGCGCGCGGGTCGACGAGATTGACGAGATTGACGAGATTGACGAGATCGCTACCGGGCTCAACCTCCGAGCCTCTCAGCAGTCGCTCTATGAGCAGGTGAAGATTCGTCTATGATTGCCTCTAATTGCCTCTGATTGCCTCTGATTGCCTCTAATTGCCTCTAATTGCCTCTAATTGACGAGCCTCGTCGCTCTACGAGCAGGCCGGCGACATCCGCGCGCAGCCTGAGCACTGTACGCGCTGCGGCCCGTGCACCCCCCAGCATGCAAATGCTCATCACGGCGCGCTACCGACCGTGCGCACCCTTATCCTGCCAGTGCTCAGCACGGCGCCCCACCCCACCCTTCCCCACAGGGATCAACATCCTTCACATCGAGCCGACGGTTGAGAAGCTGCTGGAGCTCGCGGTGCTCCTGCGCTCCACGTCCGCCGGGTAATGGCGTCTGATTGCCTCTGATTGCCTCTGATTGCCTCTAAGTGCCTCTGAGTGCCTCTGAGTGCCTCTGAGTACCTCTGATGGCATCTCCCTGCCGCTGATGGCCTCGGATGGCTTCTAATGACGTCTGATGGCGTGCCTCATCAGGTGGGTGCACGAGTTCCTCAAGCTGGACGGCGTGGTAGCCCTGACCGATCTGCTTGAGACGCTTGAGAAGCGAACGATGAAGAAGGTCGCCGACTTCGAGCTTATGGATCAGGTGCAATCTCCCTCAATCTCCCCGCGATCTCTCTGCGATCTCCCTCGAGTGACGCCGAGCGTTGAGCTCAACGGCAATTAAGCACTCATTAGCACTCATTAGCACTCATTAGCACTCATTAGCACTCATTGCGGACCTCAGGTGCTCTGATTGCCTCTAATTGCCTCTAATTGCCTCTAATTGAGCACTCATGAGCACTCATTGCGGACCTCAGGTGCTCTGCTGCCTGCGCTCGCTCATGAACTTCGAGCTCGGGATGCTCGCGATGCTCGAGAGTGACGAAGCTGACGAACCCGAGGCGAGGGGCGGCCCGCCCTCCACAGCCGGACCGCCTTCCACAGCCGGCGCGCCTTCCACAGCGCCCGCCGAGACGCGGCGCTCGTCGGTTTCGTCAGTTTCGTCAGCGGACGAGGCGACGCGCCGTCGCAAGCGCCGCTCGGGCGGTCTCGCCCAGATCGCGCTGTGCGCCGACGGCAAGCAAGACTCCGCCGAGGCGCGTCAGGTTCAGTGCATGGCTCTCTCTCTCCTCGCCGCCGCCGCCATCTTCTCGGAGGAAGGGCACGCACAGGTGATGCCCTCTGAAGCCCTCTGATGCCCTCTGATGCCCTCTGATGCCCTCTGATGGCCTCTGATGGCCTCTGATGCCCTCTGATGCCCTCTGATGCCCTCTGATGACCTCTGATGGCCTCTGATGGCCTCTGATGACCTCTGATGGCCTCTGATGCCCTCTGATGACTTCTGATAAGACCTCTGATGCCCTCTGATGCCCTCTGATGACTTCTGATAAGACCTCTGATGACCTCTGAGGGGAGGAAGGGCATACGCAGGTGCTCTGCATGCATGCGATTTGATTTGGATCTGATTGCGTCCCGCATCATAGGTGCTCTGCATGCATGCGACTTGATCTGGCTCGGATTGCGTCCCTCATCACAGGTGCTCAGCGCGCTCGATACGCTCAAGAGGACGCGCCGTCGGCTGCACCGCTTCGGCTGGCTAGTCGACGAATGCAATCGGTATCAATTGGGCAGCGAGGACGAGCGGAGCGCCGCCCAAGATGCGAATCTGGACCGATCTCGCTCGATCTCGCGCCTTCCAAATTCGGACGACCCTAATTTGGCCATCGGGCGTCGTCGTTCGAGGATGGCCACGAGTTTCGTCAGCTCCGAGGACGGCGAGGGCGGGAAGCTCTTTGACGGCGCTTCGATGGCGGAAGTGCGGTCGCACGTCATCGAGTGCATCCTGATGCTCATCAACGCGCTCGTCGGCTTTCCTGATGAGCTGCGTCACCGCGTGCAACTGCGTGCGGAGTTCATCCGTCTGCAGCTCCTCGATGTCCTCGGGGCGCTCCATCGCGAGCGCCAGGTGCGATCTCCCTTGATTGCCCTTAACTACAAGCACCCCTCGCGAGCGGCAGGTGGAGCTCGTGCGCCAGGTCGAGATCTTCGAGTCCCTAATTGCCTCCCTAATTGCCTCCCTAATTGCCTCCCTCATCAGGTGGAGCTCGTGCGCCAGGTCGAGATCTTCGAGTCCGAGATGATCGAAGATACGGACGAGATCGCGCAGCTCCCCAATCTCGGCGCCCATCACGGCGCCCATCTCGATCAATCTGGGCAGGCGGAGCTCGCCGAGAGAACGGCCGCCGCCCACCTGAGCGCCGTGGTGGGCAATGCCCTCGAGGCGGCCGTCAGCTCTCCCCTCCAATTGCTGCAGGTGCGATCTCCCTTAATTGCCCTTGATTGCATTGATTGCCCTCGAGGCGGCCGGTAGGCTCCCCTCCAATTGCTGCAGGTGAGTGCTAATGGCCTCTGAAGACCTCTGAAGATCTCTGATGACCTCTGATGCCCTCTGATGGCCTCTGATGACTTCTGATGACCTCTGAAGATCTCTGATGACCTCTGAAGATCTCTGAAGATCTCTGATGCCCTCTGATGCCCTCTGATGGCCTCTGATGACCTCTGATGACCTCTGAAGATCTCTGATGACCTCTGATGCCCTCTGATGCCCTCTGAAGACCTCTGAAGATCTCTGATGCCCTCTGAAGACCTCTGAAGATCTCTGATGCCCTCTGATGCCCTCTGATGGCCTCTGATGACCTCTGATGACCTCTCCTCTCCCATGACCCCACAGGAGAAGGTGCTCACGGCAACGCACCAGGGCGCGCTCCCCAAGCTGCTCGCGCTCCTACGCGCCCTGTACGCGGTGCCCGATACGGCGCTCGGTCTGCACGCATGGAGCGTCCTTGAGAATCTCGTGGACGCTACTGTGGCGGTGACGCTCGCGACGGCGCTCGCGCCCAAGGCAACGGACGAGAAGGAGGCGATGCATGCCGCGCTCGCGACGGCGCTTGGGTCCGCCTTGGGCGTGTCGCTCCAGTTGCCTAATTTGGGCGCGACCTCCGAGAAGTTGCCTACTGTGGTGCCGCCGCCGCTGCCGGGCGGCGGCGCGCCGCCGCCGCTCGCGCCGCCGCCGCTGTCGCCACGAGGGGGTCTCGCACCGCCACCGCTGCCGAGCGGCGCGCCACCGCCGCCGCTCGCGCCGCCGCCATTGCCAAGGGCCTCGCCGCCGCCGGCACTCCCTAATATGGGACTCCCTAATATGGGACTCCCTAATATGGGACTCCCTAATATGGGTTTCCCGGGTTCTCTGCCGCCGAATCCTCCGAGCGCATCTCCGACGATCTCCCCGCGCGGCCCTCCGGAGCTGCCGGTGCCTTCGTTCCCCAAGAAGAAGGCATGCGAGCCGTCCATCCAGATGCGCTGATTGCATGCTGATTGCATGCTGATTGCATGCTGATTGCACATGATGACATCCCTCATCAGGCATGCGAGCCGTCCATCCAGATGCGCCAGCTGCATTGGGGCAAGCTGCCCGACGCCAAGATCAAGGGCACTATCTGGGAGAAGGACGTCACGGATGAGTACGTGAAGGTGCGATCTCCCTTGAGGGCCTCTGATGGCCTCTTGAGTGCCTCTGATGACCTCTGATTGCCCTGCGACGAGTCCCTGAGTGCTGTGGATGCGTCCGAGTGCGTTCGAATGCGACGAAACCGACGAAACTGAGTGCGTTCGAGTGCGACTCTCAACGCCCGAGCCCAATGTCCTGTTCACGTTCACAGCTCAACGTGGAGGAGCTCGAGGCGATCTTCGCCGCGAACGCGCGCAAGGTGGACACCTCCGGGAAGGACGACAAGGAAACTTCCGGGAAGGAGCATGCCTCCTCCAACGCGCCCAAAAAGGCCGAGATCGTCAATCTCGTCGACCCGAAGACGGCGAACAACACGGCGATCGCTCTCGCCCGATTCCGCCGGACGGCGGAGGACCTCGCGAACGCGCTGCTGGTGGGCGAAGAGATGACCTCTGATGGCCTCTGATGGCCTCTGATGGCCTCTGATGGCCTCTAATGACGTCTGATGGCGTGCCTCATCAGGTCGGCGAAGAGATGTCGACGGAGCAGATCTCGTCGCTGCTCGCCATCCTGCCCTCGGCCGAAGATGCCGAGCTCGTGCAGGTGGGAGATCGCGCCCAGATTGAAGGTTGAGAGTGCATCTCCGAGGGCCCTCCTCACCCCGAGATTGCGCCCAGATTGCATCTTGGATGTGGCCCTTGAGATTTAATCTCCGAAGGCCCTCCTCACCCCGAGATCGCGTCGCTCGTGTGCAGGCCTATGACGGCGACAAGGCAACGCTGGGCAAGGCCGAGCAGTTCTTCCTTGAGATTGCCAAGGTGCCGCGCTACAGCGCACGCACGAGGGCGCTACAGGTGCGATCTCCCTTGATTTCCCTTGATTTCCCTTGATTTCCCTTGATTGCCCTTGATTGCCCTTGATTGCGCTGCCCACGTGCTCAAGCAGGTTCGCGCCTCGTTCAACGAGCGCTATCACGAGCTCTCTTCCAAGATCCATGACGTGGCAGCGGCCGTGGCGGAGGTGCGCAGCAGCCCTTGCGCTCAAGACGGCGCTCGTGCATGCGCTCGACAGCCTTCCCAGCATGCACGGGCTCACCACGGCGCCCTTCTTCCCCACAGGTGCGCAGCAGCCGCGCGCTCAAGGCGGTGCTCGAGACGACGCTCGCGCTCGGCAACTTCCTAAACGGGAGCTCGGCCAAAGGCGGCGCGTGGGGCTTCAAGATCGACTCTCTGAATAAGCTCATCGGGACGAAGACCGTGGATGGCTCCTCGACGCTCCTCCACTATCTCGCGCGCCAGCTCGCGCCCAAGGTACGCTGATGACTACTGATGGCCTCTGATGGCCTCTGATGGCCGGGCTGATGGCCACTGATACCGCTCATGACCGCTCATGACTGCTGATGACCGCTGATGGCCACCGAGTTCGCGCGCTGACGACCCGTGCTGATTGCGATCTCGCAGGGCGTGCTCGCGAAGCTCGCGCCCGAGCTGGAGCACCTCGAGCCCGCAGCTCGCGTGATCTGGAAGGACGAGATCGGCGAGCTCGACAATCTCGTGGGCGACCTCAATCTCGTGCACTCCCAGATTAATCTCGACAAGCACGAGCGGTTCAAGGCGAGCATGGGCGCGTTCCACAGCGCGGCGCAGGAGCAGGTAGCCCTTTCGATGGATCTCCCAAGATCTCTCTTGATCCCCCTTGTTCTCCCTTGATCTCCCTTGATCTCCCTTGCTCGTCCTTTGATCGTCCTTGATTGCCCTTGAGTGCCTTGATTGTCCACTTGAGTGCCTCTGATCGCCTTTGATTGCAGGTTGCCAAGTGCGTCGAGGTGAAGTCGAAGGCCGAGGGCGCATGCAACGAGATGCTTCGCTGGTTTGGGGAGGATGCGAAGGCCCAGCCGGAAGAGGTCTTCAGCGCGCTTGCCAACTTCGTCGTCACCCTCGAAAAGGGCCACCGGTGCGATCTCGATTGATCTCCGTCTTGAGCTCGATTGATCTCCGTTGATGAGCACTGATGAGCACTGATGAGCACTGATGAGCCCTGATGAGCCCGGATGCGCGCTGATGAGCGCTGATGCGTGCTTGCAGATACAATCTCGAAATGGATGAGAAGGCAGCGAAGCAAAAGCGACTGGACGAGGTGCGTGCCGCCGCGCACTCGCAGCCGACCAACCCTGCCTCATCCCTGGCGAAGGACGGCGGCGGCGGCGGCGGCGGTGGCGGCGGCGGCAGCGGCGGTGGCGGCGAGTGCGCGGGACAGCTTCCTAACATGGGTCAGAGTCCCTCGGGACAGCTGCCTAATATGGGTCAGCTGCCTCGGGCCGTGGCGACAAAGATGATCGGGGGGATGCCGGGGGGGATGCCGGGGGGGATGCCG
>Ga0210246_101802_pt1 | contig 15271 bp, 22 predicted proteins | sample ChrtobMetaP3_8mM_FD_155469 | JGI IMG/M metagenome (GOLD analysis project Ga0210246, IMG submission 155469) | Chrysochromulina tobin associated microbial communities from unialgal haptophyte culture, Seattle, Washington, United States - P3_8mM | ecosystem: Host-associated > Algae > Haptophytes >...
GGCGATAAGCTCCACGAGTGAGCACTGCGCGGCGTACGTCGCCGGCTTGATGACGAAGCGCGCCGCGTCGTAGAGGGTGACGGTGCCGGGTGTCCTTTGCTTGCCACTCTTGTCGGCCCACCCCTCGGGCTTGCATCGCCGACAAATGTGCGAGCACACGCGCTGCAGCTGTGCGCCAGTGATGGCCCGTTTGGCAGTCTCCGCGATGGTGCAGCCGCCGCGCTGAGCACCGTGCAGGTCGGCAAAGTCCTCGGCGGCCGGCGGCCTGACGTGGACAAAGCTGCTCGCATAAAAACCTTTGCGCCACTCGTCGATTGTAATGCAGCCATCCGAGTCGAGGTCGAGCTCGCCCATCAGGGTTGCGAAAACCACGTCGTCGTAGCCTTGCTTTTGCAATGCGCTCTTCAACTCATCGCAAGAGATGGTCTGATCGCTGTCGACGTCGATCTCCTTGAAGATCCTCGTCGGGTCTTGCCACTGGAGCGTCTCCGGCGTGCGCACCTCGACCCCATCGTCAGGATTTGGCGCCACCTTCGTGACGGAGCCGCCCATCCTCGAGTGAAGGAAGGTCCTGTACACTGAACAGCACTGTGCTTGTTCCCAGTGAAATTAAGAAGCAGGGTTTCGTCAATGGATCTGCGTCGGACGTCGCCGACGTCACGGCCGACATTATGTTGTAATAACCCGTACCGGGGTCGTTCGACATTCACAGGTTCTGACCATTTCTGCTTCTGTTCACACACGCTCACTTTCGACTTGGTTTGGGGTCGCCAGATTCACCCGAGGAACTGTGCTTCACATGAAACGGGGAGCGTTGCACATCGCGCGTGAACCCGTGAAGATCTCATCTGAGTTCCTTTGGCTAATATTTCTACATTTTCAGAAGTTGGCGTCGCAGAGCGCTTCGAGCCAAGGCGCGCTCTCGCCATGACGGATGCCTCGCACCTCGCGCAGCAGCCGTCGTATGAGCACATCCTCGTGCATTTGGAGCGCAAAGTACGCGGTCCAGCCGTGCCGATCGCCGGGGTGTGTGAAGAACTGGTCGGGTCGCATCGCCGGCGGCGCACCCTCTCCCAACCGAGGCCCACCGGCTCGGCGCACGATTTCCTCAAACCACGCGTCGTCCTGAGCGCCACCCTCGCCCGCGTGGACGCTCGCGTTGCGCGCCGCGTCGTCGTGGCGGAGCGCGCCATGCTGGGCGCATGCTGTTCGGAGCAGACGGATGTCGTCAGCGACCGTTGGATCCGTCGATGGCGCCGTGCTGGGCGCCCGGGGCGGCGCCTGCCCGGCCGCCTGCCCGGCCACCTCGGACCGCCCAGCACGGCGCGTGTGCTTCGTGTGTGCATGCGGAGGCGAGGCCGCCGCACACAGCGCCGCCCGGACACGGTTGCAGCCGGCGGCACGGCCGGTGCGCTGAAGGACGCTCGGAGAGCGCGGTCGCGCCGTGAAGACGTTTCCGGCGGCGTCGGTGGGCACCACCCCCGCCAGGGCGGCGCAGCCGGCGGTGGCACACGAGCGTGCGATGCAGCAGGCGACGCAGCTGCCGGCGCCGTGTCGGGCGCGCGGTGCGTCGAGTCGTCGGCGCCGTGTCGGGCGCGCGGTGAGCAAGGAGCTTCGTGAAGAAGCGTCGGATGATGGGAAGGGGAAGGCGCCTGCATGCAAGTGCTCACCACGGCGCCATGGCGATGGGAAGAGGTCAACGGCCGCCGGGCACGGTGCACCTGCTCGGCACGGCGCGCACCTGAAGGCGGGCTCGAAGGCGGCGCACGCGTCCGGGGTGGAGGTGGCGTTCTGGACGGGAACCAGCGCAGAGCACAGGACCGGCTGCGCAACGCCCTCCCAATCAAACGCCCGGCGCAAGTCGGCTTCACGCTCGTCGTCGCGCCGTCGTGGGCGCAGCCGTACAATCTGCGACACGCGCCCAAGCCGACCGGTCCACGTACCTGTGGGGAGCGCGCGCGCCGTGCTGAGCACTTGCATGCGCACGTGAGGGACTGTGACACGCGCCCGAGCCGACCGGTCCACGTACCTGTGGGGAGAGCGAGCGCCGTGCTGAGCACTTGCATGCGCACGCGAGCACTGACACGTGCCCGAGCCGACCGACCCGCTTACCTGGAACCGCTGCCCTCACCGCCGTGTCGACAAGCAGCACCTCCGGCGGCAGCATCAGGCCCGTGTCGACCAGCTGCACGTCAAACCGAGCAAAATGCGAGCGCATCAGGCAATGCGTAGGCATCGACCAGCCGTCCATATCGGGGAACTCTGCTCGGTAGCGCGCGTTGCAATTGCGTGGGCATGCCAGCCGGACCGGCGTCATCGCTCCGCCGCTCGCGCCGCCGCTTGTTGCGCCGCCGCTTGCTGCGCCGCCGCTTGCGCCGCCGCTTGCGCCGCCGCTTGTTGCGCCAGCCACGTTCGTCGGCGCCCGCATGGTCTTCAGAACCGGCCAGAGCGCGCGCGGCACGAGCAGCAGCACATCATCCTCACTCACGATCGTCTGCGGGCTGAGCCTCGCCGCCATTGTCGCCAATCGGCCCCCATCGGCGACCGGTACCTTGAAGACTTGATCGGTGCGCACCTAATGAGGGAGGCAATCATACTGATGAGCCAGGCAATCAGCCTTCGGCCACCGGTAACTTGGAGACTTGATCGGTGCGCACCTTGAGCATCGCGTCGTAAATGTACGGCGCGCCCTCATCCTCGTGCTCGGCCCGGCGCGCACCACCACGCTCGGCGCGGCGCGCCTCGTACTGCTCGATGAGCTCGACGCAATCTGCCCAACGGCCAAATTGGGCAGTCGAGGGCAGCCCGCAACTAATGGGCTCCGGCACCGTGCGCAGGCGCACTCCGAGAGGGCGCAGGCCGGTGAGCGCCGTGCCGAGCAGCTCCGCGTGCGCCGCGGGCGCCTCCCACGGCCCCGCCGCCTGCCGCTGCTTGGTGGATCGCCAGCTAAAAGACTCGCGCCATTGACTTGGTGGGAAGAGATCCGACGCATCTGTGTAGCGGTGCGAGCGCGCGGCGGCGCCGTAGGGCGAGTCCTCGGGCCCGGTCGAGAGCACGACGAAGGCGTCGAGGCCCGGCTCGGCGCGCGCGCCGTGGGTGCGCCCGAGCACATGCTGCTCGATACTCCTCCACACGGTCGGGTGCACGAGACTGCGCGGCATGCCCGCGATGCATACGGCGACGCGCGCTGCCCGAGCCGAGGTTGGCGCGGGCACGGGCGGCGGCGGTGGCCGTCGCTGATGGCGCTGCTGCACCTGGAGCCACGGGAAGTGCGACGCGTTGCCGATGCGCGGCCGAGGCTGCCGACGAAAGTGTGGCCGCTCGTGGCTGCCTCGGAGCGGCTCCGGCATCAGGCAGTGCTCTGCGCACGGCGGCGCGAGCAACACGCCGGCCACGCAACCGCTAGCTGGGTGGGCTCGATGCAGTGGCAGGTGCATCTTCATGCAGCATCGCGACGCGATGGGCGGCGACGCCACGGGCAAATACGGCGCGTTGCACACGGCCGTCACATACGTCCACGCGAGGCAGCCGAGCGTGGCTGCGCAGAGCTCGCAGCACTCGTCTGCGGTCGACACGGGCTCACACGGGCCAAGTTGCGCGGTTGGCCGTAGCCAGCTGCCGTCGGGATCGCGCGCCGTCGGCGTCAACCACGAGGCGTTGGATGTGTGCGAACAGGCCTCCATGGCATGAAATACATGTTCTCTTCTGTACGGCCGTTCATGTGTGAACGTTAACACGACACACGTGTAAACCTCAACCTGAAAAACTTTGGATCTAATTTCTTACTGCACATATATCTATGCATCTAAGGGATAACCCTGTAGCTCCCTGTATGAATGCACATCATGATGTTGAGCACAGAGGGCTTCTGCAGCTGGAGGTAAAAACTATAGCGGTGGTCGGCAGGGCGCCGCGGCTCCTCGTGTGCCCTCCACTTCTAAGCCGCGCGCACTGAGATCTTCAGAAGCGCGGCGGCGGCGGCCCAGTCGCCGGCCTGGCCACGGCGGTGGCTCCCGGCCGAGGCGAGGCGTAACCGCCGTAACCACCCCCCGGGGGTGGTGTGTCCATGCCGCCCGGCGCTGGATACCACGGCGGCTGCGGCGGCTGCGGCGGCTGCGGCGGCGGCGGCGGCGGCGGCGCGTATCCATGCGAGGCGCGGCCGGCCGCGGAGGCAGAGGCAGTGCACGCGCGAGGCGACTTGGGAGGGGTGCCCGGGGCGGCGCCCGGGGCGGCGCCCGCCCGAGGCGGTGGCGGCCGTCGCTGCGGCGAGGCGAGAGCGACCTGCCGATCGGCGAGGAGGAGCGATGCGAGGTGCACGAATGAGGCAGGCAATCAGCATGCAATCAGAGATCATCAGAGCGACCTACCTGGAGTGACTCGAGCTCCTGCGCGAGCTGCCCCACCTCATGGAGCGCCACCTCGCGCTGCGAGGTCACTCGCTCCGCCGCGAGCTGCTGCGAGCTCCGCTGCATCTCGGCGTGATCTCGCTCCTCCTTGAGCACCGCGTACGCCCTCCGGATCTCGGCGAGATCGCGCTTGGCGGCGACGAGCGCCGCCTTGGCGGCCTCCTCTCGCCGCCTCGCCTCGTCGGCTGCCTCCTTGGCCTGCGCGAGCGCCTGCCCCGCACCCTCCTTCTCCTGTCGTATTTGGGTCGCCTGCCGCTTTTCAGCCTTGAGTCGCTGTGCGGTCGCCTGGTGCGCAGCCGTCTGTTCCCTGAGCTCCTCGCGCACCTGATGAGGGAGGCGATCAGAGGCCATCAGAGGTGATAAGAGGCGATCAGAGGCGATAAGAGGGCATCAAAGGTCGAGAGCTTCACACGCACAGCCGCGAGCGCCTTGGCGAGCTTGCGCGACTCGCGATGCGATCCCATGAGCTCATCCGCCTCCGCCTCGGACACGTCCGCCGGCCGGCCGAGAGCGACGAGCGCCCACCGGTGCAACGCGCGCGCACACCTGTGGGGAGAGCGCGCCGTGGTGAGCACTTGCATGCATACGACGAGCGCCCGCAGGTGCGACGCGCGCGCGCACCGGTCGCGACGGATCAGAGGCAATCAGAGGCAATTAGAGGACAACTAGAGGCAATTAGAGGCCAATTAGAGGACAATTAGATGACAATTAGAGGCAATCCGAGGCAATCAGAGCGCGCGCGCACCGGTCGCGACGGACGCCACAGCGGAGGAGATGTTCGAGACGGGCGGCGCCCGCAAGCCTTCGGGCCTGCTTGCCAGCGTCGGCATGGGCGAGCACCTGTGAGGGGTTCGTCAACGGCACTCAGAGAGAGGCACGCAATCAGAGAGAGGCATGCCGAAAGGCGAGCACCTCGCCGCGCTCGAGCGCCGTCTCGGTCATCTCGAGGGCCTTGCGCGCGTGCGCCTCGGCGGCATCCGCGCGCGCGCTCTCGGCGTCCTTGTCCGTCTTGAGCTTCTCCATCGCCGCGCGGTGCAGCCGCGCGCGCTCGAGCGCGGCTGCTTCCCGAGCGGCGGCGTCCTTGCGATCGGCCTTGAGCTCGGCGATCTCGCGGAGCAGCGTCGAGCGCTCCTGTGGGGAATGGAGGGGGGGGGCGCTGTGGTGAGCACCTGCATGCAAGGGCAGGGCTCGGCGATCTCGCGGAGCAGCGTCGAGCGCTCATCACAGCGCGCCGTTGGGGACGTCGCTGCTTCGCGTTGCCTCGAGCGCTCATCACAGCGCACCTTTTGTGACGTCGCCGCCTCGCGTTGCTTCGCCTTCTCGCGCTCGATGGCCGCCTCGGCGTCGGTCTTGCCCGCCTTGAGCGCCTCGCGCGCCTCGCGCAGGCTGCGTGCCAATCCGAGGCAATTAGAGGCAATTAGAGGCAATTAATAGAGGCCATCATCAGAGGCCATCATCAGAGGCCATCATCAGAGGCCATCATCAGAGGCCATCATCAGAGGCCATCATCAGAGGCCATCAGAGGCCATCAGAGGCCTTCAGAGGCCTTCAGAGGCCTTCAGAGGCACTTGGAGGCACTCACCTGCGTGCCAATCCGTCGCGCTCGGCCTGCAGCGTCGCCACCGTCTTGCGCAGCGACCCCTCCTCGAGCGTGCCCGACACGGCGCGCTGCGCCTCGGCCTGGGACGTGGCGAGGGAGGCCGCGAGGGCCGTGCGCTCCTCGCGAAGCGTCGCGAGGCCCTTCTTGAGCGCCTTCTCGCGCTCGGTCGCCGCGTCGCGCTCGTACCGGAGACGTTTCGATTCCTCGAGCAGCTCCTGCATGCAATGAGGGAGGCCATCAGAGGCGCACTCAGAGGGGCGCGCGCTCAGGCGCACTCAGGCGCACTCAGGCGCGCTCAGGCGCCTTCAGGCGCGCTCAGGCGCGCTCAGGCGCCTTCAGGCCCTCCATGAGTCGATCGAGACGGAATCGAGATCGAATCGAGATCGAATCGAGATCGAATCCGAGGGTTTCGTCGCGCACCTTGGCACCGAGCAGCCGGGCGGTTTCGCGCCACGCCCAGAGCACACGGAGGCACGAGCCGCCCCCAAATGGAGAGAGCCACACGACGCGCTGGAGCTCGAGCAGCCGTGCGGTGCGACGCCCGGCGGCCTCGACGGTCGTGGCCTTTAAGCCGCCGGCGCCGGCGCCGCCACCGTTTGCCATCGCGGCGGCAAAGGCGCTGTTGGCGGCGGCGAAGGCGGTGGCGCCCCCGGGCTGAGCGCCGTACTGAGCGCTCACGGCACTCGCGCTCGAGAGCGTCGTGCTGAGCGCTTGGCGTTCGGGCACCGGCTGCAGCGCGAGCGCCGTGCCGAGCGCGTGGTTCGGCGGCGGCGGCAGCGACGCGCGCGTCGACGGCGGCGCACGCGGCGGCGGCGAGAGCGAGGGCGAGGTGACGGGCGGCTTGTCGCGCTCGTCGCGGCGCTCCTGTGCCGTGTGGAGGGTGTGGAGGGTGTGGAGGGTCCGTCGGAAGGGGCAATTGGGCTCCGGCGCTGTGGTGAGCACTCGCATGCAAGGGAAGGTCATCAGTGGCAATCAACGTACCTGGAGGGTGCGTCGGAAAGGGAAGTTGGGCTCGGGCCCACTCGAGGCGTAATAGACCCATCGACGGAGCGCCTCCCCCGCCACACAGAGCCAGGAGGCGGTGAGGCACGCGTCCAACCGGCGCGCCGCCGCGAGCAGCTCCGACTTGCTCAGTTGCTCCTCTAGAGAGGGTACCTCGGCAAGCACCTGATGACGAGGGAGGCCATCGAGGGTGTGAATTGAGGCCATCATCAGAGGCCATCATCAGAGGCCGATTCAGATACCATCTCCCGAGAGCGCATCTCCCGAGATCGCACTTCCCTGGCCCTCAGCTTAAGGGAGATCGAGGGCACTCAAGGGAGATCGAAGGAGATCGAAGGAGATAGAGGGAGATCATGGGAGATCAGGGGAGATCGCACCTCCTTGGCATCCCTCAGCTCGCGCCGTGCCGCGAGCGCCTCCGCCGCCTTGGCCTTCGCGTCCTCCCGAGCGCCCTCCGCCTCCCGCGCCGCCCCCTCGAGCTGCTCGCGGAGTGCGGCTTCGCGTGCTGCCGCGGCCGCGCGCGTCGCTTCGTGTGCACGATCTCGCTCGAGCTCCTGCGCGGCGCTCGCGGCCTGAGGGCGCTGTGGTGAGCACTCGCATGCAAGGGCAGGTCATCAGTGGCCATCAACGTACCTGGAGGGTGCGCAGTCGCTCGTGCTCCGCCGCCGCCGCCTCCTCGAGCTCCGCCCGCAAAGCCGCACGCGCCTCCGCCGCCGTTGCCGCCTCCGCCGCCGCCGCGGACCAACGGTCGCGCATCTCGTCCACCTCGCGCTCGACCGCGCTCAACTCGGCGCTCAGCGCCGCGCGGACGGCGTCGGCGTCGGCGAGCGCCGAGTTGAGCGCGAGGTTGCCGAGATGGCGCTGCTCGTCGCGCTGGCGGAGCGCCGTACCGAGCGCCGACTGGAGCCGCTGCGCCTCCATTTGCGTGGCGCCGAGCTGTCGCTGCACCTCCCTCTGCATCGCCTGCAGCGCCGCGTGCTGCTCGAGCTGCTTCTGAGAGCCCTCCACGAGCGTCATCGAATCGAGCAGCTGGGCTCGCAGCTCCACCTGCAGCCCATCTGCGTGGATCCGAGCCTGCGCCACCTCCACCTCCACCTCGCCGAGCGCCGTGCTGAGCACGCGCTGCGACGCCTCGAACGCGCGCACGTGCGCGCTCATCTCGGCGACCAGCTGGGCGCGCGCCGTCTCGGTGCGCTCCCGTTGGGCGCGCGCCTCGAAGGTGAGCGCCTCCATCGCCTCGTCCGCCGCCGCGCGCGCCGCCTGCGCCGTCTCGAGTGCGCGCGCGCCCGCCTGGAGTTGATGGCGGAGGTGGCCGAGCTCACCACGGCGCGGCAGCTCGGGGTGATTCTCGAGCCGCTCGAGCGACCTGTGGGGAGGTGAGGGCGCCGTGGTGAGCACTTGCATGCAGGTAGCTCGGGATGATTCTCGAGCCGCTCGAGCGACCTCCACGCGCGCTTTGCCGTTACGAGCCATCCCTGGCTCGTCATTTGGGTCGTCGTTTGGTCATGGCCGATTGGTGTGGCCTTGGGCCGCGGCCGATCAGCCGCCGCCGCTGCGCCCGCCGCAGCGCCGAAGCCACCTATCTTTGCGGCGGCGGGCGGGGCGGCGGGCGGGGCGGCGGGCGGGGCGGGGCCGTCTGCGCTGCTTCTCGCGCTTGCCGCGGGGGTGGGCGTCGTCTTGGGCACCAGGCGTTCCTCGAGGGCCGCGAGGCCCTCCGCGAGGTCGTCGAGCGCCGAGGCGGCCGCGTACCTAATGAGGAAGGCAATCATCCTAATGAGGGAGGCAATCATGATAATGAGGGGGGCCATCGTCCTAATGAGGGGGGCATCCATCCTAATGAGGGAGGCACTCCTCCTAATGAATGCCTCACTCCTCCTAATGAATGCCTCACTCATCCTAATGAGTGCGCCACTCAATCCTCCGCGAGGTCATCGAGCGCCGAGCCGGGCGCGTACCCGTCTTCGAGGCGCAGCGCCGCCGCGAGCTCGAGAGCAGCCGCATGTCGACGCACCTGTGGGGAGGCGATGGCGCCGTAGTGAGCACATGCGTGCTTGGAGAGGGCAGCCGCATGTCGACGCACCGCATGCCCCTGCTCGGCCGCCGCCTCCTTGGCCACCGCCAGATCGCCCTCGAGCTGCGATCTCGCGGTCTCGAGCTGCGATCTCGAGGCCGCCAGATCGCCCTCGAGCTGCGCCGCGCGCGCGCGTGCCTCTTCGACCTCGGCGGAGAGCGTGTCGATCGTCTGGTCCGCCACCAACAACGACTCCGCCACCTGATGAGGAAGGCAATCAGAGGTCATCAGAGAGGTCATCAGAGGTCATCAGAGGTCATCAACAACGACTCCGCCACCTCGGCCGCATCAGTCTCGGTCTTGAGACGCAGCTGCTCTTCGGCCGCACAGGCGGCCGCCTTGGCCGCCGCGACCTCCTTGGCAACACGCAGCCGCTCACGTAGCGCCGCCCCTTGCGTCTCCTCGGCCCCGATGGCAATCTGCACCGGCGCGCGAGAGGGGAGGTGAGCAGCAGTCCAGATCACTCAGCGGTCACTCCGAGGTCACTCCGAGGTCACTCCGAGGTCACTCCGAGGTCACTCCCAGGTCACTCCGAGGTCACTCCGAGGTCACTCCGAGGTCACTCCCAGGTCACTCCGAGGTCACTCCGAGGGCACTCCGAGGTCACTCCCAGGTCACTCCGAGGTCACTCCGAGGGCACTCCGAGGTCACTCCCAGGTCACTCCGAGGTCACTCCGAGGTCACTCCGAGGTCACTCCGAGGTCACTCCGAGGTCACTCCGAGGTCACTCCGAGGTCACCCCGAGGTCATCAGAGGTCGCGAGCACACCTGCACCGCCGCGAGTGATGTGAGCAGTTGGTCGAGCGAGGGAGGGAGCGCCTCGTGCAGCGGCGGCAGCGGCGAGGTATGCGTGAGCGGCACGAGGCTCGCGTGCACCTGATGAGGGGGGCAATCATGAGTGTCATCAGATGCGGGAGGCTGACGAGGGAGGCTGATGAGGGAGGCAATCAGGCACGAGGCTCGCGTGCACCGTCCCAAGCAGCTCGCCGATCTCGAATAATTGGACTAATTGGGTCTCCTGCTCGAGCTCGAGCAGAGATTGCTGGAAGTGCCACTCGGACTCGGCCGCGCGCGCGAGCTCCATCTGCGCCTGCGCCTGCGCCTGCGCCAGCTGCGCCTCCGCCTGCGCCCTCGACAGCACCTCCGCCGCCGTCTCATACGAGAGGGGTTCTCCCCCGTGCATGGGAGCGTCATAGAGCGTCTCGTCGAGCAAGTGGAGCCCCTCCTCCCCCGCCTCGGCATGGGGCGACGCATGCAAGTGCCCACCACGGCGCGCGCGAGAGGGGAGCCCCTCCTCCCCCGCCTCGGCATGGGGCGACAGCGGCGGCTCGCGGTGCTCGCGACGGCGCGAGGCCAATGGGGGGGGCGCCGTACCGGGCGCGTGCTGCGGCGACGGCGCGGGCGGCGGATGCGAAGGCAGCAGCTGCGGCAGCGGCGAGGGACCGTGCGTCGGGAGCTGTGCGGGTGCCCAGGACGGCGCCACGTGCGAGTCGCGCCGCAGCTGCGTGGCGCCCAGTACGGCGCCCTCGAGGCGCCTCTGCCGTTCGCGCTCCTCCATTTGAGTCGCCCTCGCCATGCGCGCCTCCGCCTTCGCGCGCTGCTCGGCCAACGCCTGGAGCTGCCCTTGGACGCTCGTGTGGAGCTGCCCTTGGACGCTCGTGTGGAACTGCCCTTGGACGGAGCGAGAGTGCACCTGGCCGGCGCGAGATTGCATCTGGCGCTCGTCCGCTGAGCGAGATTGCATCTGGCGCTCGTCCGCTGAGGCATCGGCGCGTGCGCCCATCAGCTGCGCCTGCGCACATTCAGCGTCCCGGCGGGCCGCCACCGCCGAGTCCGACGCCGACGCTCGGAAGTCTCTCGGAAGTCTCTCGGAAGTCTCTCGGAAGTCTCTCGGAAGTCTCTCGGAAGTCTCTCGGAAGTCCGACGCCGACGCCGAGAGAGTCTGAAGTCGCTCGGAAGTCTCTCGGAAGCGGGCCAGCGCCGCCTCCGTCTCCGGCGCACCCGCCGATGCGAAGTACGGGGGGGCGGAGGCGTGCGGCAGCGTCGAGTTGGGCGGAGGCGCGACCACCGAGAACTGTGCCGAAAGCGAGCACGCGGCACGGGGGGCGCCCGCCACGACGCCCGGCGCACCGCCCGCCACGACGCCCGGCGCGACGCCCTGTGAACGGTCCGTTGGCGAGGCCAGGTGTGAACGGCCCCCTGGCGAGGGCCGGTGTGAACGTGTGCCCGAGCTGCGAGGCGGCGACATGAACTCGTCGGTGGGCGTCGTGGTGGGCGCGGCGCTGCCTGCTGGCGGTTCCGGGGGTGAGGTGTTCGGGGGGGAGGTGTTCGGGTAGGTGGGTTGGCGTGGCTCATAGCACTGAGGCGCGGGCTGTGGCGAAGGGGGGAGCGCATCGACTTCATGCGGGACGCCGAGCCGCGCCTCTCTCCCCCTCATCGGCCCGCCGCCTCCTCCCACCCCAACGGCAGCCGCGCTACCCGCCAGCACGGCGCCAGCGGAGCCGCCCGCCACGATGCCCGCGCCCGAGGCCGCCAAGTTGCGCTCGACACAGCGCTCGGGCCCGCGCGCTGGCGACGAGGAGTTGACGAACCCCCGTTCGGGGTGGCAGGCAGGGACAATGCGAGCGCCCGCCGTGCTGCGCGTGGCCGACGGCGCCGTGCCGGGCGCGGTGCGCGCCGTGCCGGGCGCGGCGGCGCCCGCCTCCGCGCCAGTCGCGCGCATGGGGCGGCTCGGCTTCGGTTGTCGCGCCGCCGCCGGGTCGACGCACTGCGGGCGCTCCCAGTGGACCTCGGCCGCGTACCCGCCGCTCGTGCCGCAGCCGCCGCCCACTCCGATGACGGAGGGGGGCGCCCAGTTGGGCGCCCACGACGGCGCGGGCGCCAGGGCCGCTCCGCGCGCCAACGGCAGCCCATTCACAGGCTGATTCACAGGCTGGTTCACCATATGGGCCGGCGCCGAGTTGAGCGCCGGCGCGAGTGAATGGAGAGTGGGCGGCTGGGCGAACCGGGGCGCCGAGTTGAGCGCCATCGAGCGTGCCGCGCTGGGCGCCGTCGTGGGCGCATCCTCCGGCGGCGAAGGCGGCGGCGACATGGGATTCGAACCGCACGGCTCGAACGGCGCTACTTCCATGCCGTGCAGTAGTTCGGGCTTCCGATCGGGCGCTGTCGTGGGCTTCCGATCGGGCGCTGTCGTGGGCTTCCGATCGGGCGCTGTCGTGGGCTTCCGATCGAGCCACGCCTCCGACCAGCGTTCCACAGCTTGGCCCAGCAGAGCCTCGCGACGCTCCTCCGCGCGCTCCGCGAGGCGCCCACGACAGCGCTCCGCGTGCTCGGCGAGTCGGCGCTTCTCGGCCTGCCGCGCACCTGTGGGGAGAGGGGCGTGGTCGCGCCGTGGTGAGCACTTGCATGCGGCGCGCGGCGTACGCGTGCTCGGCCGACCGCGCCGTCGTGGGCGACGCACCGTGCTTGAGACGTTCCGCCTCCGCCGCGGATGTCTGCGTGTCGTAAAGTTGGGGCGGCGGCGCCCGCATGAGCTCTTCACAGCCCTCGGCTGCGCCGTGCATCGCCGCTTCCGCCGCGATCACGACGCCGTAGACGGCCGCAAAGAGATCCGAATCGTTCATCGCGCCGTGGTGAGCACTTGCATGCGCAAAGAGATCCGAATCGTTCATCGCGCCGTGGTGAGCACTTGCATGCGCAAAGAGATCCGAATCGTCCCTCGCCGCCGCCGCCGCCTCGGACTGCGGACTTGGCGGCCGGTCGAGGGTCACCCCCTGTGGGAAATGGAGCAAGGGCAGCACCCTGCAGGCGGGCACGCTGCAGGCGCCCACGGCAGCGCTGCAGACGCCCGCAGACGCGGCCGGCTCCGCGGATGACGACGACCCCGCGTGTGCATCGAGGGCGTTGGTCCTTGACGAACCTTGACGAACCTTGACGGACCTTGTCGGCGACCCCGCGTGTGCATCGAGGGCGTGAGGGAAATGGGAGGAGGCGTCGGCATGCGATGTGGCGGCGGGCGCGCTGTGGTGGGCATGCGCGCTGTGATGGGCATGCGCGCTGTGGTGGGCATGGGAGGAGGTGTCGGCATGAGATGTGGCGGCGGGCAGAGCGGCGGCGCTGTGGTGGGCATACGCGCTGTGGTGGACATGCGCGCTGTGGTGGGCATGAGCGCTGTGGTGGGCATGCGCGCTGTGGCGAGCATGGGCGCTGCGCCATAGTTCGAGCTCTGCCTGCGCGGCTGCCAAGCTGTCCCTGGCAGTGAGCAACTCCTGTGGCTGCTGCTGCCGCAGCTCCTCGTCCTCGTCCTCGTCCTCGTCCTCGTCGTGCTGCTGCTGCTGCTGCTGCTGGACAGCGCCTGCGAGCGGTGCCGCCGTGGTGGGCATGTGCGCCGTGGTGGGCATGTGCGCCGTGGTGGGCATGTGCGCCGTGGTGGGCATGGGAGTACTCCGCGGCCGCGACGGCGTCGCGCCGCTCAGCCACGCCGCACGCGCCATGGCCGCCGGACCGAGAGGATCTGGACTCGACACGTGGTTGCCTAATTTGGTATCCAAACTCGTTCCAACGACGGGGGCCGTTGCAACGGAGGTAGCTGCCACGTGGCAGCCTGACGTAACGGAGGTAGCTGCCACGTGGCAGCCGGACGTAACGGAGGTAGCTGCCACGTGGCAGCCTGACTTAGCTGGCAGCGCTGGCGGCAGCACGGGCGGCGATGGCGAGGAGAAGTGTGGCTCGGCCCGGGCGAGGACGACGCGCGCTGCATCGAGCAACGCCGCGGCGCTTGAGAGCGAAGGTGACTCGCGCGCCGGCGCGCCGCCGTGCTCGGCGGCGTGCACGTGGGCAAACGCCTGTGCGAATGCATGCACGTCGGGCACGCCGCTGCTGCCGGTGCCGCCGCCGCGCGCACGGCCGCCGCGCTGCTGCCGCCGCTGCTGCCGTTGATGGCGCTCCTCGTCCTGCGCTCCTCGTCCTGGGGAGGAGAGGGCGCCGTAGTGAGCACTTGCATGCTGCTGCCGTTGATGGCGCTCCTCGTCCTGCGCCTGAAGCCAGCGCTGCTGCTGCTCGAGCTGCTGAAGCTGCTGCTGCTGTTGTAGCTGCTGCTGAAGCTGCTGCTGCTCGTACGCGTGCTCGTCCTCCTCCTCACCCTTGAAGAGATTCGATCTCATCGGCTGAGATGCGATCTCCTCCTCACCCTCGGGGAGCCGATGGCGGCGCCGTGAGCTCAGGCTGGGAGGTGGCGGAGGCGGCAGGTGCGGCGGTAGGTGCGGCGGCGGCGGCGGCGGCGGCGGCGGCGGCGGCGGCGGCGGCGGCGGCGGCGGCGGCGGCGGCGGCGGCGGCGGCGGCGGCCGTTGCGGCCGCTCTGCGTTCAATGCAGCCAGTGCCGTTTGGCTCGGCGTCGGCTCGGCCAAAGTGGTCGAGGCGCTCCGTGGGATGGAGCGCCCTCCGTGAAGCAGAAGCCCTCGAAGCTCGCCTTCCTCGAGCAGATTGTCGCGAAGGTCGAGGGCATGCAGCGTCGGGTTCTCCGCGAGTGCCGCGGCGAGCGCACGCGCGCCGTAATGGCCGATCTGGTTTTGGCACAGGGATATGTGCCTCAGCCGCCGCGTGCGCTTCAGCACCGCGGCGATGGCTGCGGCGCCGTCGTCAGAGATAGCGTTCCCGCGCAGCTCGATGTGATCAAGCAGCGGGTTAGCCGGTGCAGCCAGGTGGTCGGCGAGCGCCAGCGCGCCGCGATTGGTGATGCCATTGTTCGACAGGCCGAGGAAGCGCAGCTTACGCCCGATGCCTGGCTGGCGCAGCACGCGCAGCAGCCCAACGAGCCCGGGATCGCCCAGCTCGTTGGATCCAACGTCCAGAGAGGCGAGCGAGTCACCGTGATGCAGCAGACGCGTGCCAAGGAGCACGCTGTCGCCGTGCTCGGTGAGCGAGCCGGTTAGATCGAGGCTCTCGAGGCTCGACTCCGGCATGATTGAGTTGGATGGCGGGTAAGAGGCAGCGCACAGGAGCCAGGCAAGGCAAGTCAAGTTAGAGAGTCGCGCCCTGGCGGGCGCCCCGCCTCGTCCGACTTGAGCATTCGTAACTAAGCTGGATTAGGCCAAAGTGACCTCACGACGGACCGGGGAATCCCCCACGGCCGCGCCGCGTCCCCCGTCCCTCACCGCCCTCAGTGACCGGCAAGCCCCTGGAGGCCCACACACC
>Ga0210246_101803_pt1 | contig 15261 bp, 9 predicted proteins | sample ChrtobMetaP3_8mM_FD_155469 | JGI IMG/M metagenome (GOLD analysis project Ga0210246, IMG submission 155469) | Chrysochromulina tobin associated microbial communities from unialgal haptophyte culture, Seattle, Washington, United States - P3_8mM | ecosystem: Host-associated > Algae > Haptophytes >...
GGCTGAGATCACCGATCTCAACATCAAGGTCCTCGTCGACGCGGGCCGGCCATGGGAGGCGGCGGCGGCGGGGAGGATGCTGCCCAGCCTGGCCCGACTGCGCTGGGAGGGCTTCGAGGTGAATGTGACCGCGGTCCGCGGGGTGGATCTGGACGAGAGTGATGATGACGAGGACGAGGACGAGGACGAGAGGCCGTTCCTTGGAGGCCCTGCCGAAACCGCTCTCCTCAGCTGCATCGAGGGAGAAGGCGAGCCGCCGCTCGAGCTACTGCTTGCAGCTGTCGCCTGCGCCGGCTCTGGCGAGATTCGCGGCATACCGGTGCAGATGATTCGCGACGACTCCGTCTCTGAGCTCGACCTGCAAGAGAGAAATATCGGCGTCGAAGGTGGCATGCTTCTTGCGTACCTCGTGCCTGTCATGGGCGGGCTGACGAGCATCGACCTCTCCAGAAACCAGCTGTGCGGCATCTGGACTGACTGGGAAGGAGACCAACATGGCACCTACACCGCAGAGGGCATCACGGCAATTGCCGACGCCCTGCGAGTCAATGGCGCCTTGACACAGGTGCTCACTTTCTGACCTCCCTAGAGTAGCCTCTTTCTGTTCTAACCCTTGCCTTGCTTTGATTTGTTTTGCAGCTGGACCTCTCAGGCAACCAGCTGTGCGGCGTCAATGAATCTTGCCAAGGATATTATACTGCAGAGGGCATCACAGCGATTGCCGACGCTCTGCGCGTCAACGGCGCATTGACGTCTGTCAAGCTCAGGGGCAACAAGCTCAGGGACGAGGGTTGGGGAGCCATCTTTGCCGCCATCTGCGGCAATAAGGACAGCAAGATCATGTCATTGGACGCTTCCTTTGAGAACATCGGCCCTGCTGGTGTCAAGCTGATCGCCGAGGCGCTCCGCACGAGCATCACTGGCGCGCTGACGGTGACCAACCTCCTGGGCAATCAGCTTGATGCGGAGTCCGCCAAGATGCTCGCTGAGGTTGCCAAGCAGAAGGGTATCTCGCTCTGCGGCATCCAGCGCGACCAGACCACTGCTCACTTCTCCCGCACGGGACTCGAGCCGCCTGATGCGATCCTGCTGGGGTCAGACCTGTCACAGGCTGTTGTCACAGGCGGGCTGACGAGCATCAACCTGTCCGGAAATAATCTCACTCACTACGGCAAAGACATGACGGGCATCAAGGAGCTCGTCGCCGCTCTAGGCGTCAACGGCGGGCTGACGAGCCTCAACCTCAGCTCCAACCAGCTGTGCGGCCTCGATTCTCGTGGAAGAGGAACTTACACTGCAGAGGGCATCACAGCGATTGCCGACGCCATGTGCGTCAATGGCGCGCTGACGGTGACCAACCTCCTGGGCAATCAGCTTGATGCGGAGTCCGCCAAGATGCTCGCTGAGGTCGCCAAGCAGAAGGGTATCTCGCTCTGCGGCATCCGGCGCGACCAGACCACCGCTGACTTCCGCAACAAGTACCTCGAGCCGGCCGATGCGATCCTACTGGCGTCGGACCTGTCACAGGCTGTTGTCACAGGCGGGCTGACGGCCCTGGATTTGTCGTCCAGCGACCTCAATGATGAGGGCGTAAGCGCAGTCTGCGAGGCCATCCTGAGCAACAAGGAGATTGAGCTCGCGTCGTTCAAAATGGTCATGAACCGCATCGGTCCAGTGGGAGCAAAGTCTGTGGCCGCCATGGTGGCCGTCACAGGCGTGCTGACGAAGCTGTCGCTCGCCAGGAACAACTTGGGGGAGGAGGGCACCAAAGCCATCTGCGAGGCACTGGAACAGAACAAGACGCTCAAGGAGCTCGATCTGAGTGGAGGCTTCCTTAGTAACAGCAACATCGGAGGGGCAGCAGGTGCCAAGCATGTGGCCAAGATGCTTGGCGTCAACGGCGGGCTGACGGCCCTGGATTTGTCCTTCAACGAGCTCAAGGATGAGGGCGTAAGCGCAGTCTGCGAGGCCATCCTGAGCAACAAGGAGACCAAGCTCGCGTCGCTGAGCATGGTAGAGACCCGCATCGGTCCAGTGGGAGCAAAGTCTGTGGCCGCCATGGTGGCCGTCACAGGCGCGCTGACGAGCCTGGACCTCTCCAATAACTCACTCTGCGAAGTGAACGCCTACCGCGGCACCTACGCTGCAGAGGGCATCACGGCGATTGCCGACGCTCTGTGCGTCAATGGCGCATTGACCGAGTGCAACCTCAAGTGCAACCCTTGCATTGGCGAGGAAGGGGAGGCTTTGATTCGGAAGGCAATGCAAGGAAAGGCTGGGTTAAAGCTGCGTATCTGAGATGAACAATTATTGAACGAGGTGAAGTCGGTGAGCTGCGGGGCGCGGGGCGCGGCCGCAATGCCTCCCGCCGCCCCAGGGCTGGGACCGCGATCCCTCCGCCCCGCCCTGCAGAGCAATCCCCCGTACCGCTACCCCGTACCCGCTACCGTACCGCTCGCTTTTTAGTTTCAGAGAGCATGACGTTCGGTCGGTTCCCGGCGAGTAGTATCAGCGTCGCGGGGTGCATACACGCAGGTGGGTGCGTATGTACGCATCGCACGCTCCACGCCGCGCTAGGCGCACATGGACGCAAAGACGTGCGCAGTGTGGGGAAAGTGTGGCCGGTGCAGAAATGCATGATTGAGCATGTACGCACCACGTGCGGGTTTACGCACCACAGGATGCGTTACAACGCAGGTAGGCGTGTGTTCACGCGAGCGCTGGGTGAGAATACGCAGCGGGTGCGTCGCGTGTAGCAGGCACCCCGTCACGCAAACACAGGTACGTTTTAAGTACGTTTCTGCATAAACGTAAAACGATACGCACCCCCAGGTCCCCCGTCCAGACCGACCACACGCGTACAGCCGCGCAGGAAGTGGAACCGACGAACCGTACAATGGCTAGGTCGTCAAAATCTGGAGCGATTGTTCACAGCTCCAGACGTTCACACTTGAAAAGAGAAGTGAGCGCCTTTTTATGCGAGGCTTGGCGTTCCCTGGTGGTGGGCTCTTCTTCTGGTGGCAAGCCGGTGCCATCACTGGACTGAGCCGAAGGCTTGATCTGGCCTCCACACCAATGGTGGGCGCGAGTGCGGGAGCACTAGCCGCGACACTTGCCGCGTGCGGCACGGACATGGAAGAAGCTCTCGACTTGGCGGTCATGCTGAGCAACGAGGCTGGCGTCTTTGATCGCGGCCCCTGGGGCTTGTACGGCATCTGGGGGCCGATCATACATCGCTGGCTCGACGAGCTCCTACCAGCGGACGCAGCGGACCGTTGCCGTGGTCGCGTCAGCGTGCTAGTGCGCGAGGTCTCGCTGCTTAAGGATACATCGCTGACGAAACCATGGACCCAAGAGGTCGCCGTTTCAGACTTCAAGGACCGGGGCGACCTCATCTCGAGCTGCATGGCCTCTGTGCATGTTCCATTCTTCCTCGATCGTCAGATGACCGCCACGTTCCGCGCAACGCAGTGCGTCGACGGCTCGTTACCAAGCGTACCACCCCCAGACTCACACAGTGCCCGCACTCTGCACTGCGCCCGTGCACTCTTTTCAATACGATGTGTGCACCGTGTGTGCTACAGGTACTACCGTGGATGAAACAGCCTTCATACTTGCTGCCCGGGGACTTCCGAAGCCTGCCCGTGACGCGCATCTCCCCCATGCGCGACGAGCGGATGCGCAAGGCCTACGGCAAGCCCAGCGACTTTCTCAGGCTGCGCGGCGAGGCCTCCGTGAGGGAGATGATGATCTGGGGAGCTGACTTTGTGGATCAGGGGCATACTAGCCTACTAACGGAACCGCTAAAAATTTAATACTAAAGCTACTAGCTAGCGTCGTAGGTCGGGTCCAGACTTAGCGAAATTGACTGGCGACGCAAGGTCAGCGCTCGCTGCGCGGCTTCGGTGCCGGTAAGGCATGCGGCATCGCGCGGCACGCCGCCGAGCACGATCGTCCAGTAGCCAGCAAACAGGCCGCCGATCCCGGAGCTGCGCAGCACGGCCCGTATGGTGCACCGGTAGGTGCGGTACGTCAGATCCGACTGGAACCGCGTCTTGACCACATCGATTGGAAAGCAAACGGCCCATGAGGCCGCACCGGCGGCGCCGCCGGCGACGAGGCTCGCGGCCGGGGAGAGCTTCGCACGGCCATCGAGCACCCCGGTCGATGGAGAGAGCGTCTGCTTGAGGGTAGCATAGACCGCGAAGTAAGTCGCCCACGCAGGTACATCGCGCGCCAGCGTGGCTGTGAAGCCTCTCGAGAAGCTGGCGATGCCGCCGGCACGCCATAGCTCGTAGATGCACTCGCGCACACAAGAATAGCGCGCCACCTGTCCCGAGGCGACTCTGTGCCCATCCACCTGCATGGCCAGCTTCACCCGGTCCACTGGGGTATAGATGAATGAGGTAGGCAGCGCAACAAGCGCTCCCGCGACAGCCGTATCTCGAGCATTTTCCTGCGGTTTGGAGGAGATCCTCTGCACGAGGCTACGCGCCATCGCATACGCGCCAAAGACGACGGCAAACTGGGGCACCGCCACCAAGAGTGGTGCCGTCACTCCTCGCCACAGGCCTCGGATGCCTTCGACTCGCACAATCGAGCGAACGACCTCGAGTGCGGATGACGAGGGGTGGTGCTGCTGTCGCACCTTGACGACATCAAAAGGAGCGCCCACGAGGCAGAGACAGGCGCCACCGATGCCTCCCGCCAGGAGTGCATCGACGGTCGGCGGATTTGCGGCGGGCATTAAGTTTCTGCAGCGCCGACAGGAAGACCAAATGCCGTAGCGAGCGTCGCGAATGGAGAGTTCCCCGTGCCGCGTGAACGTTAACACGACAGACGCGACACGTGTGTGAACGTTAACACGACAGTCGCGACAACCGGTGCTACGGCACTGTTACTGCCCGCTCAGAATACGCGTGAGATCAAACTTTGCGCTCGCATAAACTTTTGGATTCCGCGGCGAAGATGCGGCGCGGGCGGCAAACAAATCACACAGGATCAGGACAAGCTCTCACAACCCCTCCAATTGCGCGAGGCAGCAACGACGCGCCAGCGCCGCGTCAAAGTCCGGCCGAGTGATCCCCGAGAGCGAGATCCATCGGGCACTCGGCCCCGGCTTCGGATGGCCACTCGGCGTGAGCTTGGAGAGGCTGCACTGGCACAGCCGCTCAGTCCGGTTCGAGCAGCTCGTGCAGAGCCCGTTCCAGAAGCTGCGCGCGCACGGGCGTGTGCCCGCCTCATCTGCTGTGAGCGAGAGGAATAGGCTCTGTGGAATGTCGCGCGAGGCTCGCCAGGCGGTGCCGTGCTTACCTGATGAAGGAGGCCATCAGAGCGTGAATCAGAACGAGCAACGAGGTTCATCAGACTCGCAATCAGAAGCGCTGGTCCGCCGAGCACGCCGCGAGGCTCTTGCAGGCGGTGCCGTGCTCGCGAGCTCGCCTCGCTTGTTGGATCTCGAAGCTCGGAGATCGACCATCTCGGGGATGTGGTACTCGCGACCCCACGGCCGACCGTCCGCCCGCGCCGTACCGCTCGTGCCGTCCGAGTTGCATGCCGAGACCATCGACGACGCGAACCACTGATCGCCCGTGGGCCAACCCGAGCCCCGCGGCCAAAAGTGGCTCTGCTCTCTGAGAATGATGGAATCCACCGTCGTGGGAGGGGCCTCTGTGAGAAGCATGCCCAGAAGAGCGCCGGCGGATGCGAACGGCGTGTAGCTGGTATTGCCCGCCGCCGCACCTTCGAGCACCGTCTCCCACGGCGTCCGGCCGTACGCGACTCGCCAGTTGACCCACGCGCGGAAGCGCTCGACGCGCCGGTCGCCACGCTCCACCCAATTGAGATGAGAGATGATCTCTTTCATCGTCTTGAACTTGAGCACCGCATCGACGAGATTTCGCGCCACAATCACCCGCGGGCCCGGGTCCCACCACACCCCCGAGCCCGGCGCGTGGTACAGCCACATGGGCCCGGGCCAGTAGTCTGCGATGTGCATCACCTCGAAGCGGCGTCGGCCGGCCGTTTGGCCCTCTTTGAGCGTCGTGCGCGGGTACGGCAAGCCGGGGAGCCAACGGTAAGGCAGGCTACGCACGTCGAAGGCGCTCGTCGGCCCGCACGTCAGCCCTTCCGATGCCGGTGGAGACGGCGGGGTGCGCTGCTCGACGGTCGACGATGAGGGCGATGAGAGGAGCCTTCCGCATCGCTCGTCCTTGCTATGGGCGATGGCCATGATCAGAATGATGAAGTCCAACTTGTCGCGAGTGTGCTGACGCATGAGCTGCTGCACTGTGTTTGCACCTCGCGGCCACAGCGGATGCTCATTCACCTGCTTCTTGCTCACGAGGTGTGCTTGCAAGACTGAGAGCATCACATCCGGGCTCTGCCGCATGAGCGAGTGATAGTCGCTCTGCAAGATGCAGTGCCAGATGCATCGGCGCGACGCGTGCGAGTGCTCCTTGCCCCAATCTGCGCACGGCGGCTGGGGAATGCCTTGTGTAACCCGAAGTATCTCTGGATCTTGACTCATTCAGCCTCCTGTCGTGTGAGTCTGAGCGTGCGACGATTTCTTTCGACGTCCTCATCAACAAACATTTTCCGTTGGTTCCAACGCTGGACAGATTCGCTCCTTGCATGCAACAGTTTACCAACTATCGTGTAGGAATTCTCGGCTGAAGCCCTAATGATAAGTAATTCCTACTGAGCCCCGAGCTCCAAGAGTGTATGGATCGAAACGAGTGGGGCGCTGCTACGAGCACACGCGGGCAGATGAGCCGCAACCGCTCAACGGTGAAGCCATGTGAAGCTCTCATCGCCGGGGGCGAAGGTGTGAACGGAAAAGGCGGGCACCAGGATTCCCACCCGGAATCGTGAAGCGGCCGCCTTTTGCCGTCACGCGCGAAAGCATGGAGAGCAATTGATGGAGAGCCGACTTCGGCGCCCAAGGTCAAGCCCCCGCACACGGTCAAGCTCCAAAGAGTCAAATACCCCCAACCAACCCCATCAACCGCCTTGCTGACATCCAGACGGTACTGACCGTCCCACTCAGGACGTCGTATTGGACAGTAGCAGAACGAAGGATAGGCTCATAATGTCAGCTGAAACCAATCCCATTGGCAGCTGACGTCGATCTCACCACGCGCAAAAAGATCCGTGCTGTTGGTCATCAAACGGTGCTGGGCATCCTCGACAAGAACCGTTCGAGCCCTCTGATCACTCGTGACGCCATTACCCCGCACGCACTGTGAGATTTGTCGAAAATCGTGCTCTTGCGAGCCGATGTTATGTGTCAGTTTTCGTGTCGCCGGTATCGCCGGGGGTCCGTGAGGGGGTCCGCGCCTTCCTCGCTTTGGCGGCAGCCTTCCTCGCCACCGGTGGATCAGAGGCGTCCAGTCATAGACGAGACCAGCAGGCCGTTTGGCAGCCTGGTCGAGTTGGGCGATCTGAAGTGAGGCGGTTTGGGATGCCCATGAAGCCACAGCAGAAGGTGCGGCGGACGTTTTGGCGGATGTCACGTTGCACTGCGGTCTGGCTCTGGGCAGCGGGTGTAACAGCTGGGCAAGCTTCCACGCCACGCGGTTGAGAGCACGCTGTTGTGGCGTGTCGATTCGGGTATCGTAATGCATCGTGCTCTTGTAGAACGCCGGTACCATGCGCATATCAAGCAGGGGCGCTTGTACCTCAACTGGGCTCATTTTCAAATCATTTTCGAGTCCGATGAGCCGCCGCCGACCGAGCACATTGCTGTGCAATCCGGCTCTGAGAGACCAGTAGTCTGTGGCTCTCGCGCCGTGCTTGTGACTCACAATGCCAGGTTGTGCAAGGACTGGAGCTGTGTGCGCAATCAAAGCCCGGAAAGCCGGCATGTCGAAGAGGCCAAACCTTAGGTCACTGTCCAGGAACCAAACGTGAGTGTATCGCGAAGCGCTTGATGTGGAGAGCAGCAGGCGCATTGACTCGCGCCATTGTTCGGACTTGCAGCCATTTTCTATTCGGAAGAAGACGCGTCGGAAGCGCGGTCGAGCGCGTCTGTACCACTCCAGCTGCATGTAGCTTTGGTAGGCCGGGTCGCTCTCGCTGGTGGCATCGAAGTGATGGACGTGCAGCTCACAGCCACCCGACTGCAGGAGCGTCGTGATAATGTCTTCGGCATCTTCGTGGGCGCCTTGAGGAGTCGCGCTGACGGATACGACCACAAGCCAGAGCATCGCACGTTCGACGACAGGCGGAAGCTCTGCAATTGTGTTCTGGACCTCTTGAAGCGAGTGCCTTTGCGCCGCCGTCAGTTCCCAATCCCCTTTTACACCGGTCATGTGCGCAGGGAATGCGCTCCAATTCTGCCGCCGCGGTGTTCCTGGGCCTGACCGCCATGGGCCTGCCTTGGACTCGATCAACGCGTGGGCGCGGCGCACCACCGCGTGCGCTGCCTGCTGAGTTTCGCACGAAGGTTTCTCAAAACAGCTGTCGAGTTTGAGGTGCTTGTACGACTGGTCGAAGTCAAGCCCCAGCACAAGCGGCCAGAGCCAGAGCATAATGAGTGCGCCACTGAGCCGCTCGGCGCCGCTCCAGCACGCGCCTCGCCGAATCATGTGTGAGGAAGAGGTGAGAGCTTGAGCGCGATCGTCGACTACGAGAACTTTCGACACACAGGAATATCAAGATCCCAATTATATGTCGATGCAACTGACCCTTTCTCTCAAGATCCCAACTAGATGGATGAATACTTGATACAAAATTGATGAATGGATTGCATGCAGCTTTGCATGCAGCATGAAAAAGATGTTTTCTTATTCGTGCGCGCAATCGCGAGGAATCGTTGGTCACACACAAAGGTTACGCCGCGAGCGAGAGTGGTTGGTATCCAGTGGGCGTTTGTTTCACATGTCTGGGAACTGGACTGACAGGAATGTTGCCGAATTCCTAGGCCCCCCGGGCACCTGTTTCGGTAAATCTAGTGAAGAAGATGCTGACGATGCGAGATCTTATGTCAGGGAAATGCTCCGAGTATTAGCCGAACAGACACCACCACAGCTCTCTCTCCAGCCAAATCATAGGGTCGCATTCGAAGCCCCGTACGGGGTCCAGAGGGTGAATGGCTGGCCGCTCAGTGGAAATAGGGGTCATTGGCTGGGCGTATATCAATCAGAGATCCAATCTCGCAGATAATCTCCAATGAGATATCGGAGATGAGATCGCGGAGATAATCTCAGGAGTTCCGGTAGCGCCCGAAGCGCGAGATGCAACCTTGGATCGGTTTGGCACCCACCGAGAGTATGTCCCCTATAGCATACATGTAGTAAGATCTTGCTAAACGTGTGTCTCCATTCACAGGATGCCGTTCACAGAGCTTGAGCGCCCCAACGAACAGTGACGACAGATTTCTCCAGGGGCGAACTTGTGTGTCCTTTGAGCTTCTCGATGTATCCCACAAAACTGCTCAGCGCGACGCGTTTCCGCGCTCGCATTTCAAGACACGATTTCGACGACATCCGGAGCGCTTGATTCCGGACACTCAGGAGCGCCCGCTGGAGCTCCAGGATGTCACTCCCAAGTGTGCTGCCGCCGGTCGCCCTCTCACCTCCGCCACCTCTTCCTATGACACTGCCGCCGGTCGCCCTTTCACCTCCGCCACCTCTTTCTGTATCGCTGCCTCCCGTCGCCATCTCACCTCCGCCTCTCCCCGTGTCGCTGCCTCCTGTCGTCCTCTCACCTCTGCCACCACTTCCTGTTTTCTCCGTCTCACCTCCACCACCCATTTCCGTGGGCCTCCCTCCCGTCGCCATTGCACCTCCACCCATTTCCGTGGACCTACCTCCCGTCGCCATAGCACCACCACCCATTTCCGTGGACCTACCTCCCGTCGCCATAGCACCACCACCCATTTCCGTGGACCTACCTCCCGTCGCCATAGCACCACCACCCATTTCCGTGGACCTACCTCCCGTCGCCATTGCACCTCCACCCATTTCCGTGGACCTACCTCCCGTCGCCATAGCACCACCACCCATTTCCGTGGACCTACCTCCCGTCCCCGTCACTCTGCCGCCAGTATTGAAGTCGCCATGGCCACCGCGTCCACCTCTACCCCCACCCGCGCCACCCGCGCCGCCACTCAGCCCCGGAGATGCGTTCTTGAACTTGGTCAGCTTTACCCTTCTGGCCGATTCGTTGACTGCGTCCCAATTCAACGGCACGGCCTTCGTGCACACGCTCGCCGCGGCGCTGCCCAATGTGACCGTCGCTGATGTGGCGATCAACGTGAGCACCGTGGGCGTGCCCGACCCGATCGGGATACAATCGACGCTACCATCGCTTGGCCGGCGCCATCTCAGCCACGCCTCGAGCAGCGTGGAGCACCTCCTCATTGCCGTCTTGGTGGCCCTCTCTACTGCTGCTTCGACGGGCGCCGTGAGCGCCGCCGCTAGCACACTCTTCCTCAACCCTATCCCCGCGGCGGCTACGCTGGGCGTGTCGTCGCTCGTCGTGGTGGCCTCACCCATGTCATTGAGAGTGCTGCCTTCAGAGCTCTCAATCGCCACCCTCGCGTCCCTCCCGAGCACCGCCCTCCAAACCCTGCCAGCCTCGGTGCTGGCCACGCTGCCCACAACCGCCTTGGCAAGTCTCCCAGCCTCGGTGCTGGCCACGCTGCCCACATCCGCCTTGGCGAGTCTGCCAGCCTCGGTGCTGGCCACGCTGCCCACATCCGCCTTGGCGAGTCTGCCAGCCTCGGTGCTGGCCACGCTGCCCACATCCGCCTTGGCAAGTCTCCCATCCTCGGTGCTGGCCACGCTGCCCACATCCGCCTTGGCAAGTCTCCCAGCCTCAGTGCTGGCCACGCTGCCCACATCCGCCTTGGCGAATCTGCCAGCCTCGGTGCTGGCCACGCTGCCCACAACCGCCTTGGCCGCGCTGCCCCTCGAGATTCGTCAAGAGCTACACGTCTCGCTACTGCGTGGCCCCCTCGGAGGCCAATTGCTCCAGCCATCAGTCATCGAGTGGCCCCTAGTCGATGCGCTGGAGCTGTCCGCAGTCAGCAGCACTGTGTCGGCCGCCGTTGCCGTCGCCGTGGCATCCAGCGTCGTCTCGACCGTCGGAGGCGCCGTCGCCAGCGCCGTCTCGAGCGCTGCCAGCGGCGGCGGCGCTGCCGCGGGCTCCTCGTCGAGCTCCTCCTCGGACGCCGCGGGGCGCGCGGTGCTCCTCATCATGGGTGTGCAGCGCCTCGCCTTGCGAGGAGGCGAGACTGGTTCGGACCAGGGCACGAACGCGGGGATGGGCGCTGCGCTGGGCCGCGCGCTGACGCCCTTTCTGGGCGCCAGCGGTGTATGGGACGCGATCGTCGGCAGCTCGGAGTCACTCGAGACCCCCGCCATGCCACGTCGGCGACTGGTCGAGGAGGACACCGAGCCTGCGAACCTGCCCCTTGCCATCAACGCGCTGCTCGACTTGAGTATCACCGGCGCGCTCGTGCTGCTTGGCGTGCTTGTGCTCCATGGGCTCGCGAGGTGCATGCTGATTGCATGCTGATTGCATGCTGATTGCATGCTGATTGCATGCTGATTGCATTCTGATTGCATTCTGATTGCATGCTGATTGCGGCCTCGGGCTGCTCCATGGGCGCGCGAGGTGCATCTGGCGCGCTTGGATACGATGGCCACTGATGACCACAGATGACCGCTGATTGCCTCCTTCATCAGGTGCATCTGGCGCGCGTGGATCCGATGGCCACTGATGACCACAGATGACCGTTGATTGCCTCCTTCATCAGGTGCATCTGGCGCGCGTGGATCCGATGGGCGGTTGCGAAGCGCGACTCGGACACAGCCGGGCAGAAGAACCCCGCTTTCCTCAGCGGCGACCTGGAGGACGTGGAAGACGTGGCCGTCGCAGCCGCTGGCTTCTTCGAACGGCTCTGTGTCGGGCGGGGCCATTGGCGCTTCTTCATCCCGTGGCCGCGCGCCTTCGTCGGGTGGAAGCCAGAGCTCGCTGTGTTCGTCTTCTTCCTACCCGGCCTGACGAATGCCTGCTTTGCGGTCTGGACCCTCGCCGTCCGTAGCGAAAGCTCTTCGACACCCATCCCCTTCCCTCGTATGGACGCCTTCATTGCGTACGCGAGCGTCGTGTTGGCGCTCATGCTCTTCATCGTGAGTGTGTTGACGCACCACCTGATGGCCACTGAGGACCACTGAGGACCGCTGATTGCCTCCTTCATCAGGTGAGTGTGCTGACGTACCAGCTGCTGCACTTTTATCATGCGTTCGCATCGACGATTTGGAAGAGCGCCCAGCGGCTGGACGGCACGTCGGCCGTGGAGGACCCCCTCTGCCGCGCTCTGAGTTACGTGGCACTCCGATGCGGATGCGCGCGCGCGCCGATCGACCGTTCCTATGGAGCTTGCAGCGCACCGGCAGTCCCCATTGAGCCAGCTCGCTCAGAGCGCCTGCTGGCGCGCCGTGGGACCTGCCCTGGCCCTTGCACCAAGGGTTCGTCACCTTCCACCAAGGGTTCGTCACCTCCGGAGAGCGCCTCAGGCCGTCGACTGACCCACCTATTCCTCGAGGACTGTTTCCTAATTGGGAATCGCGCCACGAGATCGAACCAGATCGCGCAGCCCCTGATCGACGCATCCGATGCGCTGGAGGAGTGGGGCTCCTTTTTGGATCGTGTGGATGCTCCCGACCGCTCCTGCGCGGTCATCATCGCTCTGCTCGTGCAGCTGATCACCGCGGCCATCCTCGCGTCGAGCTCACCGGCCGCGATTGGCCCCTCACAGCTCGTCCCCTTGCTGGTGCTCGAGATGGCGTACGGCGCGTGGATCCTCATCCGAAGGCCAGCGTCAGACCGGCTTGGCTGCTGGATCGACGGCATGAGTCAGCTGAATGAGGCCATCTCGTCTCTGACGCTGCTCATCGCGTGCTTTGCGCCCTGGACGGCGCCGCTCCTCTCCCAGGTCTCCGCGTACTCGCTCCTCGCCGGGACGGTGGCTCTTCCTGCACTGCTCACGTACTACGACAACGGACTGCAGTACATCCAGTACGCCGCCACGGCGCGCTCTCTCGCAGCCAGACTGTACCAGCAGCTGCGTGGGCGAACCAGCCCATTCCCACACCCCGCAAGTCAGGCATCAACAACGCCCCTTGCGCGCCCTCCGCCTCCGCCCCCACGCCGCAAGCTCCCATTCGCAGCGGCCACTGCCGCCGCCGCCTTTCTCCGGGCGGGCCCTCGCAAGAGCCGTCGCTGGCGCGGGTTCGGGGCGCGACCGCTCCCACGGCCCACTGCGGCGTGGGAAGGTCAGGTCACGGTCTGAATCCAGCAGTCGGGGACATACACAGTGAGTGAGTTTTAATGGACAAACGGTCGGAGACATACACACAGAACGATGCCATGCATTGCGCGCCGCGGCCGACTACGCCGGTCGAGCGAGACGGTTGGTGTCCTCACGAGGACCTTTATTTCCATTTTAGGACACAAACTTGGCCACCAAAAGACTTGGCACCCCGAGTGGCGTCGCGTATGCGATCGAACAAGTAAGTTCCCTGTACGAAAGCTCCGAGGACGACGACCATCGTCAAGGCCACTGTCGGCAATCATGAGCGCGTGGGCGGGGACTATCACCGCCGTCACCGCCTCTCACCGACTGGAGCAGACACGAAAGAAGCACGCGTGGCAGCAGCTCTTCCTGGACTCGCTGGCAGTGTTACATCGTCCCACGCAGGAGGCCGATCTTTCTCACGAGTTTTTTGACACATCGCCAGGCAAGTCCTATGCGGCCACATTCCTCGCTCCCATCTTCCTCGGCGAGGAGCGCAGAAAGGAGCGCAGTAAGGCGTCGCCGAAGCCGCAGGAGCAGCCGAAGCGGAATCAAAAGCCGATGCCAAAGCCCGACGGCCCGGAATCTCCGCCAGCGGCTCTCGCTTCCATGAATGATGCCGAGCGCAAGGCACTCGCGAGCACGAGCGAGCATGAGCGCAAGGCATTAGCGAGCACGAGCGAGCATGAGCGCAAGGCATTAGCGAGCACGAGCGAGCATGAGCGCAAGGCGTTAGCGAGCACGAGCGAGGATGAGCGCAAGGCGTTAGCGAGCACGAGCGAGGATGAGCGCAAGGCGCTCGCAAGCATAAATGAGGATGAGCGCAAGGCGTTCGCGAGCATGGGCGAGGATGAGCGCCACATGGCGTTCGAGGATGCAAGTGCTGCGCTCGGCGCCGCACCCGCCAAACCCGAAGCTGCCCTCATCGTGATCACGAAGAAGAAGAAGAAGAAGAAGCATTTCCACGGCCAAACCGTGTTCGCCCAGGGGCCTGCTCGCCAGTGGGATCCGCAGACGTGGCGGCCGCTCGCTCTCACGCCGAGGGGGTACGACACGACGGGGTACGACATCGGGCAGGCCGCGCATCACCTGATCGACGCCACGCCGCGACGTGGGCTCGCTCCGAGCTACATGCGCGTCGTCGGTGAGGATGTCTACGTCAAGTCCAATACGGCCGGCTTCGAGGTGCCACACGGGGACCTCAAGCGCTTCGACACGCCTTCCAGACGGCCCGCCTGCCGCGATGAGCACCTGATGAGGATCCTTGAAGATTTGTTGGCCGAGGCGCAGCACTCGTCGCCTCCGCCGCTGCTCGGGTTCGTCAAACGGCCGCTCTCGCCGGTCTCGATCTCGCCCTCGATCTCGCCCCACTCGTCCTCACCTCCGCAGCGCTCGGCTCCCCTGCCTCCGGCCGCCAAGACCACGTCGCCGACGGCCATCGTCTCCAAGTCCACCTCGCCCAAGTCCACCTCGCCCAAGCCCAGGGCCGCCAAGACCACGTCGCCGACGGTCCTCTTCAGCAGCAGCCCTCCGCAAGCTCCTCATCAGCCGCGCGTCGTCAATGAAGCTCCTCATCAGCCGCGCGTCGTCAATGAAGCCCCTCATCGGCCGCGCGTCGTCCAATTCGAGGGCATGTCCAAACCCGCCGTGCCGCGCGCCGTCGCAAGCGCCCCGACCACGATCTCCCGCAATCTCCCGTCGCCTCCGATTCGAAAGAAAGAAGAACCCACCTCGCCGACAGAGTCTCCCTCGACGACGCGCAGGAAGCACCCTGCCGCGGTGCCGCCCCCTTCCGCCGCATCTCCCCACAGCTCCGCGGCCGCTGAACGCTCTCCTTCTCCGTCCCCTCGCGCACCGAACCAAGCGCGACGCACCGACGCCCTTCACACCGACGCCCTTCACACCGACGCCCTTCACACCGACGCCCTTCACACCGACGCCCTTCACACCGACGC
>Ga0210246_101821_pt1 | contig 15126 bp, 13 predicted proteins | sample ChrtobMetaP3_8mM_FD_155469 | JGI IMG/M metagenome (GOLD analysis project Ga0210246, IMG submission 155469) | Chrysochromulina tobin associated microbial communities from unialgal haptophyte culture, Seattle, Washington, United States - P3_8mM | ecosystem: Host-associated > Algae > Haptophytes >...
TGGGCTGTAAAATAAATGAAAATGTAAACTTTTTACGGATTTACGGAATTTTGGGGGTGCCGGGAGGAAGAGGGGGGTGGTCACGTGCACCTCCGAATCAAGTTACCGCCGGTTAGCGTTAGCCTTACGGAAATCATTACCGGTACATTTCGCGAATGCGGAATGGGAATGCGGCGTGTGTAAACTATCGGCGCAGCCGTGCTGCCGCCGGCTGGCGCCTATACACATTTCAGGTCGTCAGTGTGGCTCCACTTCTTATTGCACACCGACCGCGCGAGCCGCACGCGAATCCGACCATCGATGGAGACCGTAACCCCCAGGGCCCAGGGCGCATGCCTCCACCACCCTCGCTCTCTCCACGCAGCCGGAGCGCGACACACGCTACGCCGCGTATGCGCCACATGTGTGCGGGGCCCCAGACGCGCATGCTTGGACAACACAAGAAACGGGCCTTAGGTAAGCGGCTAGCCAAGCAGCACGCACGTGCGCAACTCACAAGGCGCGCCAAATACCATCGACCCACGACCCCCCCGCAAGCGGGTGCAGCGGAAGGGGGTCTGCACCATCAGTGAAATGGACCGCCCCGCCGCCGCCGTCGGAATGTACTGCCGATTCACGGGCGCGGCGCAGCAGCGGTCACTCCGCGTCTAGCTCGCCTCTACGGGCTCTGTCTGCATCGGCGCTGGCTCGTTCTCCGGCTTCGGAGCAAGTTTCGGGTCCAGGAGCACCACGATGACCGACATATTGTCCCGCGAACCTAATCGTAGGCAGTGATCTATCAAGCACTCGGCGACCGCGCCGAGGTCCCAGGGCCGATGCGGCGACTGCGGCAGCGGCGGGCGGCCCGCCAAATGTTGATCCTCTTCGCCCTCAGCTGTCGAGTCGGCGGGTGGTGGCGGCGGTCGGCCATTGATGAGCATCTCGCGCACCTTGTCGCACACCTCCTGGGACGACATGACGTCCCAGATGCCGTCGCAGGCCAGCACAACGAACTCATCCCGCTCCGTGCGCTGCTCGACGATCACATCAGGGAAGGCGGTCACCGCCTGCTCCGCCTCGGTGACCGTCTCGCACCGTTTGTACACGAAGTCGCCCAGCGCGCGAGAGACGGCAAGGTCGCCGTTGACGCGATTGAACTTCACGTGCGAGCCGGCCGCCTCGATGCGCTCCTTCTCGCCCGGGTTGTACGGCTTATGGTCGTGCGAGAGCGCCACCGCCTCACCGCCGCGGCAGAGCACAGCCCGCGAGTCGCCTGTGTTCGCACAGACCACAAACTGCGGCGAGAAGAGCGTCATCACGCTCGTACTCCCGCTCTGGTCCTGCCCCGACTCAACCTCCGGCAGCTTGCGCAGCTCGGCGTCGATGTCCATCAGCGCCTTTTCGAAGGCCGCCTTGGACTTGGCGGGCACCTCCGCCTCGGCCAGCCCCGGAGTGAGATGCTTCGTGTCAAGCAGCTTTTGCGCCACGTGCCTTGCAGTGTATTGTGCGACCATACTACCCCCATGCCCATCGTACACGCCGAATAATGATATGTCTGGGAACTGCGCGCGGCACGGGCAGGAGGAGGAAGCAGCACCAACGGCGCCAATGGCACCAGCGTCAGAGCAGATGCGAGAGAGATAAGTGGAGTGCACGAGGATGCAAACGCGCAGCCTGCAGCAGCGCTCCATCAGCAGGCGCGCTGCGACCGCGCGGTGGCGTGTCAGAGGCGAGCGATGCCGAGGGCTGGTATCACCCCTGGCAGAGATAGCAGCTGCACGTGATCATCCTCCATCTGCGCTCGCCATCCCTGCATCGCTGACAGCCCGTATTGGAGTTTGCCATCGGCCCCAATCTCTGTCTTCTTCTCCGTAATCGGTGTATCCAGAAAGTTTCCCATCGCGCGACTCGAGCGCCTGCGGGCTGGTCTGGCCCGCCCTACAGGCCCGCCCCGGCTTGCAGAGACGAAAGTGTGCAATACAACGCGTTCAAAAACATGGCCCTTCACGTTACAACGCTTCACGGCACTCCTTCTATATTCGTACGCAAGGTACTTGTACACACTGACTGGACGCGTCTCGGCGAAGCCGGCAACGCTCGCGAGCGCTGATCAGCGCGTGCTCTCCACACACATTACACCAGCGCGTACTACATAGACGAAAGAACTCGCCCCCCCTTGTACGTGTGCTCACGCACGACGCTCGCGCGCCGCATGCTCAGTCCCTGCGAGGGCGCCTGCGCGACTCCATCTCCACACGCGCCTCGCATCCAGCGCGCCAGAGGCGACCCGCCTGCTGCTGCTGCGGTCACTCACTTGACCGCAAGGAGCGTGGCCAAATCGATCTGAACCGAGGGACCCATGGTGGACGTGATGTACAGCGTCTTCCACAGCTTGCCCTTGGTGCCCGACGGCCGGTTCTTGTCGATTGTGGCCGCAAGGGCCCTCAGGTTCTCCTCGAGCTTGTTCTCCGTGAAGTCGCACTTGCCAAACGGCACGTGAACGATGCCCTGCTTGTCCGTGCGGAACTCGAGCTTGCCCGCCTTGAACTCTTTGACGGCTGCGCCCGGATCGGCCACCACGGTGCCCGCCTTGGGCGAGGGCATCAGACCCTTGGGGCCGAGCACCTTGCCTAGCTTGGCCAGCTTGGGCATCGCGGGCGGCGTCGCGAGCAGGACGTCGAAGTTGAGCGTGCCGCCGCTGATGATCTCGATCAGGTCGTCAAAGCCGACGATGTCCGCGCCGGCCTCCTTGGCCTTGTCGGCCGCAGCCCCGTCCGCGAGCACCGCCACGCGCACGCTCTTGCCCGTGCCGTGCGGCAGCGAGACGGTCGTGCGGATCTGCTGATCGTTGTACTTGGGGTCGAGGTTGAGGTGGCCGTGCAGCTCGGCCGTCTCAATGAACTTTGCGGTTGCCAGCTTCTTCATGAGCGCGACCGCCTCGCCCGGCTGGTACAGGCGCCGTTCCACCTGGGGAGCAAGCTCGGCGAACCTCCTGCTCGCCTTCATCGAAGGGGCGGGCGCGCGAGGGAGCTGCTGCTGCTGCTGCGTGGGCAACGCCGTAGGCGTGAACAGGTACGCGCTCGCCGCCGAAAGACCGAGCGCGAGCAGCTGCATGCGCGCCATTGCAGAGAGGTGAGGATGGTTCCCTTCCGCCTCGAGGAAGTGTGTGCGAGGACGGGGAGCTCGCCGCGAGCTCCTTCTAGGTGTGGGGAAACGGTTTCGTCTCATGGGATGCCCATTCACATCTGACACATATACCATGTGCTCCGTAGGATAGAATGTCTTATTGTTGATATGCGTGAGGTTTTCGTCGAAGTTCGTAACTTGCACCGCCGTAACCGACGATGCGAAAACCCCCGAGACCCTTTGCGCGTTCGGGCCTTCGCTGCTGCCTGTGATTTTGAGGCCAAGAGACATTTTAGTAGCCACCGCGGAGGCCGCCACGTTAGACCGGCGTGGCCAGACCGGGGCAGGCCGAGACTTGCTTATTCCCCTTCCTGATCAGGATGCCACGCGCACCTCAAATCCGACCTTCACATGACGATGACGATTTTGGCGATATTAGCGCAGCAGAGGATGCGCTTCTAGCGCTCTTTCACCAGCAGAAGGTGAAATCGCAGGCGTTAGAGGGCGCACACGCTCGCTCGAAACTCGCGGCCGATGAAGGCTACAAGCTCCAAGTCTTCACATTCATGGACGGCGCGCTCGGCATGAAATTCAAGAGTACGACGGGGAGTGGGTTCGCGGTGGTGGAGGTTGCGGAGGTGAAACCTGACCAGCAGGCGGCGAAGCTGGGCGTCCCCGTGGGCTCTATCATTAAGCTCATCGGAAAGAGTGACATGACCAAGGCGGAAGGGATGAAACAGATCACCGACGCGATCGCTGCCGCGTTGCGGCCTGTCGAGATCACAATGTCCGTTCCACTCGCGATGCTCGAAGATGCTCAGTACCAAATGCACCGCTTGGCGCTCATCGCGAAGCAGCGGGTAGCGCGCGACGAGCGCGAGATCGAGGCAAGGAAGGCGGCGAGTCGGATGCCGCCCGCACCGCCTCCGGTCGTGGCGAGGGCGCTCACATCGGTGCCTCAGAAGACGCAGGCGATGCAGGCGATGCAGGCGGCCCCGAAGCCGGCGGTGCCACTGCTGCCCAAACCGAGCACTTTTGGTAATGCTAAAGACTTGGAGCGCTTGCTGCTGGCGGCGGCAGAAGAGAGCCGCCGGGACCATCCAGAGGCGTGGAACGGAAACCCCGCTGACAAGCCAATACGGCGCACCAAGTCGGAGCCGCCGAACGAGAAGGTGGTGTCGCAGGTGCCGAACATCAAGCCAATCATTCCGAAGCCTCCAATACGTGGCGATGGTCCGCCGGTGATGATCAAGGCGCACTCGCACGGCGTACTGCTACCGAAGCTCATCCCGGACGCACCAGAGCGCCCGATGCCAGGCATCGATCACGCGTGGGATAACAGCATGATCAAAGGGCGTGATGGCAAGCTGCATCTGAGGCACAGCGTGGGAATGAGTCCTGTCAAGAAGCCCGTGCCTCCAGTACTCCAACGAAGCCAGTCGGAGCCCGTGCAGAAGAAAACGTCCTTCCTCCGCCGCTTACTGAGCTTCTTCTCCCGGCCGCCGCCGCCAATGCCATTGCTGACGGCTGATGAGGCGGCGACAGAATTGCGAGCCTTCGTTGCGCGAACGGGCGCGAAGGCGACTTTCAACATGATCGATGCGAACAACAAGGGGAGTGTAGGAACCGATGAGTTGATAGCGGCCTTTAGGAAGATGCTTGTGCGCGAGATTCCTATCGCGGAGGCGGAGAAGCTCATCACGACGACCAACGAGCGCCATCAATCAACGCGCAAGACCCTCACGTTTGACATCTTCGTCGTCGCCTTCTCGGTCAAAGCGGCGGGCTCGCCACCTGCACGTGGCTCTTCGCCGAAGAATGCGGTGGGTTCGTCACGTGGCTCTTCGCCGAAGAATGCCGCATTGAACGTGAGCTCCAGTGCTGGCGTCAGGGTGGCCAACATGGAGTCCAAGAAAGTGGCCTCATTAGCTAACGCCGCATCAACTCCGAGTTCATCCAATACTCCTGTCGTACGCCGTCGACAGTAGTTTAGAGTGCTTCTCCGATGGCTGCCACATGCCGAGTCTCCCGCACGCAGCAGTTGAGGCGTGATCTTCCGTCGATCGGACGTACGCAATTCGTCGAGTATGCTACTGCATCTGGCGGGGGCGTGTGTGGGAATCGGTGAGAGCCGGAATACCTTCAGCCGTCGAGAAAACGAGTAGACGAGAGAGGCACTGCGGTCTAATACGCGGTTACCGCGGTACCGCCCGGGGCCCGCGTCCGGACGGAGCGGCGCGGCGGAGGGGTCCCGGACGCCGAGGCCCCGGTTTTAGGCCCCGGTACTGCCCGGCGCGGCCGGGCCGTGTAATGTAAATTTATCGTTCCGAAGGCAACTGTGCTAGTCACAGCGCTGAACAGCGCCCCAGTTATCTTTTACCCGACCGACACGTTCGCGGAACTCGAAGATAGTCCCCGGTTCTTTTCCGCGGGACAGACCCAGACCGGGACGGCAAAACCCAGCAAAATTATGCATGCAATATCGCGGCTCCGTAAGATATGGATCGCGGGCCGCTTATCCGCCGCGCATTATTCACATTGTCGGTATTGTGGCCGAGTGTTTAATGCAGTACTAGAAATGTACGGAGCACGCGGTTCGAATCCCAGAGAGGGATTAACCGGCCAAGTACAACCCTTAACCGGCATTGTGCCGGAATGCCGCCGACGGAGCAGGCGGCCAAAACGGGACCGGGCAGGCGGCCAAACCGGGACCGGGCGTGGCGCCGTCAACGGCCAACGCTAAATAACCAGGCCTAGCTGGGAACCGGAGCCCTTGGCTCCAGGACCCCTTGCATGCCGCTTAGAGGGTCCGGTTAGTAGACCTGACCCCTTGAGAGCGGGCTGAAGTCCGTAAGAGGTTCTTAGATGTCACCACTGGACAAACACTCTTCGACTCGCGCTCGGAAACTCCGCGCGCCCTTCCACCGGGACGGCGCTTGACGTAACTCTACGTGCATGCTACCGGAACGTCCCGGAGCCGGTTTACCGACTCGCACTAGCAGCAAGATGCTCGGCCTGCAAACTGGAATATACGAATTATGCTTAATAAGATTGTATTCCGGGACAACGAGAACGACACCAGCGCCGGGGCCGCCCCTCGGGCGGGCGGCCGCCGGCGGGCGGCGCCGCGGGCGGGCGCCCCGGCCCCGCCCCCCGCGGTGGCGCGGGCGGCCGGGGCCCGCGCGCCGGCGTCGCTACGCGTGTCGGCGTCGTTTAATACTTCGGAGTGCACTCGAGGCATTTTCGTTTTTAATTTCGTATATCAATCCGCGCCGTGACGGGCGGGCCGCGACTTTCGATGTTAGTAACGATTCAACATCCGAACATGGGTATCAGTAACGCCGCGGCCGAGCGCGGTTCCGCGGTTTGCCGGTCGGCGGGGCATTATTACGCGGATCGGTATCCCGGCGCTACCGACCGGCTCGAGCGAGCCTGCAGCCTCGACTGCGCGTGGGCCCGGCGCCCCGGACGCGGGCGAATCGTGGCCGGACACTCAGCTCTCAGGATGACCTGAAGATCTCGATATCGGAACGAAGTCGTCGTAGTACGTGCCCGGTACAACTCGCGGCCCGGCAGCAACACCGCCTCAGCCCTGGGTCAGCAGCGCCCGCTCCTACTCGCGCCGCTCTGCCTCCCCTATGCCTCCCCCGTCCCCGGCTCAGCCTCAGGTGCCCGTCGAGGCTCAGGTGAACGGCGCTGAGAGACCCGGCGTTTCCCGGCCGTGCATGCCCATCCCCAGATAAATGCCATCCCTCCTCCGACCCAGCTACATGGCAAATTCCTGCCCCACCGTCGATGTAGCTGGTAGTGGCAGCCGTCACAGACTTGCTTTCTCCCGACGGTCTCTCTGCCTCCGTGCCTCGATCGCGCTGAGCCGCTGACCCATCCATGCTTTTGCAATACGGGATTGTCAGCGCATGTCCATGCTCTTCAGAATGCTCGCTCATACGTGCACAATCCTAAGCACGCCTTTCCCTCAATGCAGGTGGCCCGCTAGAACAGCTCGGCGAACTCAATTGAGGAATTCGTGAGCACACTTGTCACGCCTTGAAGGTCACGGACCCGAGTTGTTCGTGACCTCACGAGTTCGGGAATACTGCTGCAGCCAGTCGAGTGTGGCTTCCGTTGGTTGAGTCTTTTCCGTCTCGAGGCCGACCGAGTTCGAAAGAGGAACTTGAGGCGGCGGTGCATTCTTGATGGTGGGCTGCATCCAAAGGCTCCAGAGATGCCACCAAAGGTACGCTCTCACGCCGTTGGAATTTTCGCGAGCTTGTCGAAGCTGGCTGCGCAACGTCGCCACTCCAAGTGGCGTGGCATGCAGACCGTTGGGCACAACAAATCCTGTATGGAGCTGTAGACCCTGAATAGCAGCGACGAGGGTGATAAGGAGCTTCGACATTCGTGTCATTGACTCAGGAGATCCCCAAAAGGTGACATTGCGATGTGCTCGGCTTTTCCAGTTCCAGTCATGCTTTTGTGCACCGAAGAAGGACACAATTTCTGACGACTGTTCCACAATGCACCAGCCACTGTCGATACACGACATGCGCCCCCCCCCACATAGACAACTGCCAAACGAGACCCACTAGATCACGCGCGTGTGATGTGGTCCAGAGGGTGACGGAGTCGTCTTCCTTTGCCAACAAGCAACATGGGCATCATTCGAGGGCATCATGGTGTGCATCACGCAACGCGGCCGTGCTCCCCATCTGTGTTGCCGACTCCCCACAGCTCGCCACCCTTCGACGCGCCCAAAATGGATGCGGGCTTGTTGAGTTCCCAGTTCTCCACCCCGGTGGGCTGCGTCGCGTGCGCGGGCGGCGAGCTGTGGGGAGGTGAGGTGAGCGTATAGGGCGGTGACGGCGCTTTGGGTGCGATGCCGCGCGTCGGGCTGCCGGTAGAGAGCAAGGCGGGCGAGAACGCCGCACCGCTAGGCGAGAGCGCGGACGGCGGCGCGGATGCGGGCAGCCACGGGGCCATATCTTCGGCCTCCTTGGCGGGCACACCGCCGCCAACGGCCGCGCCCGCCGCGCCCTTGGCGCCAGCGTGCAGGTCCGCGGCCGCCTGCAGCCTTTGTGCCTGGAGCAGCGATCGCTCGACCATCGAGAGCGAGTCGGAGGAGCGCTCGGGAGAGAAGCGCCCAGGCGTGCCACGCCCAGGCGAGACGCTCACGGCACTCAAGGCGGGGGAGGCGCCACAGCTGCCGCCGCCGCGCTCGCCAGCACTGCCTGGCGGTGAGCACATGCTCCCCCCAGAGGCGGCGGCAGCAGCGGCGGCCGCAGCGGAAAAAGCCTCGAGGCCGCGCGCGGAGCGCTCGGGCGATCGCGAAGGAGAGCGGCGCTCAGGCGAACGAGCGGAGAAGCGGTCTGGCGAGCCGTCCTGTGGAGAGGCGGCGGCGGCGTGAGGGCGGGCTACCGGCGCTCTGCGTGCGGGTGGGCTGTCGTTCAAAGTGGGCGAGGATGCGTCGTCCCGAGCGTCGTCCCGAGCGTCGTCCCTGGTCGCTCCTGCGCCGCGGCCCGCTCCGCCCCCTGCGGCGCTATCAACCCCAGCGGCGGCAGCTGCGAGGACGATGTCTTCGTCGGCGACTTCGAGGAGCTGCTTGGCCGTCACGATGCCCGCGGCGGCGAGGGCCTCCATGTCGGCCCGGTGGGTGGATGCAAGCACTTGGCGCAGCATCGCGAGGCGTTCATCCTCGAGGACCACGTGCAGCAGAGCGAGCACGGCCGAGTTGCCGAGCGTGTCGCGAGGCATGCCCGAGGACGAGACGCGCGCGCGCAGGTGGTCGAGCAAGATCCCAAACAGCCCGTTCTCCGCAACTGCCGAGGAGCAGCATGGCTCGGCAGCGAGCGCGAGGCGCACGAAACGTACCGCGCTCATGCGCAGCGAGGCGCGGCGGCCGCGGCACAGGATCACGAGCGATTCCCACAGGGCAGGCTCGAGGAGCGCCTTGCGCGAGCGGTAGCCATGTTGGCCCACCACGCTCGTAAGCACGTCGAGCAGCCCCTCGAGGCGCACCACCGCCACGCTTGCGCTGAGCGGAGCGTCGGCCTCCTCACGCCCCAGGATAGAGCCCACAGAGGCGGTCACAAGCGACCCGAATCGCGGATTGCCGCCGCCGCCGCCGCCGCCACTGCCCATGGTGGCGGGTGGCTCGTGGATGGCGGCCGTGGAGCGCAGCGCGGCGAGGAGCGAATGGATGTGGCCGGCGCCGTACAGATGGTCGAGGAAGGCGTTCTGCTCGTGTGCCTCCATGGTCGACGTGTCGACGAGGATGCGGAAGGCCTCGGAGGCCTGCACGAGAGCGCCCTCGTCAGCGCCCTCGCCGAGCAATAGTACCACACCCGCGAGCAGCCGGCGCGCATCTGCACGAGAGCCGCCCCATGCGGCCGAGTCCTCCGCCGTAGCGGAGGTGCACACGGCTACACGCACTATCGACGGGTCGTGCGCGAGCAGCGCGAGCAGGACGTCGAAGGCGCGCACCTGCACGTGGCGCATCGGCTCGCTCAACGCGGGCGCCCCCAGGGCCACGCCGAGGCCGCGCAGCAGCCCCGCCTGCGTGACGACCTTGTAGAAGCGCACGCGTAGCAGAGGATGCAGCACCGCCGTGAGCGTCGTGAGCTCACGCAGTAATCCCCACAGCTGCAGGAGATGCGCCTCGTCCGAGGGAGGCACACAGATCGACCTCCCTCCGCCGGCGGCGCTCGCGCCAGCACCGGCCGCGCGCCCGACGCTGCCCGATGCGGCCGTAGGAGGCGATGCGCCTGCGCCCTCGGAGGCGAGCGACGGCATCGAAGCAGGCGTGCAAACCTGCATGCCCTCCGCCGTCCCGAAGGGAGAGGCGGCCACGGCCTCTCCAGGCAATGTCACGGCTGAGGACGAGCCCGGAGTGCTCACTGCGGCGCACGCTCCCAGCCCCGCGGCGCCGTTGGCGCGCCGGCCATGCGAGGGTGGACTCGTGGTGCTCACGGCCTGGTAAGAGGCCTCGTCGCATAGCCCGCTAAAGAGGCGCTCGATGAAGTCGCTGTCCTTGGAGAGGGTGGCGAGGATCTCGCGCGCGTTCGAGGCCTGCAACTCGGCGATCGCTGCCGAGGTGAGCGGCTCGATGGCGAGCGGCAGTGCGCACTCGGTCAGGTACGCAAGCGCGAAGTTCTGATGGATTTTGTCGAGCACGCGCACGTCGCTGATGGGCACGGGCATGCGGAAGCGCTTAGGGTCCGCGACGAAGGCGACGTGCTCTGTGTTCACGTGCTTCGTCTGCCGGTGATGCCGGCTGTCGTCGCCCTCGAGCGCCGAGAAGAGCGCAAGCAGCGCATCCGGTTGGAGGAGCCGCTGCAGCAGCGCCGGCTCCTCCGCCCCGTGGGCGAGGAGCGACTTGAAGACGGTCGCGAGCTGAAGCCGGCGCGTCGCCGTGTTGCTGCTGCTGCGCCCTGCGCCCTGCCCCTCAGCGGCCTCGGCCGCGGCCGCCTCGCGCAGCGGCGCCGCCAGCGAGCAGAGCGCGCCGATGTAATCGCGGCTACCCGCGCCGTTGGCAGTAGCGTCTCTGTCCTCCGCGGCGGCTCCGGTGATGATCTGGCGCAAAAGGAGGGCCATCACGGCGGGCGGTGAGCCGGTGAGCCTGAGCACAAGCTCTGGTAGTGCCTTCTCTGACGGATCTGGCAGTGGGGTGAACTCGCCGTCACCGAGCAAGCTGCTCATGAGCAGGTCATCGACGCCGTCTTGGCCGTCGAAGCCCATGGCGGCCTCCTGCAACGCCTGCACGTCCTCCCATACCTGCAGGCACCCGTCGACGCTCGAGAAGGCCATCGCGAACTCGCGCGCTTGGCCCTGCCGACGCCAAGTGATAACGGCTTCATCGGGCAGGCAGCTGATCAACGCGGTAGGGTCGGGGAAATCGAGCGCCAAGACCTGGCGCGCCCAGTCACCACCTTTGTCCTTTTGCATCACGAGCAACCGCTGCTGCAGCTTGCCCTCCTCACCCGCCTGCCAAAGCACCGTGCCAGTGCCATAGGCCACCCATTGGTCGTCCGTCGAGAAGCGCTCAAAGCACTCGACTGCCTGAATGGCGAGCGCGTCCTCGTCTTCCGCGTCCTCCGTCGCCATGCTCACGAAAACCGCCTGCCGATAGCGGAGCGGAGCCGAACGGTGGCGCCAGGGAGTGAAGGTAAAGAGGCAAGCGAGTCAAGTCAAGTCAAGTCTAATCAAGTAAAGTCAAGTCAAGTTAAAGTCGGTAGAAGTTTTAATGAAGGCAAGTCTTGCTTTCCTTGACTTGACATGTCATATTCGTGTAGATCGTACGAGCGCTCACGGAGCTCTTTTGCTTGACACGGCGAATGGCGTCTGTCGCCTTCGACGTGTCTGGCCACGGTCAATACCGCTGCCACGGAGTCACTTACTATTGCGCCGGGTATACGGACGAGCAACTCGCAGTGGCGGTCCGAGCCGCCCAGCGCAAGGCTCGCGCAAATGCCGCCGAGTGGGAGCGCCTCCTCGGTGCGCCGATTAATTGGCCGTGGCTGGCAGGGGACGCCGACGAGCAGAGTGCACCAACAGCCGCAGCCGGCTCCAAGTCTGGCGCCTCTTCTTCGAGGGCGAGCAACGGCCGTGCCAGCGGCAGCGGTCGTGACAGTGGCGGCCGGGGAGGCCGGGGCGGCGGTCGTGGCAAGGCGCCCTCAAAATCTGCAGCAGCAACGTGTGAGGCGTCATCGTCTCAGGAAGCGCTCGAGAATGCTCACAGTAGTTCCCCCTCGGCGGCGGCCCCGATGCCCTCATCCGCCTTGATAGCGCGGCTCGTCAAAGGCACTAAGCGCCCGGCCGAGACCGGCGTGGCCAACTCTCTTGGCGATTCGGCTCCGCTCAGTATGGGTCGCCCACGGCGCGACACGGCAATGTCAGGCGTCCAGCGGTTCCAGGCGGGTGCGGCGCCGCCGCCCAGGCTCGCGCATCACGCCGTACGCATGGCGAACGATGCATCCGCCGGCACGAGCGGGAGCGCCCCTCCATCGGAGATCGCGGATCAACTGATACGCGAGCGGCGCAAGCAGGGCCTGTATGGCATGGCAGGCCTAGGCCTGCAGAGCTCGTCGAACGTTGAGCCTGGGCCGAGCCAGCGTCGCCGCGCCTCCGACCGCCACGGCGCTGGCACAGATGTGGACGAGCACGTGGGCGACGGGAGCCACGAGGAGGGCGAGGAGCGGCGACAGCAGCAGCAGCAGCAGCAGCAGCAGCAGCAGCAGCAGCAGCAGCAGCAGCAGCAGCAGCAGCAGGAGCAGCAGCACCACCAACGGCGCGGTAGCTCTGGAACATTGGCGCCAGCGAACGCGGCGAGCTGCATGCTCAGCGGCTCCGACCGGCTGGAAGAGACGCGTAGCGTGCTCGAGTACTGGAAGGAGAACGACCAGCGCAAGAAGGTGGCGCGCAAGTCGCGCGAGATGCCCACCGCGGAGAAGGATGGCGAGAGCGGCGACGATGAGGACGGATACGGCGGCGATGAGGGGGATGACGACGCCCTCCGGCCGTCCAGCACCGCCGCCGCGACCACTTCAGAGTTCGATCCTTTCGGCTGCGCAGCGAACAACCCGAGAAGCTCACCGATCCGAAAGCGGCGCGTCGTGGGCAAGGGCAGATGACAGAGGCTGATGACAGAGGCGGATGACAGAGGTGGATGACAGAGGCGGATGACAGAGGCGGATGACAGAGGCGGATGACAGAGGCGGATGACAGAGGCGGATGACAGAGGCATGACCGCGCGCTCTCAAAGTCGAGAACCGGGGCGCGCGCACATGCTCTTACACATGAGCATGCACTTCAAAAGCGGTAGACAGCGGTAGTGGCGGCCACCAACTCGTCCACTCGGCGGGTGCGCCTGCCTCTGCGGTCGCCGCGACAAGCGTGGAGCGTGAAGGCGCGCGCGCAGCAGTCTGCTCCTGCTACGGACGATGAGTGTGCGCGACATTTAAATAGCCAGATGGAGGTGGCAAGTGACAGCAGTTTGAGTGATTGAGCCAAGCGTGAACAGCCGCGCCAGCGCGTCGCCACACCCGCAGCCGGCGACCGTGGATTGAGGCGGGTGAGCGGGGTGAGTCGCACACAAGCGAATGCAGTGGCCAGTGCGAGCGCGGGGGCGTGACGTCACCTCCGGCCTGGGACTGTGTATGTCTGGGATCTCGTCGCCATTTCCGGCACGCTAGACGTTAGACTTTCACGTTGGTGTTTTATCATTTCGTGCCCCCCCCCCCACCCCCACCCGGCGCGCGGCTTCCCCAGACCCGCCAGTCGTCGGTGTGGGTCTCACACCACGGTCACTCTTATTCCCCAACTATTCCCCAACTGGCGTGCCGGCCCCATGGAAGTACATGTAACAACGTGTGGTGAGAACTGCGGCGAGATGAGAGCGAGGTTGGAACGCGAAGAAACTGTCAAACTTACTTAATTAGTAAGGATTCGGGCAACTTGCTATGTCGGGAAGTCTTACTTGCTAACTCGCTATGTCGCTGCACTATGTCGCAGTCGCGCCCGCCGCCCCCACCGCTGAGGTTTGTACACCCAAGACAAGGCGACGGGCACAGAGAAAGCTGTTGCCACTCCATCCGTCTGATGCCACTCCTTGCTGCTCATGCTGGTTCTGTGTTGCACGCACGTTTGGAGTTTGTTCGATGTGCGTCGGCTTGGGACTCTTGCTGCTATCAGCCCACTCTGCTCGCAAAGGTCCTAGCACGGATGTGCTTGCAAATTTCGATACCTCTACAACGGTACACATACCATCGCCATTGCCGCGACCACCACCAGGATTACCACCCGAACCGCCATCCGCATCGCCCGCTCCACCGCCTCCGAGCCCACAACGGTCACCACAAAGGCGTCCTCCATCATCAGCAACGGGGCGACCTCAGCCACCACCTCCACATCCACCTCCGCATTCACCTTCAACTTCTCCCGCTCCTCCTCCGTCGCCTCGGCCGCCACCGGTGCCGGGTGCAATTATCATCTCGCACATTAACGCACGCTTTGAAAGAGGCGGCGCGGGCAACAGTCTGGACGTGACTGGCGTGCTCATGCATAACTTTGATGAGATATCGAACTTTCACGAACCATGGAAGGCATGCAACGACCGCTCTTGCTTGAAGTTCTCTGATCGCTTCGCGTGTTCAATCATTTATCGGGAAATGACCAGCATGTACAAGCCGCGCGCTGGTGGCTTTGTGATTGCTTCAGCTGGTGCACGAATCTTGTGCTCATACAGCCGGGACGGAGTGACAATGGGGTCGACCAAGCAGTGTCCGCACCCAACCCCAACAAGTTGCATACCTGGATGTGGCTTTGAACCTTTTGAGTGGTGCCCCGAAGCGAAGCCATGGCGGTGTGCTTGGCCGCCCGACAACCTGGACGCCATGCTCAAGGAGCATATCCATTACCGATCGCAGGCTGGCCATGAGAACGAGCACAATGAAATCGTGCTGGACGCCGTCCACTGGACTAATCAGCTGCCCAATACAATCGAAGCCATGTGGTTCTTCCAAGAGCATGAGGACGAGGACAGCGTGGAGCTGTCACAGGCTAAAGCCCACGTCCTCGATGTGCATGCCCGATTCCTCAACTCGTTCGGGCTTCTTCCAGCAGATGTTCCGTTGGCATCCTTCAACCCTCGGCGTTCCCCACCGTTTGCTTGCCATACCTGTTCGTGACGCATAGTCTTTAGTCTATAGTGTTCGGGGTTCATTATGACGGCACCCCGACCGAAGCGGTGTGATCTCTGTGAATTCCAGTTCCAGAATCAAAGACATAGGGTGGGGGTAGCTTTTTCGGAGGGTCCGAAGCTTTTACCGTTTTACGAGAATCTCGCCAAGTGGCAACTTTTACCGCTATACGCCCATATCCTGTCAGTCACTTTTACCGTTTTACCGCAAACACACAATTTTGTCTTAGCGCGGGAGTCAAGTTTGAAGTCGGGGTGAGGACGGAGGCGAGGGCGAAGGCGGCGTGGGCGATGGCAGCGGCGATGGCGGTGGCGATGGCGGCGGCGGC
>Ga0210246_101831_pt1 | contig 15060 bp, 6 predicted proteins | sample ChrtobMetaP3_8mM_FD_155469 | JGI IMG/M metagenome (GOLD analysis project Ga0210246, IMG submission 155469) | Chrysochromulina tobin associated microbial communities from unialgal haptophyte culture, Seattle, Washington, United States - P3_8mM | ecosystem: Host-associated > Algae > Haptophytes >...
GGCGAAGGCGGCGAGGGCGAAGGCGGCGAGGGCGAGGGCGAAGGCGGCGGCGGCGAGGGCGATGGAGGCGGTGGGGAGGGTGGGGAGGGCGGTGGCGGTGGCGGTGGAGGCGGTGTTGTGGTCTGCAGCTCACGGCGGTGGCTGGGCACAAGCTGCATGGAGTACAGCCCGGCTACAGGATGGTCGCTGGTGACGGCGCCGGCCAAGTCCATTAGGCCCGAGGGGTCAGGCGGGGGAGGCGTACACGTGCCACACGCGACCGGGCAAGTGATCCGCGCGATGGAATAGGAAGCGCACGCGGAGGGCTGTGCGGAGAAGTAGGAGCACGGCATGGGTGCACCGCGTAAGTCAAATGCGAAGCTGTTCACTTCATCGGCGCAGACTCGAGTGAGCGGAAGCGTCCGCACTGGTGGCTCCTGCGCCGACTCTGCCGCATGTGCACCAGCCCCCTCGCTATCGGGTGGTGTCGTTGTCGCCATGGCACTCACCTGCGGGACGCAGAGGACTAGCAAGGCCAATGCGAAGCACCAGCCTCGGTAGGAGCGATTGTTCGTCGACCTAATCGCGAAGCCAACCGACATCTTGCGGCCCTTGGGGACGTCCTTGCGGACGACGTCGTGTGCCATCACGATGTCTCGCGTGAGCGAGTCGCACTTTGCGGGCGGTGACTCATCGGGTTCGGCGGCGAGCGCTGCATCGAGCGATTCGTATGAAACCGCACCCGTGGTGACTATCGCCTCACGCACAGCCTCTTCTGACTCGTAAGGCGACCCGGGACAGCCTGCCAGGGCGACGACTGGGAGCAGCGTGAAGAGCGGCCGCGGCGCGAACCCCGCCGCTTCGAGTGCGCACGGCGCGAGTAGCTGCGCACGCCGCGCCCAGTTCGGATGCCCGTTGGCGCCGAGCTGCAGCGGCAGAGACCACATGCGCTCCTCGAACACCCTTGCCTGCGCGTGCACGAGCTTGCGCGACTGCTCTGCCTCCTGCATGCAAACCATCGCGCTGGCCCCTCGGCCGACCCCAACGTAACGGCCGCCACGTGCCCAAAGGCCGACCCCAACGTAACGGCCGCCACGTGCCCAAAGGCCGACCCCAACGTAACAGCCGCCACGTGCCCAAAGGCCGACCCCAACGTAACGGCCGCCACGTGCCCCTCGGCCGACGCGGGCATCGATCCGCTCATCGGTGAGTGCGGCGCCAAGTTGTCGGGCTGCAAGATCATCGATACTCTGGCGTAAGACAGCCAGCGCGGCTCGGCACTTCTTCACGTCAGACAGCGTGCGAAGCTGGTCAGAGTACAAGGCCGAGAGCGCGACGCCATAGTCACGGTCCATGTCGAGGCGCGAACACAAGCCGAGCTCCTCGGGCGTCACGCCGAGCGCGCAGGCCACGTACTTCGAGGTGAACTCGCGCCGCCCGTTCTCCTGGTTCTCGACGGCGACACGCCGGAGCATCGTATTGGCGGTCTCTTGCTTCTGCGTCTCGCTCTGGCTGTTGGGCGCGATGACGACCTCGACGAGCGCCGTCACGGGCAGGTGCATCGAGTGCGACTTGGGCACGACCGCCGTGATGGACGTACGCACATCCTGCCCGCCCGCGGCGGAGAAGGACGAGCCCGCGCCCATCGAGACATCGAGCGCACCCATGCGCTTCTCGCGGCGCGGTCGAGCGTCGGTCGCCTGCTCCTCCTCCTTCTCGGTCACCTCGGCGGCCGCCTCGTTAGCCTGCTGCGTGTAGGCGGGCCGCTTCTTGTTGGCCGAGAGGATCCCGAGCTTGGACAGCTGAAGCCGGTCCTGCGGCAGCTCTTCGAGGCTGATGGCGCCCGAGCCGCCCGAGCCAAGTGAGTAGCAGAGCAGCAGCAGCGAGAGGAGCATAAGCACACCGATTCCTACAACGAGGAAGACGAGCAACGTCTCGAACTTGGTGTCAAGTGGCCCCTTGGGCATGTTGACACGGTGCACGAAAAGGTTGTAGTGTGCCGAGTAGCCCATCTCGACGTAGTACTTGCGCAGATCCTTGTGCTCTGCGTCGATGACGAAGCACACGCCGACACCCTTGTGCCGGAAGAGCATCTGCAGCCTCACGTTGCGCAGGTGCGTCGAGTGCATCGTGTCTGGGGTGAAGGTGTTGTTGATCTCCTGCTTCGTCAGCGTCGCCTGGTCACCATTCTCGAAGTCCAGCTCCACCCCCTTGGCGAGCGTCTTGATGAGATTGACGAGATTGACGAGCTGCTCGCCCGTGGAGCACGGTAGCGTGATCGTGACCAGATTGACGAGATTGACGAGCTGCTCGCCCGTGGAGCACGGTAGCGGGACCAGATAGGTATCGAGCGGCTTCTCGGCCGGTTCGGTCGTGGTCGGTGACGTGTCCTCGAGCCAGACATCGACCGGGTCGCGGTACTTCATCGCCGGCGTCACGGTGGCACTGCCCACGATGAAGTCGCCTTGCCCTCCTCGCTCGCGTTTGAGGCCATAGTCGGCCATGCCGACCGTGATGCACACGCAGCCGAGCAGGTGCATGGCCGCGGGTAGCAACCGCTCGAGGAGCGCAAACTTGTCGCCCTCCTTGGCGGTCGCCTGCGACCAGAGGCCAAAGGCGAGCATCGGCGCCACCTTGGCGCCACGCCGGCCGCCCACCTGCGGCTGCTTGCGCAGCACACCGATCTGCGCAAGCGACTCGTACACGTCCTCAGGGAAGGTCCTCTTGAGATCCTGTTGCATCTGGTCGATGACCTCGTCCGTCTGTGCGCGCGTGCACGGCGTGGGCAGCGGCTTGATCTCCGAGTCGAGATAGTCGAGCAGCGTCGGGACCGTGCCCACCTTGCGCGGCTTGTTGAGCGCCCTGTTGAGCTCCTCTGGGAGGTTGGAGCGCAGCGCGCGAGCCTGGACCGTTTTCGCCTCATCGAGCCAAGTCTGCAGGTCCTGCAAATTGTCGAGCGTGTCGAGCGCCATGCGCCGGCGCGAGAGCGGCGTGCACGGCACTGGCTTGACAGAGGACGGATTGAGGGTTGCCACGGAGCCGGCGGGGCGCTTGGGGTCCCCGTCGTCTTTGTCGCCCTGTTTGCCTATCTTCACCTTGGGATCCTCGATCTCGTCATCCAGGTCGGCCAAGTCGGCCTCCGCGGCATCTTGTGCGGCGCACTTTTTGCCCTTCTCGTTCCACTTGGCCGCTTCCCCGCCGGGGCCCTCGGAGAACTCCTTCGTGTTCTTGCGATCCTTGGCGCCCTCCTCCTCCTTCCCCACCTCAGACTTCTCCTCATTCTCATCCCCAAGCTTCTCGACCTCGATCCGGAGCGCTCCCGAGCGGAAGAGCTCGGGGAACTTGTCGTCGAGGTATTCGCGGCACTCGCCGATGTTGACTAGGTGCCCGAAGAAGATGTTGCCCTGCAGCTGCATCTTGAACACGGTACGCGGCTGCACCTGCGAGAGCTCGAGCAGGTTCATGATCGCGAAGCGCGCCATGTAGTCGTCAAGGTCGACGCCCTCCGGACGCGAGGGGATCACGACGCGGCAGCCGCTCGTGACGAGCTCGTAGTGAACGAACGCCTCGATGACCTGACGCAGACCGGCGGCCTCGTCCACGCCGTCGACGAGGATGACGCAAGCGCGCATCTCATATGCGAGCAGCAGCAGCGACTTCTCCTCCTTCCTATCGACGAACTCGTTGCCAGTGTACCAGCGCAGGAGGCCCTCTGGGTCCTGGAACAGCGAGGTCGGGTCATCGCCATGCTCGCGCAACAGACGCACGATGCGCTGCACGAAGACGATCACGGGCACCGAACGGATGCCTTTGCCCGCGTTCTCGCCTGGGAGTGCGTCGACGAGCAAGAAGAGACACTGCGTGACCAGCCACGTCTTCCCGGTGCCCGGTCCGTCGAGGCAGAGCACAGGCTGTGCGATGAGCGAGCCGTGTGGCCGGCGTGGCGAAGGCTCGAAGAAGTTGGTCATGAGCTGGGGCAAATCGTGCACGCTCTTGTACTCGGGCGTGTTGCACCCGTCCAAGATGTTGGCCGCGGTCAAGATGAAGATAAGCTGCTCGGCGATGAGCAGATAGTTGCCAGTGATCACATCCTCGACCTTGTCCTCGGTCGTCGTGAGCCTCTTGCAATAATGGGTGGCCACCATACCAACGGAGTTTCCCGACATCTGTGCACCTTTCTTTGACACTTCTTTGACGTGCACACAGTTCGATGTGCGGCGACGACGCGGGAGTGGCGACGGATTGTCACGCGAACAGGGCGATTTCTTTTTCGGAGAATCTTGGCTGTCGTTCATCATCTCCGTCGGCGCTCAATTAATTACGCTGTCAATGAGCGATGAACCAAAACGGGAGTGAGACGCGCTCCTTCGACGGATCGAAAAGGCGTGATGTTAGATGTATCGATGAATACATATTCCCCAGAATAACCAAAACGGGAGTGAGACGCGCTCCTTCGACGGATCGAAAAGGCGTGATGTTAGATGTATAGATGAATACATATTCCCCAGAATAACCAAAACGGGAGTGAGACGCGCCCCTTGATCAACGAATCAACAAGGGGCGCAAAGTCGTAAAAAGATGATATTTGAAAACGACTTTCCCACTAGATGGTCCATCCTCGTTTCCGGCTTCCCATCTTACGTCGCAGGTTTTTGTCGACGGCGGAGTGTTGGAGTGGGCGGTCTTGTGCTCTTGTAGAAAGTAGAAGAGTAGAAGAGAATCTTGGTCGTGGCCATCCTGCTCCACCCTGCATGCGCTGGGCGAAAACTAGGACGACGTAAACTCCCTCCGTGAAAAAGATGTGTCCACGGGGCAGGATTGGGGGTTTGGGGACCCGGCCTCCCCGCTTCCCTCTTTCCCCCGCTGCTTCCCCTCGATTTTTCGAAATGGGCCGCCGATGACAATGCGGTTAGCAGCTCTCGGGTGTGTCATCAGCATGCCCGGAGCTGCTTCGGCGATCAACTGCGGCATTCCCGGGTTTCCGTTCACGATCACCGACGAGAAGCTGGGGAGTGGTGCCGACGCACTCGGCATGAAGGTGCTGTCCAATACGGCGACGGGAGAGCGAGTCGAGATCATCTGGGAGAGTGGCGGGAACACGGAGCGCGTGCGGCTTCGCTCGCCTACGACCGGTCTCCTCCGCGACGTGCTCCAGACGAACAACAACAACGCCACCGCCGTGCGCCTCAACCAGCACTACGCTGGCAACATCTTATTGCCGTTCGCCAACCGTATCCGGAATGGTACCTATAACTTCTTCGGGCGGGCGTACCTGCTGCCGCGCAACGAGAACACTCCGGGTGTGCGCTCGGATGCCCTGCACGGCTTCCTCTTCAACCGAACGCTCGCAGTACGCGACGCCGGCTGCACCAATGCGACGGGCGTGCCGTCGGTCTACGTAACGCTCGGGTACCGCTTCGACGGCTCGCAGCAGGGCAGCAGCGCGACGCCGGGCTGGCCGTTCAAGCTCGACACGGCCCTGACGTATGCGCTCTCCGCGGGCTCGCTCTCGATAATTACGCGCGCCACGAGCCTCGAGACCTCGCAAGCCCTGCCGTGGTTCAACGGCTGGCATCCGTACTTTGCCGTGGGCTCGGTCGCCCAGGCGCGCGTCGAGTTTGATTCATGTCGCACCAGCATGCAAGTGCTCACCATGGCGCCCTCTCGGTCGCCCAGGCGCGCGTCGAGTTTGATTCATGTCGCTCCAGCATGCAAGTGCTCACCATGGCGCCCTCTCCCGCTCACCATGGCGCCCTCTCCCCCGCCCAGGCGCGCGTCGAGTTGGATTCATGTCGTTCGGACAAGTCGACGACCGGTGTGCAGTGGAGCCACATCACGATGGGCGAGGGCGCACCTCGCGCGGGAGATTTGATCCCAACGGGCGAGGCGACGCCGTGGACGCGCTTCGATGGCAGCACACCAATTGGTGGCGATGAGGAGAGGCCGTCGTACATGGATGATGAGTTCAAGAGTACTCTGGCGCAAAAGGCGCTTAGTACGGCCGCTGTGTGCGGCCCCTACATCAGGCACCGGATCCATGACGCGGGAGGCGACAAGAGCACGATCGTCCTGTGGGCGGACCGGCAGCACGCGGTCACCCAAATCTTTACCGGCTCGCAGGAGCTGTGGGGATGGAGCGCGATTGCGCTCGAGCCGATGTCTGCCCTCGCGGACGCTTACAACAACGGCGATGGGCTGACGGTCCTCTGGCCGGGCGAGACGTTCGAGGGCATCTTTGGCACGGCCATAGAGTAAGCGCAGCGTGGGCTGCGAGGGCAGAGATTAGGTCACGGGTCCCCCCACACAGCGTACCCTGCGCACAGATGTGGCGTGCGCGTGAGCGAGAGCGCATCACGCGCACAGCTTGAAAGCCAGGGGTAGGGGAGCGGAGCCTGGGTAAGTAGTAAGTAATTAAATAACAGGCGCCTAGCCCTAGGGGACGGTCCCTCACGGTCGACGGTGGAGAGCGTCCCTCTTTGGACTTTGCGCTCTGTAACGTCGCCTCAGTGTACGTCACGCGGCGGACCGGGCGCGCCTATCTTGCCTCTTCCTCTAAACTTCCATTACCACTCGTCGATTTGTGCGATATTGACGGGGGTGTCGCGATATCGTGCCCCTGCCCAGGACAACGCACGTTCCCGTAAAGTGCTATGTTCGATCCTCCGTTCGCCGTCTTCCCTTTGAGCCCTGGCCTCGACAACTCGACAGGAAACTCGACAGGAACTTGACAGGCTACTCGACAGCTACTTGACAGGATAGCTCGACAGCTACTCGACAGACCTCGACAGCTACTCGATAGACCTCGACAGAAACCCTCTGACTCCATGCGCCTGCGCGTCAAGGTGTCAAGCTCGACAGCTCGACAGCTCGACAGACCTCGACAGACCTCAACAGGCCTCGACACGAGGTCTCCTCTAAGACTGGGTAAAGCCAGGTTAGAGCCCCACTCCTTCAAGGTGAAGGTTGATGGACCCACAGGTCAACTACACAACTTGGTGGCTGGATGATGGATGTACTTCTGTGGTGGACACCTTTCGTTCCACGTTCGTGCTCTTTCGTGCTCTTTTTGACCTAATTCTTCTCAGAATTGCATTAAGATTGCATTTTCTGGTCTTGAAACCAGTGGCTAGGTAGGGGTTTAGGGTGGGTATTACAAAAATAACAGTAAAGAAACCTGTGGCTATGTAGGGGCTAGGGGTTAGGGGTTAGGGTGTGACGTCCTGACGTGGTCTCCGAGTTCTTCATCCGTTTGACCTAGTTTGGTTGGTGGTTTTATATATGTGTGGGTCCTCTAGGCCTACTGCTGTGAGAGTCAGAGTGTTTCATGCAAAATAGCAAAGCTACATGCCAGGCTCCAGCTCGACAGCACACTCGACAGCCTCGACAGAGAAACTCGACAGGAACTCGACAGCTCGACAGCTACTCGACGCGCAGGCGCATGGAGTCAGCCTTGACAGGCTCGACAGGAACTCGACAGGCTCTCGACAGGCTCGACAAGGCTTGACAGGCAAGGCCTCGACAGCCCCTCGACAACGGGCTCGACAGCGCCTCGACGGAGCCTCGACAGCTCGACAGCTCGACAGCCAGGGCTCAATCTTCCCTGGGGCGGTGGGAGACGCGCCCGCTCGCGATGCGCTTGCGCTCACTGGAAGGTGCAACTGTGCTTGTGGAGGTGAGCTGAGTGGATCTGTTTTGAGCGCTTACTCGAAGCTCGGTTTAAACTCTGAGAACAAAAATATGCTCCATATCCCGGGCTCGCGACGAGATACTATGCTCAGACGCTCCTCGATCGGTATAGACCCAAACTCAGGCACGTAGCTCGGGGCGGACCCGAAGAGGAAGGTAGTCAATGCGACAAAGATGAAGAATCCCAAGGGGCCGTTGAGCATGAAATTCAAGTCACGCACGATTGGAGATCCTACGTCATCAGCCTCCTCGTCCTCTGTGGCTCGTACTTGTACTGGCAGCTGATGGAGGTCGTTCGTCGTGCAGCAAGAAGCTCACACGTGTACGCTGCCATAGGCATCACGGAGGTGGCGTGGCCAGCGTCGTTATCAGCATCGGTGGTATGTTAGCTCGCGCGTTTTCCTCCTGAACCCATTTGCCGCACTACAAGACACGAGGCCCAGGACCAAGTGTGAACGTGAACTATCGCCGTGTTATGGTGTGATTCCGCGGACTTACGCGGAGTTTCTTGGATAGTGACACGGAGTGTCTCTGAGGAGAAGCTAGTATCATCGCGCCGCGTCCAATCACTCCCGACCACAGAAGTTCCTCTAACTTCTGGTAGGTCAGGGAACGCAGGCGTTCTTGCGCTCTCGCTCGTCTCCGCGACGCCCGTCGGTACCGTGCCGGCGGCGACCGTCGAGACCGAGCGCGAAGTGGACCCCACCCTCCCTTCCCATATCATATTATTTGTGCGTCCGGGGTCTTTGTAGGCCCGTCCGCTGTGTCTTGTTAAGACTCAGTGTGGGGGGGGGCGACCGATACGGCGCCTTCCCCACTTTTTGGCATCACAAAGCAAGACAGGTGAGGCAGGCTTCTTGTGTGTCACTGCGTCGACAATCTGCCGATCTGTCATCACCGGAGGCCCATCGCGTGGACGCCAGGCACATGGCCAGGCTCACCGTGACGCTGCTGGCGGCCAGTCTCGCCGCAGCGTACCAGCTTCCTGCGGCGGCACGCCTCGGACTGCGCGTCCGCACCACTGGTGCACTGGCCTCGGCTGGAAGCAGCAGCGGCAACTATGCGATCGGCAGCGGCGCTTGGCCGACCAAGACCAAGTCAGCGGCGCCGCGCAAGAGCAGCAGCGAGCAGCCGCAGGAGCAGCGCTCGGCCTCACCATCTGCCGCAGCACGCGTAAGCCGCGGCGGTCGCGGCGGTCGCGGCGGCCGCGGTGGCCGCGGCGGCTCAAGAAAACCCGGCCGCGGCCGCGGCTCGCCAACGATGCACAATGTGCTGCGCAAGATGAGCCGGCTGGAGTCGAGCGCGACTCTCGACGATATTGATGCGGTGCTAGGGGGCAAACGGCTGTCGCCGCGTGACTACACCACCATCCTCTCCGCACTCAAGGACCGCCGCGCCTGGCGGGTCACGCTCCGCGTCGGCGAGTGGATGAGGCAACAGCAACACTCCGCCGCCACCGCCGCCGCCGCCGCCACCGCCGGCCAGTGTGCGTCGTCACCGCTGCTGCCCAACCGGGCTCACTACCAAGTGATGCTCGGCGCATGCGCGGCGAGCGGCGAGGCGCAGGCCGCCCAGACGGTCGCTGACGAGATGGTCGCGAGCGGCCTACCGGCCGATCGCACCTCTCTTGGCACTTTGATCCTCGCCAACGAGCGCGCGGGCGACTGGAAGCGAACGGTGGCGCTGCTCGATCAGCTCGAGGCGATGGCGGCCGGGGGGAAGCCCACGACGGCGCTCGACGAGGATGTGGACGAGGAGGAGGACGAGGAGGAGGACGAGGACGAGGACGAGGACGAGGACGAGGACGAGGAGGAGTTGCCCGCGCAGCCTGAGGGTGTGCGGAGCCTTGAGAGCTTTCTAGGGCGCGGCAGCGGCAGCGGCAGCAGCAGCAGCGGCAGCGGCAGCGGCAGCAGCAGCAGCGGCAGCAGCAGCAGCAGCAGGAGCGGCCGCAGCAGTAGCAGCGGCAGTCGCACCTTTAGTAGCAGCAGCAGCAGCAGCAGCAGCAGCAGCAGCAGCAGCAGCAGCAGCAGCAGCAGCAGCAGCAGCGGCAGCAGCAGCGGCAGTAGCAGCGGCAGCAGCGGCAGCAGCGGCAGCGGCGGCAGCGGCGGCAGCGGCGGCAGCGGCGGCAGCAGCAGCGTTGAGAGCCGGGCCGGCCTTGGGCCCACCTCCGACGCCGACCCTCTCGCCTTCGCCTACGCCGCGTCGATCCGTGCGCATGAGGCCGCTGGCCAGTGGCAGGTACGCTGATTGCCACTGATGACCTGCCTTGCATGCAAGTGCTCACCACAGCGCTGGCGAGTGGCAGGCTGCCCTCGCTCTCTTTGATCGCAGCCAGCAGCGTGGGGTGGTCCCAGACGTGCACTGCTACAGCGCCGCGCTGAGCGCGTGCCGGCGCGGCGCGCAAGCCGAGCGCGCGCTCGAGCTGCTTCGTCGCGCCCAGGACGGCGCGCACCGAGTGGAGCCGACGGCGTACATGTACACACTGGCGATGGGGGCGTGCAACGCGGGGCATGCGTGGGAGCGCAGCTTGGAGCTCCTCGCACAGCGCAAGGCGACAGTGGGGCTCGATGCGTACGCGTACTCGGTCGCGATGGGCGCGTGTGCGCAGGGGCGCCAGTGGGAACGGGCTCTGCTTCTGCTGGATGAGATGCAGTCGAACGTAACGTGCCGCGGCAACGCGTTCGCGTGGAACAACGCGATGGTCGCATGCAATCGGGCGTCACAGCCGCAGCAGACCCTCGCGCTCTATGACCGGATGCGAGCAGGCGAGTGCGGCTCTCCGAAGACGACTGATGATGACCGATGATGACCGCTGATGACCTCTGATTGCCTCCCTCATCAGGCGAGTGCGAGCTCTCCGAAGACGACTGATGATGACCGATGATGACCGCTAATGACCTCTGATTGCCTCCCTCATCAGGCGAGTGCGAGCTCTCCGAAGACGACTGATGATGACCGATGATGACCGCTGATGACCTCTGATTGCCTCCCTCATCAGGCGAGTGCGAGCTCTCGGATCACTCGATCGCCGCGGCGCTCGTGGCGTGCAGGTGAGTTTCGTCCATCTGATTGTCTCTGATTGCCCCCCTCATCTCGGATCACTCGATCGCCGCGGCGCTCGTGGCGTGCAGGAATTTGACCGATTGGCACCGCGCGCAAGCCATCTACGATGGCAGCCGCTCGCTCACCCAGGCGTCCGCCATGTGCACCGACGGGCTGCTCGACGTCCTCGCGGAGGCCGAGCAGTGGCCGCTGGTGCTCTCCTACTTCGACGCGATGCGCCAGGCGGGCGCAAAGGCGACGGCGAGTGCCTTCGAGCGCGCCATCGAGGCGTGTGATAAGGTCGACTCGAAGCGAGCACTCCGTCTCTTCGAGGAGATGCGAGCGAGCGGCGTGTGAACGAAACTGAGTCGTCAGTTTCGTCAGATGCGAGCGAGCGGCGTGTGAACGAAACAGAGTCGTCAGTTTCGTCAGATGCGAGCGAGCGGCGTGTGAACGAAACTGAGTCGTCAGTTTCGTCCGATGCGAGCGAGCGGCGTGTGAACGGGCCGACGGCGGCGCGGATGGGGCGAGAGGGGGGGGCGAGGGAGAGGCGGAGAGCGCGCGCCATGTCGAGCGCCATGTGCGTCAGGCTCGAGCGTTGTGCAACCACAAGGGCAGCGGGGCATCGGGGAACGATGATGCACCGAGCGGTGCGCACACACAGGAGTGAACAAGAGTCTGTGTGTCTGAACCACATGGGCGCGGCGCAAGAGCCCACGACGGCGCGATAACAGGCACGCGGTGCCGGTGAGCCATGACCCATGACCCATGTGACCCGTGTGGTCAGTGGTGCAGCCGCCACAGGGTTTGCAGCGATTAGTACTGACTTACCGCACTCGTATTTGCTTGATTCATGATTGCTAGCCTTCTTCGCTGGTTATTCGCTGGTCGTGTCGCGAACACCGAAATCCTGAAGACAAATCGCACCCTGGCGCTTGAAAACCGCCGTGAGAAAACTGAAATCCCGGGCGGCGATCGGCTTCAGGGGCCGGCCCACAGGCAGCTCTGTGTTAAACGGCTCAGTGTAACAGAGAGCCGGAGCTGTACTCACAGCTGTACTCACAGTTGAAATCCTGAGTGCGGCAAGGGATGGGGAGCTCTGATCGGCCCTCGTGCGTGACCGGCTCCGCGCTCGCCGCGCTTTCGATTGCAGCGTTGGTCGCGATGACGTTTTGTGGGCCGTACAATGCTGCCTCTGCGACGCCGTCAGGCGATGATCCGTATGTGATCCTTGGGGTGCCACGCAACGCCAATAGAGACGCGATCCAGAAGGCGTACCGAGGTCTTGCCAAGCGATGGCACCCGGATCGCAACGGCGGCGTTGGGTCCGCGGAGGCTGTGTTCGCGAGCATTGCGAGTGCGTACGAAGTCCTACTGGACCCAGAGAAGCGCGAGGTCTTTGACCGTCTAGGTGCCGAAGGGCTCGAGAGGCTGCGTGATGGCGATCCGTCGGTCGCCAAGGAGTGGCTGCCGCCAGATGAGGTGCTCAGGCGCCTCCACGTTGACGGGGATGAGTCGTGGCACGCGTACATGGTCACCTCGAGCTTCGCCGCGATCGGTTCGCTGCTGTCTGCGTTGGATCAACGGACGGCGCCCATGCTGCGATGGGTGCTCGGCACCGAGTTCCCCACAGTGACCATTTCGGCCACCGATGCGGCATTCGCGACGCTGGCCTCCGGCGGCAGCACGTCGTCCTCGCGTGCGGGCGGCGGCGTCACTTTCAAGTTTGAACTCAGCGGGATCTCACGCGACTTTGGGGCTTCGGACGTGACGCACAACTGCGGCGAGCGCGCGAAGTTCCTGGGCATGAAGCGGACCTACTACCTGCAGTGCGGGGAGCTGTCGCCGGGGATCCCGCTCTCTGTGAGCGTCGCCGCAGCGACGTTCAGTGTGACCAACAGGCGGGGGTTGAATTTGCCGTCCCAGGTGTTCGTGTTGGAAGTGACTTGATGACGATCGTAAGCTCCTCGTTGGCGCCGGCAGCGCCGGAGTTCAGACGCTGTATTTGCGGTACCGTATTTGCAAGCAAGCTAATTAGTCGAAACAACACAAGTACCTAAACAAGCGCTGGTTGCTGTATTAGTTCGGATGCACACGGGAGGGGGTCTCTTGCTCTCTTCTGCTTGAACGCGTCGTTCTGAGCGAGCTTTTTGGGACTCGTTTTGAAAACACCCTCCCCAAACCACCTCCTCGCCTGCGGCCCTTGTGCATCGGACAATGCCGAGGCCGAGCGAGCGTGAGGAGGATGAGTATGAGGACGAGGACGAGGAGGACGAGGAGGACGAGGAGGACGAGGAGGATGATGAGTACGAGGAAGATGAGGATGGCGATGATGGCGAAGGGGAGGAGGAGGGGGAGGAGGAGGAGGACGAGGACGAAGGCGAGGACGCCTCGGCCTCGACGCAGGCGAGCAGCAGCCGGCAGAAGCGGAAACGCAATATCAAGGCGCTCGTGCTCTCCAAGTATGATTCAGTGTGGGAGACGACGAAGAGCCTGGGCTGGCGCCCGTACACAGGCTCCGAGAACCCGGGGCGCGGGCGCTGCCAGTTGTGCTGGACGGACCGGGCGGTGACCAACAAGCGTGTGGGCCAGCTGGGGCGCATGCAGAAGATCAACCACTTCCCGGGCATGCTTGAGCTGGTGCGCAAGGCGGGCACCGCGCGCAACCTCAACAAGATGCTCCTCGCGTGCGGCAAGCCTTACAAATTCTTCCCGACTACATACATCATGCCGGCGGATTACCCCGCGTTGAAGCTCGAGTGGCGCCTGACGAACAACAACCGCAACCACGGCAACAAGACGTTCATCGTGAAGCCGAGTGCGGGCTGCCAGGGCGTTGGCATCCGGCTCACGCGCTGCCTCGACGATATTTCCCCACACGAGCCCAATATCGTACAGCGTTACTTGCACCGGCCGCACCTCCTCGACGGTTACAAGTACGACCTGCGCCTGTACGTGCTGCTCTCGAGCGTGCGCCCGCTGCGCATCTTCATCTTCCGCGAGGGGCTCGTGCGCGTGTGCACCCAAAAGTACAAGCCGCTCGAGAAGAACATGGGCGACGTGCGCATGCATTTAACGAATTACTCAATTAATAAGGACTCGGAGGCCTTCGTGCAGCCCGAGGACGAGACCAACTGCGACAACGCGCACAAGCGCACGATCACGTCGCTGATGGAGACGCTCGAGGGCCAGGGGGTGGACACTGAGAGCCTCTGGCGCAAGATCGGCGAGGTGTGCGTCAAGACGATCATCTCGGTGCAGCCCCACCTTGAACACACGTACTTTACGTGCCGGCGCACCCAACAGGTCGACGCCGGCTCGGGTTGCTTTGAGCTGCTCGGCTTTGACATCATGATGGACCACAAGCTGCGGCCGACACTGCTCGAGATCAACCACACGCCCTCATTCCGCACCGACTCGCCTCTCGACTACACGGTCAAGATGGCCGTCTTGCGAGGCACGATGGAGATGATCAACATGACGCATGACGAGCACCGGCTTCTCAACTCGGTTGGTCGGCGCGGCTGGACCTCACGCAACGAGGATATCGCACGCACGGCGGACACGACAGCGCGGCTCGCAGCCTTGCGCGAAGAGTACGAGCTCGCGAATGCAGATCGTCTCGGCTTCGACACTCTGTATCCACCGACTGCGGCCACGTGCGGCGGCAGCGAGGTGGCTGCCAACGCGCTGCTTGCTGAGTACGACCAGTACCTTGACGTTGCCGCGCAGGTGTACCAGGACATGTCGCTCTCGGGCTCGCGGCGCGCGTCCAGGGGCTGCTCCGTCGCCGGCGCCAAGTCCAAGGTGGGCCTTGGACCCCTCGCTGCTGGGATGGGCCCTCTCATCTCCCCTGGCAAGATACAGCAGCTGGGCGCGGTCGCCAACTTTGGGTTGTTAGCGCCGGGGCTGGCGAGCTCGTCTTTCCACGCGGCGGCGGCGGCGGCGCTGTTTCAGACGTCGATGAGGGGTGGGCTGTTCAACAAGGGAGGCATGGATGCCCTCAAGAACTCGCTGCCCTCCTCCGGGGCCTCCTCCGGGAGCACGCCCCAGATGCCCCCGCACGTGCCCCTGATGCACCCGACCTCGGCGGCGCTCGTCGAAGCCGAGCGAGAGGCGCTCCTTGAGGCGGAGGGCGAGCGCAAGGCCCGCGTGCGCGCACGCAGCGCCGCCACGGGTAGCGGCCCCTCCAAGCGCGCCGGCAAGGCGAGTAGCCGGGCTGCCTCCCCAGCCGCCGGCAAGCGACGTGACGGGTCTCCGAAGAAGCGTGCCAAGTCTGCCAACCGACGCTCGCGCAGCCCGTCGGTGCGTGTGGGCAGCCCGAGCGTGCGCGTCCACCTCGAGACTTGAGGA
>Ga0210246_101836_pt1 | contig 14983 bp, 13 predicted proteins | sample ChrtobMetaP3_8mM_FD_155469 | JGI IMG/M metagenome (GOLD analysis project Ga0210246, IMG submission 155469) | Chrysochromulina tobin associated microbial communities from unialgal haptophyte culture, Seattle, Washington, United States - P3_8mM | ecosystem: Host-associated > Algae > Haptophytes >...
AAAACACGAAAACACAAAACACAGCCCTCAGGCGAGCAAGGCCAAAACACAAAAACACAAAACACACGCCCTGCGGGTGAGGCTAAAACACAAAAACACAAAGCGCCAAAACACAGCACGGGGTCAAATTTCTATACGATACGCACGCTTGCTTTTTTGCTTTTGTTGAAAAGCTGCGGATGGGTATCACTGACCGTCTATGACCGTCTACATTTTATTGCGGATTCATTTTCTTATCTGCATGCATACCGCCATGCGCCAATCCGTTACTTGCAACGAAGTCTCGTGTTTCCAGATACGTATGCGAGGTCAACAGAAGCTCGCTCCTCGCGGGCAGACCGCCGCCGCTGGGTCGCACTCCTTGGGCGCCGAGACGCTGAACCACCCTTGGGTGACTGAGGGGAGCGCCTTGGGCGCAGGCAGGGACTCTTTCGCCAACCGGCCGTCTCCGCCCACGGGCAAGAGCAGCCTATGGGTGCGCTCGTGGGAGATGGTCGGCGAGGCCGTCTTCGACGAGCACGCCAAGGAGGTCACCCGTCCAAACGAGGAGAATCCGTGGATCCTCAAAAGGCAACATCTCCTCGATTTCAAGGGCTTCGTGCGAGCTTTCCGCGACACGCTCGATCATGCGGGCAACCTCGTGCCTCATCCTACTCTCGATGAGCTCGATTACCTCTTTGAGCACGCGGGCCAGCCCCCCAAAATGCCGCCGAGGGATCCGCTCACCAATCGCATGCGGCCGGTGGCTACCGCGAATCGAGACGTCGACCAATCGAACTTCGTGGCGACTGCGCGGGGTTGGGCGACCGCGCACGGGAGCGACCCGCAGGAGATCGTGCGCCTGATCACCAAACCGCCGCGCCGCCTCGACGGCTCGCTCGTTGGCTCAAGTTTCTCGCTGACGCCTCACGAGCGCCTGTGGGCCGATGCGGCGGCAGGGCCGTTGACGCCACGCTCGCCTCGGTTCCCCATTTTGGAGCCGCAAACGCCTCGGTTCCCTGCAGGGTCCGCAGAGGCACTCAGTCCACGAAGGCACCCAGAAACTGTACGTCTTGGAGATGCCGATGTACTGACGGGCGATCGGCTCGTGCTCGAGCTGATCACACACGACGATCCGTCGGGCAAGCGCGCCAACGCGTTCCGAAAGGAACTCGCGCGCAAGCGGCTGACCGAGATGGCCAAGGGCATCAACGATGAGGATCCCGTCGCCAAGGCGGACGCGTCGCGCCTGCGCGTGAGTCAGCTGCTCAACACCAGGTTCCACTCCGCAGGCAGCTTCACCGATGTCTCCCGTCGCCGACTCTCTGACTGGTTCATGGAGGCGGTCAGCGGCCACAAGCACGGCGCGCACGCCTCGACAGCCATCGAACCGCAGACTAGGGGTGACCGGCTGACCGCCGCCGAAAAGATCAGCGGGGCGGGGCGAGCCACCAAACGAGCCGGGAGGGCGAGTCGTGAGGACACGTCAGGCGCGCCACCTCTCCCTCCCAAGCTCTCCCCTCGGCGTGCGGGCCCCCTCTCATTGCAACAGGAGTGGTTTGCCGGCGGCGACGGCGGCGCGAAGGCGAAGATGGAGGAGCTGGACCTGCAGACGAAGTTGTTGCTGCGGCTGCCGCCGCCGTTGACGATGCCCAAGACCAAGACAGCTATGGAGGCGGAAGCCGCAGCTCGGGCTCAGGGCCATGTTAACACAGCCCGAATGAACCGTGCCGACTTCTCGAGGCTCGTGGCCAACGTGCTGGACGAGCCCAAAGCGACCAAAAAGCCCTTTGGCGCCGCGGCCCGTCGCGAGGCGGAGCGCGCCCGCGCGGCGACCGAGCAAGGTAATATCATCCTCGAGCTGCTCGCGGATCGCATGTGGGCAGACGCATGTGTTGGCCAGGTGCCCATCGAGGGACAAGAGGTCACTCTTTCCTTCCAGGACGTGTGCAAGTACTTTGCCGTGCTCACCTCGGACGACATCGAGGTGGGCGCTGGCACCCCCGGAGGCACCCGGACGCGGCCACTAGAACCGTTTCGTTCGGGTTTGATCGTCGAGTCCCTGAGTCATCCCCTCCTTAGACCTTCCTTCCTCGTGCCCGCCTGCCCTAGCCAGCAAAGCATCATCCTTGTCACCTCATTCATCCTCAACCTTATCCTCAACCGCCCGCCCCACACTGCCCAACCGCCTCCCCTCATCCCCCCTCATCCCCATCCCCGCCCGCCCAACCCCAATGCCTTCCTGGCAGACACGCGCTGCCTTCCTCTTCGACTTGTACGACTTCAATAACAGCGGCTCGATCACGATCTCCGAGCTCTCCGCGCTCATCAACGCGGCCACGCCCGGCTCTGTCGTTGAGCAAGACCTCCTGACTTGCATGCGCTCCATCCCAAAGCGGGACCCCAACATGTACTACGGCATCACCACTAACCGTCTCGTGCGCCGCGCTGAGGTAGTCTTCTCCGAATATGTCGAGGCGGTACGTGCCTCGAGCATCCAGGGCAACACGACTCTTGTCGACAGCATCTGCCAGCGGCTCGGGCTCCCGCCCACGCGCATGTGAGCCACGTCACGCAACTCCCTCCGCATCGCCTTGTGCCCCTCCGCCCGTACCCAAGGTGTGTGTACCCTCCCCCGGTGTCTTTTTACCGTACCCGTAGTTTCCCAACTTGGGTCGAATGAATTTGTGTTGATCTGAGGTTCGATTTGTAAATTTGGCCATGGACGAGGACGGCGGAGCCTGCACCAACGCTGATGCTGATTCTGCAAACGACTCCTCTGCAACATCTTCGTCATCGCAGCCGCCTGCAACCATCGCGCAAACCTCTGAGCTGCTCGGAAGCGAGTTACCTGATGACCCTTCCGCAGTGCAATCCTCGTCGGCAACCACGGGCTCGCCATCCTCGCCAAAGAAGGGCAAGCCGCGCAGCCCGCAGCTTAGCGAGAGCTCATCGCTCTCGCCCCAGCTGCGACGCATGCTCCGCAAGGCTTCGCCCTCTCCGCGCAAGACAAAGCAGGCGATCCCAGACGATCAGGAGCTTGAGCGACGGAGCCAGGTGCGTGGGCTGATGCATTTGTGGAACAAGTGCGACTTCCGCTACGAGGACCTCCTGCGGTTGCGCAAGCTGCGCCTGAGCAACCGCGCGCTCGATGACGATGACATCGGCGCGCTGTGCGCCGTACTCGACGATAAGATGAAGCAGGTGAGCGAGCTCGATCTAGTGGGTAACAGGCTCCGCGATGCTTCTCTCGTCGCATTGGGGAGCGCGCTGGAACGCGGAGCCGTCCCGCACCTCACGACGCTCCACGTCGACCGCAATCGGATGGGCGACGCTGGTCTCAAGGCGCTCGCCGCCGCCATCAATGGGGGCGCGCTGTCGCGGCTCACACAGCTCTTCCTCAACGGCAACAGCTTTTCCTCATCAGGTGTGGTCGCTCTTGCCGAGACGGCGACGCACGGCCACTTGGCCGAGCTCACGTGCCTCGGGCTCAGCGGCAACGAGGCCATCGGTGACGAGGGCATTGAGGCGATCGCGCAAGTGGCGACCAAGTGGATGCCCGATCGCGAGGACGTCCATGAGGACCGTAAGTGCTTCCCCCAGTTGAAGGAGCTCCATATGCGCGGCGTAGGCGTGGGCGATCGCGGGCTCAACGTACTGGCGAGCGCCATCGAGCCGAAGAGCGGCGGCCTGCCGTCGCTTCGCACCATCTTTGTCAGTACCGAGCACTTGCAGCACCCCGCGCTCAAGACGGCGTGCTGTGGGCGAGGGGGCAAAGGCGCTGGGCATGCAGTCCAGTTGGAGTTTTTCTGAGGTTTGTAGTCGGACAGTTGTTCACAGTGCGTCAGTTCACACTCCGTCCGAGGACCCTCGTGGGTCACGATGACGCAGCCATGGTCAGGGCTCCCTCCTGATGTCCTGCAGGCGGTGGACAAGCTGGCCGAGTTCAAAGTTCGCAAAGGCCCAGAAGGCACGGCTTTCGAGAGCATGGTCCGTGAAAAGGAGCGCGGAAACCCTCGCTTCGCCTTCTTGCACGACATGTCCTCGCCAGCCCATGCCTACTATCAGTTCCGGCTCGTTAGCCTAGGGGCAGCGCCAGCGGCGCCTTCGATGGGTCATCTCGCGCCACCTCCTCCGCTCCCGCCGCCCCAAGGCTGGGGCCCGCCGCCCCTGCCGCCCCCGCCGCCCCAAGGCTGGGGCCCGCCGCAGATGCCGCCACAGCCACCGCAAGCGCCAGCATTGTACTACCCGAGCCTCCACCAGGTTCCACTACCTGAGGTGCCTCCGCCGCCTCCGATGGCGCCGCCAATGGTCACCGCACCCGTCCTCCTTACGAATGGGGCAGCCGCGCCGCCGACGACTTCGGCCACTCTCTCCGCCTTCACGTGCCCCGTCGGGCTGCTCGCGACCATCTTACGTGAGCGTCATGGCGAGCGTGCCCACTTCAGTGGCCGCAGTGGTCGCGGCGACAGTCGACGGCCGCCCCCCTTCGTTCCTCTGCAGCCCAACGAGTTGCCACGTGCTCTGCCACCGCGGGATGCGCCGCAGGCACTTCCGACCCCCGCCGCGCCGCGCGCGCCTCCGCTAGCGAATTGCACTGCTGCACCTGCACATGCGCGCTTGCGGCGCACCGCCCCTGCCTGCTCCTCGTCTGCCCGCCTTGGCCTGCACCGCGGATTCACATTGCACCACCCGTGCGTTCGTTCTCTTCGACTGGGGCGGCCGTCGCTCTCGGCTGGGTCCCTCCCCCTCCCTCGAACGTCCAGGCACAGGTGCTTGCGGCAGTCGACCGTTACTACTCTGGCGAGCGGCCGCCTTCGCACCGGAGCCGCAGGCGCGAGAGCGGGCGCGAGCACGAGCAGCACGCGCGCGAGCCGCGCGGGCGAGCCTGTGAGTATGACGGTGCGGGCAGCGCGGGTAGCGAGCGCGATAGAGACCATAGAAGAGACCGAGCGGGCGAGCGAAGCGGTGGCGGCGGCGGTGGAGGTGGCGGCGGTGCGCGCGATGAGCCCTCCTCGAATCTACGACGTTCGAGCTCACCACGGCGCTCGCGCTCGCCGACGCGCGGTGACCGTGGGGGGGTGGAGACGGGCGGGTATGCGCGTCCTGCGGCGGCCGCACAGTTGGAGATGGGCGTGCGCGAGGACGGAAGGTGACTGGGAGCGCGCGTGGCCGCCTCATCTCCCTCTATCTCCCCCAATCTCCCATGATGCTCACCGATTGTCGCTTCTGGACAGAGCGATTGACGACCACGGGCAGCGGCACGTCGGCCTTGGTGCCGCGAGGGCCAGTGGCGAAGACGACGCTTTCGCTGCCTTCCGTAACCGCTCCGCCAACACGTACAAGGAGAAGCTTTTCATCAGTAAGACGCAGCTTTACTCGGGCTCATAATTGCATGCGGCGCACACGCTCACACTCAAGGAAGGGTGCAGCAACGCTGACGTCTTATAGTTTGCCCACTGCACCTCGGTGCTCTTCGAAGACTGGCAGAGAGAGCGAAACGAAATTGAGAGAGAGAGTGAGAGCGGTTGAGAGAGACAGGAGCGAGAAGTCGAGTGCGCACGGCTCAACCAAGATGTGACATCCTTGTTCACACGCACACCTGGGTTGAATACATCGAAAAAATGTGTTTGCCTGGGGTCACGTGCGCCAATTCACAGGACCACAAAAGTTTCCTCATCACCCATGCTCGCACAAGTTCACGTAACGCCACCGCCCACGCGCTCGCGCAAATGCCCATGAGCGGCAAGAAGCGCGCTCGAAGCGATGGTGTGGAGGATGAGCCCCTTGCCGATGTGGCCAGAAGCCTCGCGATTGTGACCAGTGCTTACGTCGCCATCGACGGCTACGACATTGCTCGCACCGCGAAGCGGCAACAAAGAGAAGCGGGCATCTACATTGATGGCATCCAGTACGGAGAGGTGAATCCGGAGGCGTTTGCAACTGCATTGAGCTGGTGCGCTCCCCGTGCTGGCGAGACGTTTGTGGACCTAGGCAGTGGCAGCGGCAAGGCCGTGCTCACCGCCGCTCTATTGCACCCACTGGCAAGTGCAACAGGCATCGAGATCCTGGAGCCACTGCATAAGGCTGCCATGCGGGCGCACGAGGCGGTGCTAGCCGCCGACGCGCGTGCGCTGCGAACTCCCGAGGTGAGGTTCGAGTGCGGCGACGCGTTGTCACACCCATGGACCGACTGCGATCTCGTGTTTGTGTCGCTCACCTGCTTCACCGACGAGATGGTGGAGAGGGTTGCTGCTGATGCGCAACGCCTTCGGTCGGGGTCGCGCCTGCTTTGCACCTCACGGGCACTCGAAACCGGCAGCGCCCTCCGACTCTTGAGGAGGGAGCCAATCAAGTATGGGCGAGGCATGCTGACATTCCTCGCGTACGAGCGGGTCTGAGCTGGGTCTGAGACGTAAATGCAGACGGCTGCTCAACCTCAAGGCGGCCGGGGCGCCAAATCAGACACCACGGGTTGTCAGATACCACATTTTACAATGGTTCTGGTACCCGGCCCGGGCAGACTGAACGACGAGACTGACGCGCACGCACGCGCGCGATTCATAAACAACAACTGGCTCAAAATGGCGCGGTGGTAGACGCGCACACAAACACATGATGTACTAACGCCTAACCGCCGACCGGCGAGACATCGGCCTACGCTACGCCCCCCCGGCCCCCGCGGACCGCCCGGAAGGGCACCGAGACGAGGGCATCCCGCGCCACGCCCCCCCCGCGTCGCGCGCGGCGCCGCGCGACACCAAATGTTGCACCAATATGGGTCTGCGCCCTCACGCAAAGCCGAAATCCTTCGCTCTGATCAGATTCGACATCGATAGGTCTGCATCCGGCCCTTTACGCGGCACTCCCTTGTGACCTGGTGTTAACCTTTGGGCTTTGCCTGCCTACTGACCATGCTACCAAGGTGATGTCACACCGAACGTTCCAAAGCTCACCGTTCGTATCATCAAACTGCGTCTGGAACGCCGCAACGGCGCTTGGAAGGCCGAGACGGCGCCTAACTTTGCGGCATAACTTTGCGAGGATCCTGTCTTGACATGTGGTAGGTCGCAGACAATGCCTCAATCGCCTTCGGCGACATCCAGCAGCTCGGGGTATGCCACGCCCTCGCGCCGCAATTCCGCCATTCTGCGCGACTTGCTGGACAGCAGAGCCGACAACACGCAGTATCACCCGCTGGCCCGCTCGCCTCAGCGGCAAGACGCCAGCGAGCCTTTGATACCATCACCACCAAAGGTGCCTCCGCCAGCCCCGCAGTTCCTGACCAAGAGCTCCAGTAAAAAAAGAGCGCCAAATACGCCGCTACACAACGATACCACAAGGCGCTACCAAGAGGCGTACGATGAGATGCACGACATCCTCAGCGCACTCCATGTGGCGCAGGTGGACTTGCCAGGTAACCCGTGGCGGCAAGTGAAGTGCTGGGACCACTTGGGATACTTTTGGAAGCACATGTTCCGCGCGATCTACGTGTGCATCGTACCCGCCTCGTCGCGCCAGTTCGGCAAGAGCAGCGATGAGCTCGACGACGGCACGGAGTACGAGACCGACAGTGAGGGTGCTCCGCACGAGAGGGAGTTGCGCTCGCGCTGCCTGGTCTTGCCCACGTCTTTCTGGAGGGAGTGGTGGGACCTCTTGCTACTAGCCCTCATCATGTACTCGGCATTCACGGTGCCGCTGCGCGTGTGCTTCAGCGCGGACGCCACCGGCTATTGGCTCGGTTTCGAGATCATCATCTCGATCATCTTCGTGCTCGACATAGTCGCGAACTTTAACACCGTCTTCTTCGACCCAATCAAGGGCAAGTGGGTGCTCTCCCGCCGGCGCATCGCGAAACGGTACTCGGAGTCGTGGCTCTGGCTGGACTTGCCTGGCTCGGTGCCCGTCGAGCTGATCGACGTCGCCTGGTACGGCGCTGCGGGCCATTCGGGTGCGCTCGGGCTGCTACGCATGCTTCGGCTGTTTCGGCTGCTTCGGCTGCTCCGGCTGCTCAAAATCGACGAGTACGTCGAGGTGCTCGAGAACGCCACGGACATGAACCTGCGCTTCACGCGGATCATCTTCATGGTCCTGAAGGTCCTGTTCCTGGCGCACGTGCTCGGGTGCTTTTGGTTCGGTATGCACATGATCAACAGCGGGGACCCGGAGGTGCCCACGTGGGCGCGGGTGTACGACGACGGGCGCGCCGTGCAGGATGACACGCCCTTGGAGGTCCAGTACATCTACTCCATCTACTGGGCGGTCACCACGCTCACCACTGTCGGCTACGGCGACGTGGTACCGGTCAACGACAGCGAGCGGACTTTCGGCGTCGGCTCCATGCTCGTGTCTGCTCTCGTCTTCGGATACATGATGTCGAACATGAGCTCGCTCGTCGCGGCGATGGACCGCACGCAGGCCATCGTCGAGGAGAAGGTGCGGCTGCACCCCGGGCAGCGCGCTGCGTCGTGCCCCGACTCCCCGTGTCCCGCCCCGCGGCCCCCGGCCCCGTGCCCCCCGCTGCTTTCGCGAGCCTCTCACCGTCTCGTCCCGCTCGCCCCTACCCCACGCCTCCTTCCCCACGCCTCCTTCCCCACGCCTCCTTCCCCACGCCTCCTTCCCCACGCCTCCTTCCCCACGTTGTCCTCGGGCTCCCCTTCCAGTTCGATCAAGTGAAGGAGTACGTTACATGGCGCTCCCTCCCCAGGGGCCTTGCCGTCCGCTTCAAGAAGCACTACAAGTTCTACTACCAGAAGAAGTCGGCATTCGACGAGCTCGCCTTGCTCGATGGGCTCTCGCCCTCGCTGCGCAACGAGGTGACCTCCTTCGTGCTGCGCATGACCCTCGGAAACCTGCCACTGTTCAAGGACCTCACTCCCGAATTCCAAATGGATGTTTTCCCACTGATTCGGAACGTCTCGTACGTCAAAGGGGAGGTTGTCTTCAAGCGCGGCGAGCCCTCCCGCGCCCTCTTCTTCCTCCTGTCCGGTGAGGTCCTGGTCTACACGTCCGCGTGCGTCGTGCCCATCGCCAAGTACACACCCACCGCTGAGATCACGCTCATGCGTGACAGCTCTAACGTGGAGGTGATGCGGACGGTTTTCAACGGCTGCCTCGGCGAGTCGGTGCTCACGGGGCGGCGTCGATCCGTGACGATGGTGGCCTCAGGGCCGACCGAGATGCTTCTCCTGACGAAGCAGGGCATTCTCGATCTCTTCGACAAGAATTATAAGTCTGCGCGCTCGCTGGTGGAGATGGTCAAAGTCACCATGGACAAGAAGGATCGCCTGTCCATGGTCATGATGCGCTTCATGATCAGCATGCAGCACAGGGGATCCACCAGCTGGGCCGCCCTCATCGTACAGAAACGTTGGAGGAAGTTCCTCAAGATCTCGTTGTTTCAGGGCGGCTCGATCATGGCGCGGTGCGCTGCGGGGTCAACGGTTCCATCTTCGTACGTCTCATCTCCATGGACACAAGTAAGGAGACAAGACGAGAGCGAGACGAGAGAAACGACTACCGCAGAAGAAAACGGCAAAGTCGGCCCCTTCGAGTCGCCCATAGAGTCGCCCATTTGGGGAGACATCCGCAAGGCCAGGTCGCCAGTTGCCGACAGCCGAGAGAAGATGCCGACGATGCCGACGGCGGCCACGCTTGCCGCAATCCAACAGGCTGAAGCACGCGTGAGTGCACTGCTAGCCGAGCTCAAGGCAGGGCTCGCCGCGGGCCCCGGCAATGCCGCGTCGCAGCCAGAGGACTCGCCTACCTCCCCGAGGAGGATCTTGATCTCGCCACCCTCCCCGAGCAGGAGCTCGAGCACGAAGCCTCTGTGAGGGTGTGCGGGGGCGCGGCCTGCTCGCGTGCGTAATCGCATTCAATATGTCGTTGTCAAGGGGGCTCACCTCATACATGCTCATATCGCTGTGTATCGCTCTCCTGGGGACGCATCCTGCGACCTGGCTGACCGCAGCCGGGGCAGCGCCCCCCGGTCCCACCGCGGGTCAGTTACCGTCCGGTCAGATCGATACGTCGCATCGTAATTCAATCGTGTCGTAATTGAATCAGGTCTTGGTTTCTTTCTAACGAGCCTCAATTTACCCCGGTCGCCGGGACATACTCGGTCGTCGGGTCGTTAGTCTTAGTGGGCCTCGTTCACGGTCCTCGTTCTTCACGGTCCCGTGCTCTCCCCGCTCTGCATCATTTGCTGCGGCGCCTGCGCGCGCGCAACGGGCGTTGCGCCGCGCCACACCTTGCTGTGCTTGAGGCGCGCCTGGTGCGCCTGCCGCGCGTGGCTCGCGGTGTCCACCGCCACCGTGAGGGTGTCAGGCGCCTCGACGCCCCGAAGCAAGTCCGCAGTCGCCTCACGCAGCGTCTCGCCGCCAAAGCGCTGCACGCCCTTGAGCAGCTTGAGACCGCCGCCCTGCGCAATCGCCTCGTGCGCCGCCGGGTTGTTGAGCGCCAGCTGGTCGAGCGCCGCGATGGCGCGCAGCTTGGCTGCGTCACTGCCGTAGCTGCTCAGGGTGATCAGCGGGTTGACTGCGCCGTTGGCCAGAAGCAGAGCTGCGGCGGAGCGAGGGTCAAGGCGCGCGTGGGACGTGAGTGTGACGCGCGCGCATCGCCGCGGGCAATCACGTGAGCGCGCCTCGGCCGCGCGCGTCGCGCTCTAGCCGCGTACTCTGGCACACGGGATTCTCAGCTAGCACGGCAACGCAAGCCGCCGCCGCCACCTGCAGCCTTTGGTCACCCGACACGAGGTGCCGAACCACGGGTGGCACGGCGCCAGCATTGCAAGCAGCGAGCGCGTGCCCATTGTCGAGCTCGGTGCTCGGGTCGTCGGTCGCGATCGCTTCGAGCGCAGCAAGCGCGTAGTAGCGTGCGGCCGTCGTCTCCGATGTGTCCGGACCGGCGAGGAGCAGCACGAGCTGGTCGATCACACCCGCCTTCACGCATGCGTTGCGGAAGGTGAGTGGATGGAAGGGCTGCGAGATGGTCGTCTCGACCGCCATCTGTGCGATGCCGCCGGCTGCCTGCTCCTTGGCGCTCAAGCTGCCATGCTTGAGCATCGCAATCGCGTCCTGAATCATGTCGGCGAGAGACTGCTGCGCGCGGGCCTCATGATCGTCTGCGGCGGAGAGCTGCTGCTGTTGCTCCTCCGGGCGCGTGCGTGAAACGGCTGCGGCGAGCGGGAGAAGCGCCGCGCAGAGCAGCACGAACCTGAATGTTTGCATTCGGAGGGCGAAGGGAGACTTCACACTCACACTCGATAAAACATAGCAGGGTCCACATATTTTGGAATCTGTCAAGTCAAGTCAAGTCTAGAGGTGAGCGCAAGTGACAAACTTTTCTGGAGAGGTGAGCTTAGGTGCAGCGCAGGACGGCACAGGAGCGTCCGAGGATTGGTCCGAGGTCGCGTCCACTTTGTGTCTTTCGGCGCTGGCACACATACTCAGCCGCTTAGTGACTGCCTTATTAGTTATTCAAACATTGTTAAGAAACGTAACTCGGTCCGTAACTTTGTACTTTCGAGCATGCACCTTTACAGCACGAGTCACGAGACACCTCCGTCGCAGCTCGCACTCCACATGAGAGCACCAACTTTGAGCACGCTTGGCTGCGGCTGATGCGTATGGGCAGGACCGGCCTCTCCGCTCCGGCGATCCTCCGGCCTCTCGCCCTCAGCTCGCCGGAGCGGCATTGAGCATACGCATGCATACGCGATACGCCCACAGCTCGCACAGCCAGCTCACATCTCGTCGTATGCTCCATGCCGATGAGTGGCCTCTCTCATTTCTCAGACTCGGGCTCCTCGACGGTCGACTCGGCGGCAGCAGGGCCGCCCAGCGCGCCCAGCGCGGCGGCCAAGCCGCCGGGCCCTCCCACCTCGGCAAAGGCCTTTTGAATCTGCTCCATGAAGCCCTCCTGTTGCAGCATGTCCTCTGTCTGCTTCTTGAGCGACTCGAACATTGGATCCTTGATGATCTGCTCCATGTACGCCTTCATGGATTCCTGGAAGGCCGGGTCCTCCATCATCGCCTTGACCTGCTGCTGCACTGCTGGATCCTGCAGCTCCCGCAGCGCATCCTGCAGCATCTTCGGATCCTGCAGCGTGGACGCGAGGTCCTGTAGCCCTGGCCCACCGGCACCCACACTGGCGCCGGGCATGCCAAGAAAGGGATTGTCCTCGACTACCGAGGATTCGGTGGGCTCAAGGTCCTCCTCATCCAGGTCATCGTCGGCGGTCGCATCCTCGCCGTCGGCCTCCTCGCCGTCGGCCTCCTCGCCGCCACGAAGGCGACGCCACGACTGCTGCACGATGGGCACGCTAAGGCGCTCGATGGTGCATGTGCTGCTGCTGAGGCGCGACGCGCTCGCCTCGGCTAGAGTGGCCAGGAGGCCACACGCCACGAGGAGGGTTATGAGAAGCTGCTGCATTTCTGAAGTCCGGTCGCGACGCGACGCGTGTATCGCGGCGGCCGGTCGGGAGCAAAGTCGCAGCGCAGAGATCACGATCTCATCACGGCAGAAGGTTTCCGCTCAGTTCACACTCCCTGCCGCCTCTCTGCCCATAGAAAAGAACCGACTCTCTGTGAGGGGCTGGAGATGAAGTCACTTACAAAGAGCAAATGCATTCAACAGTCGCCCCGCGCCGGATCGGATCTATTCCACTCTTGCTAATTCCATAATTCCACCAGTTCGGATGCAATGTTCGGATGACGATGAAAATGGATCGTACATCCGACGCGCGCGTCGCGCCGGTGAGCAGTGTGTGCTGTCTCGTGCGATGTTTCCGAGATCGGATGTGACGCTCGGCGGGAGATGCCGCATGCACGGCTCCGCTCATCACCACACCACACCTTTGCCCTTCGAGAAGAGTCGTCCGTGGAGCCTACAACCTGTGATCGTACTGCGTACTTGCGCGCATTCAATCGGAATCAGCGCCGGTCCAATTGATTCACCGCTCGCCAATATCGCACGTCCAAGTGCAGAGCGACCTGCTGGCGCGTGGTCAGGTCGCGGGTCCATCCTCCGACGACGTCGGCGTGGTCGAGCCCGATGCGCGTCTGCATCATCTGCGAGAAGGTCGAGAAAATGTTCAGCACGAGGTGCTCCGCGCGCGCGCACACAAGCTGGTCGAGCAGCACGTCAAGCAACCCTGAGGGTAAGGCCTTGAGCGACTCGCGCATAGGGGCGTCGAAGGCGCCTGAGGCTTTGAGCGAGGCGAGCGAGCTCACGTTGAACGGCCGGAGGCGTGGATGGTCCAGCGCGGTCGCGTCTTCGACGGCGGCGTAGATGACGAGTGGTCGAGGCCGAGTCGCCCCGTCCTTCACCTCGCCGCTCGCTTGATGCACTCGCGCGAGGAGCGCGTTCAGGTTCGCCTCGAGCGCCTCGGGGGTCTGGTGGCATGAGTAGCCCTTTTGGAAGTGTGATTTGACCCACGCGCGCCCGGAGGCCAGCTTGCTCTCCTCCTCATAGCGCTTGCAGTCCGGCACGATGTCGCCGAGCCGAATGTGCACGCACGCCAGCAACGTGGCCACTCCTCCAACCCCCTGACCCGTGCCGCCGGTGGTGCCAGCGCGTGTGGCGCCAGGCTGCTGCTGCTGCTGCTGCGACCCACTGGTGACCGCGCCACCGCTGCTCCGGGACGCCGTCTCCCGCAGTACACCCGTGAGCCGCTCGGCCGCGTGCAGCAGACTGCGAGACGGCCGGTAGAGCGTGGGCATGATGACGGAGTCGACACGCCGCTGTCCCGGGCTGGGCCACCGCACGCCCTTGCCCACGTCGGCCGCGGCGAAGAGGGATCGGAAGGCGAGCACCGCATGGTGGCCACACCCTCGGAAGCTCGACTGAATGTCGGCCGGACGGAAGGGATCTTTGAGCGTCGGGTCGTTGAGAGGCACGTTGAGCGCTGGCTGCTCACGGTGCCACGTCACACCTACGAGGCTCCAATACTCGTCGGTCATCCGATAGGCCCACCGCGCCTTGATCGTCAAGACAAGCAGACGCCGAGGGCGCAGCCGCAGCTGCAAGAATCGGGTCATCTCGATCACGCGCAACGGTGCGAGATTGGTCATCGCGCTCTGCTCGAGCGTAAATGCGGCATCATGCGTCGCCATCTCTTGCGGCGACGATGCACACAAAGTCGCATTGGAACAGCCCGAGTGGCTGAGCAGATGTGGCAACACGAGCGTGCGGTTGAGGACCAGCGCCCAGATGACGGCGTTGCGCAGCGTGATCTGCTGGTTACCCAAGCCAAACTGTGGCGCATAGAGCAGGAAGCGTTCGCCGTCGACAGCCGTGCGCCAGGTGCCGGTGCCGTCCGAGTGGTCGGGTTCCTTTGAGAGTAGCTCGTCGATTATGCAATGTCCATGCGCGGCCTCGGCTTGCGGCGTTAGTGTCCCTAGTGTTGCGGGTGCGTCGGCAGCGTCCGCGTCGACGGTCAGAAGAGATGCAACTAACACCACAAAGAAGCTGCTGGCAAGGAGCGCAGACAAGAAAACGACGCGGCACTTGATTCGCACGGACTCGGCCGGTCTGTCGGGATGCTGCTCGTCTACGTCGTCGGTCGCCGATCCACCGTCCGAAGCGGATGTGGCCGCGCTCGAACGAGCTCGCACAGACGACAACATCGTGATCGATGAACGCGAGTTCCGCAGACACGTCAAAAAAGGAAAAGATGTTCCTGACGGAGTCGTTACATGCCTTCGGTTGGTGTGCAGTTGTCCCGTGTGTGTCCCGTGTGTGTCCCGGCTCCCCCCGGGGCCTTCTTACCGGTACTGTACCGGTACAGTACACCAACCCGGTATGTACCGGTAATCCCCCCGGTGTCTTTTTACCGGTACAGCCGCGGCCGTTGCGCATGCCCGCCTCCGCCTCTCACGTCTCGAGCTTATCGGGGGCTCCGGCCGCACTGCCGGCCGCTACGCGTCTGCCGCACGCGCCTTCATTTCGCCGACCGCTTTCGAGCAGGCGCGGGGAGGCGCTCTGGGAGCGGGTGGAGGCAGGG
>Ga0210246_101849_pt1 | contig 14889 bp, 9 predicted proteins | sample ChrtobMetaP3_8mM_FD_155469 | JGI IMG/M metagenome (GOLD analysis project Ga0210246, IMG submission 155469) | Chrysochromulina tobin associated microbial communities from unialgal haptophyte culture, Seattle, Washington, United States - P3_8mM | ecosystem: Host-associated > Algae > Haptophytes >...
GCCGCCGCCTTCGCTTTCGCCTCGGCCTCTGCCGCCTTCGAGGCCGCCGCGGCCTCCGCCTTCTTCGCTTCAGCTGCCTGCTTCTCCGCCGCCGCCTTCGCTTTCGCCTCGGCCTCTGCCGCCTTCGCAGCCGTTGCCGCCTCCGCTTTCTTCGCCTCGGCCGCCTGCTTCTCCGCCGCCGCCTTCGCCTTCGCTGCCGTCGCAGTCTCGGCCTTAGCCTTAGCTGCCGCCGCGGCCTCGGCCTTCTTCGCATTGACTGAGGGAGCGGGCGCGGCTGCCGATGCAACTTTCGATGCCACAGCCGCTACCGGCGCCGCCGGTTCCGCTGCGTTTGTTGCCTTCTTCAACTCGAGTGTGAGACGCTCAGCCTCCGCGCGTTCCTTCTCGATTTCCTTCTTAAGGGCGGCTTCCTCCTTCGCCACCTTCGCAAGCGCCGCCTCTTCCGCCTTCGCCGCCTTCGCCGCCTCGGCCGCCGCTTGCTTCTTAGCCTCGGCGGCCTTCTTGGCCGCCGTCGCTTCGGCTTCAGCAGCCTTCTTGGCCGCCACATCCTTAGCCTTAGCGGCTTCGGCAGCTGCGCGCTTCTCGGCGTCTGCCGCCTTCGCAGCCGCCGCTGCCTCCGCCTTCTTCGCCTCGGCTGCCTTCTTGCCCGCCGCCGCCTTCGCTTTGGCCTCGGCCTCTGCCGCCTTCGAGGCCGCCGCAGCCTCCGCCTTCTTCGCCTCGGCCGCCTCCTTCTCCGCCGCCGCCTTCGCCTTCGCTGCCGTCGTCGCAGTCTCGGCCTTAGCCTTAGCTGCCGCCGCCTCCTCCGCCTTCTTCGCCTCGGCTGCCTTCTTGCCCGCCACCGCCTTCGCTTTCGCCTCGGCCTCTGCCGCCTTCGAGGCCGCCGCGGCCTCCGCCTTCTTCGCCTCGGCCGCCTGCTTCTCCGCCGCCGCCTTCTCGTTGGCTGCCGCCGCCGCCTCCGCCTTCTTCGACTGGGCCGCCTGCTTCTCCGCCGCCGCCTTCGCTTTCGCCTCGGCCTCTGCCGCCTTCGCCTTCGCCGCCGCCTCCGCCTTCTTGGCATCGGCCGCCTGCTTGTCCGCCGCAAGACGAGCCTTCGCCTCCTCCGCCTTCGCCTTGGCAGATGCTGCCTCCTTGGCTTTCTTGGCATCGAGAACCTGCTTCTCACTGGCGAGACGAGCCTTTTCCGCCGTCGCCTTGGCCTTGGCCGCCTCCGCAGCCTCTGCTTTCGCCTTGGCTGCCGCTGCCGCCTCCGCCTTCTTTGCATCGACTGAGGGCGCCTTGGGCGCTGCCGCGGGCGCTTTGGCGACGGGCGCCTTAGCGACGGGGTTAGCGACGGGCGTGGCGGCGGGCTTGGCGGCAAGTTTGAGGGGCTTCGCGTCCTCGGCCGCAAGCATCTTCTCGAGCTCACGCAGCCGTGCCTCGGCGGCCGCCGCCTTGGCGTCCGCAGTCGCGAGGCGCTCTTCCTCGACCCGCACGGCCGCCTCGCGCTTGGCCTCGGCCGCAGCCTTCTCCGCCGCCGCCTTCTCTGCCGCCGCCTTCTTGGCCGCCTCCGCCGCCGCGCGCGCCTGCGCCTTCTCGGCCTCGGCCGCTTGCTTCGCGGCGGCGGCTTGCGCTTTCGCCGCAGCTGCCTCCTCGGCCGCCTTTGCCTTCGCCGCAGCTTTGGCCGCATCAGCCACCGCCTTCGCTTTCGCTGCTGCCTCGTCAGCCGCGAGCCTGGCTGCCTTTTGCTGCGCGGCCGCCTCGGCGCGGGCGGCAACCTCGGCCGCGCGCTTGGCCTCCTTGGCGGCATCCTTCAGCGGCGCCGCCGCCGACCGGCGCCCTGTCTTGACCTCCTTCGCGCGCGCCTCCGCCTCCGCTCGGGCCGCCGCTTCGGCGGCCCTCTGCGCGGGCGTCTTGGCCTTCTCAGCGGCGTCGGCCTTCTTGGCCGCCACCTCCTCCGCGCGCGACAGCGCCTGAACCGCCTTCGCGAGCCCTCTGTCTGCCTTCTCGATCGCGAGCTTTGATGCGTCCGCTGACTTGAGCGCCTCCAGCGAGGCCTGCGCAGAGTCCACATCGAACTGGAGCTCGGCGACCTTGGCCTTGGCCTCCGCGGCGGCAATGCGGGCCTCAGCCGACTTGAGCACGGCCACTGCGTCACTCTCTGCGACGGGTGCCGCCCACGCAGCGGACATTGGAGCAAGCGCTCCTGGATGTGTCAGTGAGTGGAGCGGTTCGAAGATGGGCGGCGCGTTCGCGAGCAGCGCCGCGAGTGCAATCGACCCGAAGGACGATGCAGCCGCCCGGCCGCCTGCATAGGGGCCGCCTGAGCGCGGCACGGGTGAACGCATGACCGCCAACTCCGACGCGAGGCGTCGCGAGCTCCCGGCAGAATCTCGCGGGTTCGTCACGCATTAAATTCGAGGTTGAGAAAGATTAGTCGAGCGAGGCTACAACGTGAGCGTCGAGCCCGTGCCGCGAGCGTGTGTGCGGTGTGCTAATTTATACGCATGCTCGTGTATGCTCTAGATGCTGCCGGTCCCCTTGGCTTGCTGTGTGTCGACATTTCTCAAGTTCCGTCACTGATTCCGTCAAGTGCCGTCCATCCGTCGCCGCCGGCGCTCGGCCGGCGATTGCGCGGCTCATCGGCGCACCTGCACGTTGACGAGGAGGCGCTGGACCTGCTCGATGGCGTCGTCACTCACGAGAGCGCAGAAGCGTAGGTTGAGCGAGAGCAGAAGGGGACACGAGTGAGCGAGAGTTAGGAGCGCCGTGTCGGTCACTAGGTCCTTGCAGCCGCCCAGATCGAGCGAGATCAAGCGCGGGCAGTGCGCCGCGATCGCTTGCAGTGCGAGGTTGGTGAGCTTGGTGCAGCCGCCAATGTCGAGCGAGGCAAGGCGCCCACAACCTCTGCACAGGGCCGCGAGGCCGTCGCCACTGATGGCCTCGCAGTAGGCGAGGCTCAATGTCGCGAGGCTCGGGCAATGGCGCGCGAGGGCCTCGAGAGCATCGTCGCCAACGTCGCACCAGCCGAGGTCGAGCGTGCGCAGCTCGTGGCACCCCTCGGCGAGCGCGCGCACGGCAGCCGAACTCACACGGCCGGCACGCTCGAGGTAAAAGGCGCGAAGGTCGGGGCAGTGGACGGCGACGGCAAAGACGGATGCGGCGGAGACCTTGCTACAGAGGCGCAGATCGAGCGATCGCAAGTGGCCGCACGCGGACGCGAGCGTGGTGATGCCCACGTCGGAGACGGAAGAGCACACCCAAAGGTTGAGGGACGTAAGCTGAGGGCAGCCGGCGGCGAGGGATGCGAGCCCGTGGTCGGAGATCTCCGGATACCCCTCGAGCTCGAGCGAGTGCAGCAAGTGGCAGCCGGCCGCGAGCGCCGCAAGCCCGTCGTCCGTCACCGAGGCGCAGCGCGACACGTCGAGCGCCTCGAGCTGCGTGCAGTACTGTGCGAGCGTCGTGAGCAGCACGTCGCTCACCGCGCGGCACTGGCGCACGCATAGGGTGCGCAGGTAGCGACACGAGCGGGCGATGACGCCCACGCCCACGTCGGTCACGAGGGTGCACCCGCCGAGCGCAAGGTGCTCGAGGTGCGCGCTCGCATCCTCCAACGCCCAGCCAGAGAGCTCGCGGCATCCTTCGAGCTGGATCGAATTCAGCTGCCGACACGCGCCCACGAGATGGCGCACGCCGCGGTCGGAGACGCGTGAGCAGCCCGAGAGGTCGAGGGCCGTGAGCGAGCTGCGCAGGTGCGCCAATACTAGCAGCCCGCGGTCGGACACATCGCACCAGCCCAGGTGAAGGCAGCGCAGCGACGGGCAGCGAGGCACGAGAAGGGCGAGGCCCCGATCGGTCACGTCGCGGCAGCCGAGCAGGCCTAGTGAGAGGAGACCAGGCAGGAGCGAACCGAGCCGGAGGAGCGCCCTGTCCGTCACGTCGTCGCACTCCTGGAGGTTCAGCTTCGTTAAGCTCCTGAAACTTTCTGCGACGAGGGCCACCTCGGCGTCCGTCGCGTCCGATTCTTTGAGGTCGAGGTCGGAGAGGAGTGGGTAGCGCTTGCTGAGCGCGCGCAGTGCCTGCGGCAGCGACGCGTCACCGCGCAGCGACACCTTTGAGACCGCGAGCGAGAGCACCGCCGGGCAGAAGGTGCGCGCAACCTCCTGCGAAACCGCCGAGAGCGTGAGCAGGCTGCCAATGGGCAGGAACGCTGCGACCTGCTGCACCGCATCCGTGTCGAGCCGGGAGAAGATGGAGACATAGTGCGGCAGCATGTCTGCGTCCTCCACGTCCGCGTCCACCGCATCCACGTCCTCCTCCATGCCATGCATTGTGCAGCGAAGAGCGATACACGCAAAGAGCCCGGCAACCTGTCGGCCGCCGCCGCGAGTTCCGTCTTACCAAGTTTACGCGTATCGAATGTGCGTAGAAGGGTGAGCGTAGGGGAATTGCGTTGCGGAGTGTTGCGGCGCTACGAAAGGGACGGAACGTGCGACGTCGCCGCCCGCAATCGACGGATTATGGCTGAACAGGCGCAGGCCACCGCTTCACTCGACTTCGTGCCCGGCGAGAAGCCGGGCAGCAAGTCCGCCATTCCGACGACCGACACGGCCACCTCGCACTCGCTGCTCAAGCAGATCGAGTACTACTTCTCGGAGAACAACCTGCCCAAGGACAAGTTTTTGCAGGCGGAGATTGCCAAGGACGATGATGGCTGGGTCGACCTGACCGTCATCGCCGGCTTCAACCGCATCAAGCAGCTGCTGCCGTCGGGCAGCGTCGAGGCGCTCGCCGAGGCGCTGAAGGCGTCCAAGCAGCTGGCAGTGTCGGAGGATAGCACCAAGGTGCGCCGGCCCGACGGAGGGCGCAAGCTGGTGACGCTCGGCGGCGTCGCGTACCGCTCGCGCGAGGAAGTGGTCTCGCACGCGCGTGGCCTGATCGCGCAGGGTACGACGGCCGAGGGCGGCGCGCTGCCTGAGGAGGCGCAGGCGTTCGTCAAGGACATCTTAGCGCACCACGAGAATCGAGCGGAGAAGGAGGGGGTGGGCGTCGCGTCGATCAAGGTCGGGCGCAACCCGCTGTACCCCGACACCTCGTGCTTCGTCATCGTGCGCACCGACGGCACCGAGGCTGACTTTTCGTATCTCAAGTGCCTCGACCGCATCTACGGCACAAGCCGCACGCCCGGCCGCGGTGGCGCACCGCCGGGTGGCGGCGGCGGCAAGCGCAAGCGCGGTGCGGACGAGGGCGGCTCGCCGAGCAAGACGCCGCGCTCCGAGAGCGGCGCCGACGGCGCCGACAAAGAGAGCGGCGACGTGCAGTACGAGCCGGGCAAGATCGTATGCTTCCAGTCGCTGCCCGAGGGCTTTGACCGACACACGCTTCGTGAGAAGCTCGGAGGGGTGGACAAGGGGTGCTCGTTCGTCGAGATGGTGCCTGAGATGCCCCTCGCGTACGCACGCTTCGCCTCGGCCGCCCAGGCGAGCGCCGCCCTGAGCGTCGAGGGTGTGGGAGAGTCCAAGCTTCTCGAGGGAGAGGATGAGCGACAGTATTGGGAAAAGATCGCCGCGGGCAGCCACGAGCGTGGCAAGGGTGGCAAGGGTGGCAAGGGTGGCGGCAAGGGCAAGGGCAAGGGCAAGGGCGGCAAGGGTGGCCGCGGACGCGGACGTGGCGGCGGCCGTCGCAGGTGAGCGGGCGGACGAGAGCGATGGCGGGATCGCAGCGCTCAAGGCAGCGCTTGGCCCACACGGCGGCCGGTGAGCCGCGGCGATACGGGCCGGGTCTGCAGACTCCGGGCGCCGCCGCCCTATCAGAGCGCGGGCGCTGTGCCGGGCGCTGTGCCGCGGGAGGCGGGCTCGTCATGCGCATGGAGCGCGGCATTCGTGATGGTCACTGAAACGAGATGAGAAGAGATGATGAGATGAGAGTGCGTGGTGCTGTAAGTGAGTTGTGCCTGGGTTCGAGTTAGGTGTGGCCAGGTGCACAGTTCCGTCGCTGTGAATTGGAGAGAATTCGTCACTCACGCGGCAAGCCCCCGCGGTTATGCTGCCTGCGCGCTGGTTCTGATTTTTCAGGAGGGCCGATGATTCAGGAGTGGCACGGCCTGCAAGGGCGGTCGGCCGAGTTCCTGTCGCAGCACTGGCAGAAGCGTCCGCTGCTCATCCGTGGCCTGCTCGCGCCCGATGAGCTGCCGCGCTACTGCCCGCTCTCGCCGGGCGGTTTGCGCGCGCTCGCGTGCCAACCTGGCGCCTTGACGCGGCTCATCCGTGAGAGCGGCGGCGCGGCGCCGTGGGAGTGCCGGCGCGGCCCGTTTGGCACGGCTGACTTCGAGTCGCTCGGCCTCGGCACCGTCGACCCAAACTGGACCCTCCTCGTGCAGCGCGTCGACCGCGTGCTCGAGGAGGTCGAGCGGCTTCGTGAGCTCTTCGCCTTCGTGCCGCGCTGGCGCGTGGACGACGTCATGGTGAGCCACGCGCCGCCGGGCGGCTCTGTGGGTGCGCACGTCGACAACTATGACGTCATCCTGCTCCAGGGCAGCGGCACGCGCGAGTGGCGCGTCGAGTCGGTGCCACGGCCGTCGTCAGACGAGGAGCTCCTGCCGGCGCTGCAGACGCGCGTGCTGCGACGCTTCGAGCCATCTCACCAGTGGGAGCTGCGCGCAGGCGACGCGCTCTACCTGCCACCGCGCTTTGCCCATCACGGCGTCTCCACCAGCGTCGATTGCCTCACCTACTCGGTCGGGTTTCGCGCGCCGTCGCGGGCGGACCTGCTCACCTCGTTTGCGCGGCACGCGGCACGCCTGTGTGCCGAGGACGACCGGTACACGGACGACAGCGAGCAGCTGGCGGTGGCGCTCCTCGACGGCAGCGAGGGCGGTGGCGAGGGCGGCGGCGGTGCCGGTGCTGCCGCTCGCGGCGGCCAAGTTGATATGCCAGGGCGTGGCGTCATCCCCCTCGCGACGACAGCACGGCTGCGGGCGATGGTGCGTGAGAGCTTGTTGTCCGCACTGGACGACGAGGCCGGCTTCGAGGCATGGGTGGGGGAGGCCCTCACTGGCACCGTTGCCGCCTCCGCCGCCTCCGCCGCCACGGCCACTAGCACCAGCTCGGCCGCGTCGGTCGTGTCGTCTGCGCTGGGTGCCTCAAGCTTGGAGACGGCGCCTGAAAAGGCGGGCGGACCTGCCGAGCTGGGACCGGCGGCTCGGCAGGCTATGGAGGCGTGGATAGCGGCGCAGGGTGCCAAGGGCTGGGGCAACGAGGGCGGCGAAGGGGAAGACGAGCAGGTGGACGACGAGGAGCAGCCACTGCGATTGAGACTCGAGGCCGATCTCAACGCCAATCTCGAGGCCGATCTCGAGGCCAATCTCAATCTCGAGGCCGATCTCGAGGCGACGATACGATCGAGTGTGGATGAGGACGACGACCCACTCGCGTCATCGCGGGCGCTGGTCGCAGCCCTCGCGCGCGGGGACGCAGCGGCGCCGCGCATGCTTCGGCACGCCGAGGATGCCATATTTGGGTGCGTCGAGCGGGCAGATGGTGGCCTCAGCCTCTTCGTCAATGGCGAGCGGCTCGGCGGCATCGGCGGCAAGAACGAGTGCGGCAGCAGCGCGGAAGGCGAGGCGGCCGCTGTCGCCGCTCGTGGCATGCATGCCTTGTGCGCGTCGAGCTTTGTCAACATCGACGAGCCGCTGCGCGCGGCGCTGCGCGTCTCGGCGGAGATGCGAGCGCTCGTCGAGCTGCTGCTCGAGCGCGACGCGCTGTGGGCCGCGCTGGACGACTGAGCGTGCGATGCCGGGGGGCTTCTGTACTTCCCTGAGGGTGCTGCCCCCGCCCCGCCCCCTTTGGTGTGGGCCGCCCTGGACGACTGAGCGTGCGATGCTGGGGCTTCTGCGTACTTGTATCCTTCGGTTTACGTCGCGGGTCATTTATCGAGTATGATGTTGATGGGCTGCATTCGAGTCGGGCGCTCTCGGGCATAGATCTCAGCATAGATCTGAGGCATGTGAGGCACAATCGCATTGTGCTGGGGCGGCGCCAAAGGCAAAGCGGCGCCACCACGGGTGCGTGTATTACACCGGGGTACACGATAAATATTCGGGCGGTCACAACGTGGTCGAGATAGCGCGAACTCTACAATCGATTCTATACCCCCGGGCCCCGGCGCGGAAAATGCTATAGAAGATGGCGGAACCGCAACCGGGCGGACGGGCCCGGCCGAAGACCAAGACGAGCGGGAGCGCCGCGACCCGGCGACCGCGAGCGATCGGAATTAGTACGCTGATACACGACAGCTGCACGCGCCGCGCGCGCCGCGTGTGCCGCACACCGTACTGTGCGTCGTGTTCGGACTTCGGGGTTAAAAACAGCTGTTTTTAACAAATACATATTCCCTCACCAGTACGAAGTTCCGTCATTAAGGTAGTCCGCTCGCACTCATTAGGGTAATTTTGGAAATCAGCCCTACATAAATCAATGAGTCCCAAGGCCCCCGGGGCGGGGGAGGGTGGGGAAAGAATGGACAACGGTGAAGCCAAACAGTGAAAATAAGCTGGTTCGAGTCTCAGGGGGCACTTCCCGCGCTTGCTTTTTTAGGCGAAATTAGGGTTTTGGGCTGGTTTGTGAACTAGAGTATGGGAATTCCACGTTCGATTCTGAAAGTTTTGAGCTAGAACTCAATGGGAGTGCGTGGGACACCTCTGGCTTGAGTTTCGTTCAAATCCCTTCAGTACTTTTGGAGATCAGTTTTTGCCCCATGTACACCATGAGCGGACTACCTTAAAAGTTCTGGAATCTCCTTCCCAGTTCCCACGAACGCACGAACTCCGCCGACGGACGGACGGATTGAGACACCAAGCCATGCAAGCGACAAAGCCCAGTGCCACCGAACGGCCGGGCTCCGAGACATCTCGCTTGGTAATCGAGTCAACGTGCGTCGTCTGCCTGCAGCCGTGCGAGGGCAAGAAGGCGTGCGCGTGCTCCTTTATGCACCAACAGTGCGCCGAGGCCTACAAGCAAACCGTGCGCCACATGCCCCTGCACGCTTCATGATCCCTGCTGCCCATGGTGACCGCGCACCTTCGCATGAGTTTCTCCCTCCCTGCAGTACGGCGCATGCAAGGTGTGCTCTGTGGATTTCACCCAGTCAATAGCACGGCTGAACAAGCGCCATGTAGATGCGGAGGATGAGATGGAGATGGAGAAGCGTGCACGCCAAAGGCGTTGCGCGTATGAGGAGGCGGAGAAGATGAAGAACCTCGAGTGGGCGCGCTGCGTCGCACCCTCCGCTGCGCACATCCTCTACCGCCACTTTCGGCACACGGGCAACGAAGCAGGGCAGACGGAGCTCAGCTTTGGCACGATCGTGCTGTCACTCATCCATAGCGGAGAACAATACATAGAGGACTTGGCAGAGCGCCTGGCGGAGAGCAAGTGCGCTCGCTCGACCGACCCGCCACCCTCCGCCCACCCGCGGCACACCCCGCTCCTCTCGTCGTACTTTCTCTCTGATCCCCGATCGCCCCCTTGCGACGGCACGCAGACCACGGCCCGTGGTCGACGAGGCAATACGCCGGTTGCAGTCGCTGGGGGAGACGCTCGTGTCGCCAGAGGGCATTGATGAGGCGTGCAGCGAAGAGGTGAGACGTGTGCTCACCTCTGGAGTGCACCCCATGTCACTTGAGAGACGCCGTCTGAGACGCCACTGCATGGTACCCGATGGTGTGCTCTGCTCGCAGTTCATGAGGCACTTCCAGGCCACTCTCGCGGAGCGCACAAACGCTCCCTTTCGGTGGAACGAAATGTGATATGGACTTCGAATTTCCGTGCTGAGCAAGTCTCAACCTACACACGGGCGTCGTGTACGCGGTGGCATGATGGTGCGAGCATGTGCAAGACGTATCGAATATGGGTCGGGTGGGGGAAGGCGTCATCAAGTCATCATGATGTACTACGTGCACGACGTATCTGTAGCTCCAGTAACGCTTCAGGGAGAGCCCGGGTCTGCAAGGGCGCGTGCAATGTTCGGTCAGAACCGGTCGTGTGACGAGTCTCTCACGCGCTTCTTGTTCACAAACGCTCAATGTGGAATGCCGTCGCCCAAACATGCCGTATTTCGTACATGTCAATTATTGTAAGGCGACTCACGACGGCTATTGTGAAAGCGTACAGCTGTATGAGACTGATCGGACGTGTGCACGAGCACGTGCGTGACCCGATGGTGTAAGCTGTACGCCGTAGTACTACGACTCAGCAATCAGCCCCACGGGCCACGACGTTTGCTCGGATTGAACGCTGGTGGGGCGGGCGGGGGGCCGTACGACGAGCCACCCCACGGGGTCGTAATCGGGGCGATGATTGTCAGCTGATGACTCTGGTCATGCGTGGCCTCGCCGCCCTTGTAACGGTCGTAACACTTGGCGCAGAGGTCGACGTTGCAGCGATCGCAGTGGAAGCGGTACTCACCGCTACCGACGACGTCGAGCGTCCGCCACCCGCCGATCTCGCCTGAGCCCGCAAGCTTGCGTCTGAGATCGTTCTCGATGCCGTTGCCGCAGCTCTGGCATCGATGCGACGGCGCATCGGCAGCACTCGAGGATGCTCGTGCCGCTTGCGCCGCTTGCTGGGTGGCCTGCATCGACGCGAGGCTCTCCTGCGGTAGCGGGCGCCCATTGAGGATGGCGTCGAGCCGTCGCAGCAGCCCCAAGGCATCGTGGAGGGGCGCCGTGGGCCGAGTCGGCGCAAGGATGAGGCGCGGCACGTCGCCATCGACGTGTTGCTCGAAGCCGAGAGTCGTTAGGAGAGCCAGGACGCCCGGCACATCGAGTGCGCTGGCCATCTTTGTGGCGTTTATCGTGCGATACTTGGGCTCAGCAGGGTTGGCCGTGATGTTAGACACGATCTTGATCAGCAAGGCACTCGTCGGCAGCAGCACCTCTCTCGGCGAGCTGCCCATGCGCCAAACAGCCGCGCGGAGCGGGTCGGCGCTGTCCGATTGTACGACGACATGCTGGAACCTCGAACCATCGGGCGCGCGCGCTGCCACAACGCTCATGAGGAGCTCACGAGAGGTCTTCTCCCGCAGGAGCCAGCGGTGGCCCACAAACGACTCCTGTGACTTCGATCCGCCTTGGGCCAGCTCTCCATATGAGGTCTCAGCACCGCTTGACGCGTCGAGGTACAGAAGCTCCAAGGATCCCTCCGCACTCCAGTTTGAGGGATAACGGAGCTCGAGCGTGGTGAGCTCGGCGGACGCCATTCACGAGACGAAACTTTGCAACGAAACTTTAAGTGCGAAACTCCCTTGGCTGTGAACGTGCTGACTCTTTTTTTCCGAAAGAAAAGCGACCTATGTGTCCCCTCGAAAAATGAATAGTTTAGGGGCCCAACATGGCAACGCGACCGGACCGGACCGATCACCTTAGTAACTGAATCAATTGGGGAGGTCGACCACCGACATGAGAGACGCTGAGGAGCGAGTACTACATGTCTCATTCTCAAATTACACCAAGTGCGTCAATGGTAAAGGTTCGACAGGCAGTGCGCCCTTGTGTGACTTACACGCTTAGATTAATAGACCGGGGACCTCTGCCATGGGTACCCACTCCGCTTGCCGCTCATACCACACGAGCGTATGGTCATCAACGTCGCCACACGCATGCAGTAAGAGGAGCATCTCCTCATCCACTGGGCCCTGTTCGCCCTTGGCACGGTCCAAGTAACACCAGGTCGCCTGTGAAGTAGCATGCGCGGCGGCCAGTGGCATGCCGTGCCGTGCCTCGTCCGCCTCGAAATCGGCCAGCAACGCGTCAAAGTTCATGTGCAGTGACGGCGTGCCCCCACGAGCTATAAGGGGTGGCTGGCTTGGGCATCCCCTGACCTCCGAGGCATCAGAGGACAGGCCCTCACTCCCAGGCGCGCCGGACGCCTGCATGCACGCCGGCGCCACGACGGATGACTGGCGGCGTTGGAGCACTCCTCGCCAATACTCAGCGGTGCGATCGGCTTTCGGGCTCGAGTTTGCGGAGGTTTCGGAGGTTTCGGAGGTTTCGGAGATTGCTGAGATTGCGGAGATCGCATCATCTCGCATCGCGCACCTTGTCTGGCCGTTGGATGGGACGCGTCCCTCGTTGCCTACCATCTTGGAGCCCCGGCGCAGCGGCACCAGAGTGCTCACGTATGTGAGCAGGGAGGCGCGTCGACGCTGCGCCCCGTGTTGAGCACCATGTTGGGCGCCATGCTGAGCGTCATGTGTCGGCGGACCGCCCAGCATGGCGCCTATGAGGCATGGGTTCGGCGAGATTATCTCCGAGATTGTCTCCCGCCGGGGAGAGAAGGGGGCGGGATCCAATTGGATCTCGTCGCTGCCCACCGGCGGCTCCGAGTTCTGGTGAGCGACCGCTGGTTCGTCGTAACGGTCGCCCTCGAGGGCGGGCGCAAGGTCGACCGTTACGACTGGTTCGTCGTAACGGTCGCCCTCGAGGGCGGCGGGCGCAAGGTCGACCGTTACGACGGACGTGGGCGTGATGGGGGACGCAGTGATGACGGGAACACCCCTCGCCACGGCCGCCTCGACCTGCGCGTCCTTGTTGAGTACGAGCGACATGATCTTGCGAGAGGCAACCTGCTTGTAGCGCGGCGGTGGCATGATGCGATCCTGCACGAAGCCCTCCTTGGTGAAGGCGGCGTCGACGGCAGTGACGGCAGTGACAGCTGTCTCACGGCTCTCTCGCTCCTTGCGCCGGCGCCGCTCGAGGGCCCGGCGCACAATGGGCATGTTGAACACTTGGTGGAGCGAGGGGCGCTGCGCCGCGCTCTTCGTGAGCAGCGCGTTCACCAGGGCGGCCAGCTCGCCTGAGTACTGCGGCGGCAGAGGCGGTGCTTGCTGCTCGACAATCTGGTACACGACGCCGAGGATGTTCAGGCCTTGCCATGTGGGTCGCAGGCAGCAGAGCTCGTGCAGGATGCACCCGAGCGCCCACACGTCCGATTTGTACGCGTAGCGCTCGCCGCGGCACATCTCGGGTGCCAGGTAATACGGCGTGCCCACGCAGGTCGCTGCGGCCGAGCCATCGAGCTGCTTTGCGATACCAAAGTCGCCGAGCAGCACGTTGCCGGCGCCGTCGAGGAAGAGGTTGCCAGTCTTCAGATCGCGATGCAGCACGCGGTGGCCGTGCACATAGTCCAGCGCCTCGGCCACCTGCACGAATAGGTCGAGGACCTCGCTCTCGCCAAAGTGGTCAGCCGATTTGGCGCGTCGCTTGATCTCGATGCCCAGGTCGCCGCCGAGGCAATAATCCTGCACGATGCATAGATACGAATCGTCGACGAAATGATCGTGGTAGCGCACGATGCCGCTGTGCCTGAGGCTCTTTAGAACGGAGACCTCACGCTGGGCAGACTGCTGATCAGCCTTGGAGCACGCAGCCAGGTCAATCTTCTTGATGCACAGGGCGCGCGAGTCGGCCAGCCGCCTGTCGCGGACAAGGTGCACACTGCCGGATGCGCCGAATCCGATTCTGCGTCCGACTTCGTAGTGTTCCATTCTGCGAGCGAGCTCTTTTCGACGGATGGTCCCTCCCTCCCGAGCGCAAGAAAAACTCGCGGCGTGCACTCGCGGCGGTTTCGTCATTCACACACACACACAGGATGCAAAGAGTCGAAATCGTTTCGGCTCAGGATGTCAGCATTTCTAGGCCGGCGTCAGTGCAAGGGCACACGGCGGGTACGCTCGCGCGAGAGGGACCGGAGATGCCTGTGAAGTTGTACACGCAGCCGCAGCGGCCTGGCTGCAAGGCCACTGCCAGCCGCAGCGGCCTGGCAGCAAGGCCACTGCCGTCACGAAGTGGCGCCCAAGTCCGTGCAGGCCGTCCGCGTAGCAAAACGCAGAGCCGCTTTGCGAGGCAGCTTCCTTGCCGCCCGGGACCGAGTCGGGTGACAGGCCGACGCGCGTGGCTGCACGAATCCAGGCGCACGCCGCGAATCCTTCCTTGATGCGCCCGCGATGGCCAATGTCCTCGACGCCCAGCATGCCGTCGAGGCCTCGATACCAAACGGCGAGAGCCTGGGAAGAGCCTGGCCATTCATGGAGCTGCCAAAACCCGGAGAAGCGCGCCTCCCACTGATGTGGGCCAGCTTGATCACCAGCCTCGCGAAGCGTCCAGGCAAGGGCGTCGCGTCGCCAGAGCGCAAAGTTTTGCTGAACCACCAGGCTTGATAGGGCCGACTTGCGAATGGAAGCACGATAAAAGTCGAGCGCGGAATAGACTCCAGGGGCGGAGGCGACCACGGCGGTATCCACCAAAGCCAAAGGAAGCGATACATGGTCTGCGGCCCCTTGAGTGTGATTGCCTCGCATGCGGTGCCAGAAATTGAGGGTGCGGCGGTATAGTGCGATCGTGGACGCGTTGCGTCTCCGGGCAACATCGAGCACTGTGGAGATAGAAAACCTTGAGATGGGATCGGGGATGATGGCGTCGTCCATCAGATGGAAAATCCAGCGGTAAGCCGTAAGCCGTTCGAGATCTTTAAGCAGTGCACCGCTCCATCCAAGGAGCTGGTCGCCATCGCCGCGACGGATGAGTGTAAACGGTTGCTGAAGCCCATTGAGAATAGCGCGCACCTCAACGTCTGCCGTGCCGTACGAAAAGTGAAGATCGCATAGACCTGGCGGGAAGTGACGGTCCAATGTCACCAATGTCGGGCGCCAAAATGGCCGTGCCTCCATGCGATCGCTGCTGTGCAGAAGGACGGCGCAGCGATCCTCGGCCATTTTGCGAATAGTGCCCATTGTGCCTTCACGTTGCGGCGCCTTTGCGGTCGTTCATGTGAACATGTGTTCGAGGGTTGGGTCTCAACATCTTATCTCGACAGACCAGCCGAGGCTGGCTGCCGCGGTGAGCCAGCCGTGAACGGC
>Ga0210246_101852_pt1 | contig 14859 bp, 11 predicted proteins | sample ChrtobMetaP3_8mM_FD_155469 | JGI IMG/M metagenome (GOLD analysis project Ga0210246, IMG submission 155469) | Chrysochromulina tobin associated microbial communities from unialgal haptophyte culture, Seattle, Washington, United States - P3_8mM | ecosystem: Host-associated > Algae > Haptophytes >...
CTGGATGAAGACGGCCCACGCGGCGTGAAGGCCTGCACACTCGCGTTTACCATGGACTTGCCGATCTCGAAGATCGGGTTGATCCTGGTCTCGGTCGACGCCACTGCCTGCGCCGACTCTGCCTCCGTCGCCGCCCCGGCTGCCGGCTCCACAACTTCCGTAGGCGCGCTGTCGGTCGTCACGGGCACTGTCTCGGCAACCTTCTTGTCTTCGGGTGCTGCCTTATGGCCTCGCTCCAAGGCGAGAGATGGCGATTCCGGAGAAGCCCGAGATGCGAGCTGCTCGGGCGGTGGGCCAATTGCCACGGTGGGCCGCACAGCTCCGTCGTCGTCGTCGATGTCGTCGAGGTTGGTGTCGTCCCCATCGTCCAAGGAATTAGGCCGGGCGGTGGCAATCGCATAGGCGGGGGCAGTATCGGACGCGCCACCATATTCCACAATGAGGTGGTCGGCCAGCCGCTGCAGCGAAGAGCCCGGTAATCCGCTCACCGCATTGAGCGCGGCCGTGAGAACCTTGGCCAGTGCAGCGAGCTCCTGCTGCAGCGCGGCCTTAGAGATGGTGGCAGTGCCGCTGGCCGACGTGGCCGTGGGCAGGGTCTTGGCGTTCTGCGCCTGCGCAAGCAAGTGCTTGCCTATGAAGAGCGGCCGCTCAGAGGGTGGCAAGGTGATGGACGCTCGTGTTGCCGCTGTGAGAGGCTCGGTGAGCGGGTGCATGTGGTTGTGATACGCGCGTTCGCCTAAAACTCTTCTCTCTTGAATTGGCTGACCTTTTGAAAGCCCAGCGAGCCACGAATTTGCGTTTCCCCACATGGCGGGGGGCCTGCCTGGGAGGCGCGAGGCTGCGCGAGGCGCGCAGGCGCCCCTTGATTGGGGTTGCAATTGCGCCTGGCCTTCATGGCTACCGGCGGCGGCCCGGCACCGGCGGCGGCGACGTCCTTGGTCTCCCCGCCCCATCGCATGCAGCGCGAGCTCGTCGGTCAGCTGCAGGAGGCGCTCCTGGCTCGCGAGGCGGCCGAGGCGGCGCAACGGGGCCAGCAGCGTGCGCTCGCAGCTAGCCGTACCCTCGGCGCGTTTCGGCAGGCCGTCAAGGAGCGGCTTGCGGGAGCATTCAGCGCGTGGGTGCGCGCCCTGCTGGCGCTCGCAGTGACGGCCACGTCGGAGCAGAGCTCCTTGGCGCTCCGCAATGCCAAGGCACTGGCCGAGAGGCGAGCCAACGCGCTCGGCGACACGCGGGCGAGCGCCCTGGTCGCGCAGGAGCAGGCGCGACAAGCGGCCGAGGAGCTCGACGCCGTGAAGCGCGCCTCGGCCGCCACGGAGTTTCGGCACAAGGGCTACGGAGTGCGCTTCAAGGCCCTCGAGCTGGCGGCCACTGAGGCGAGGCGCAAGGAGCAGGCGGTGCGCCAGGCGGCGCGCACGCGCGCGCTCGGCCGGCTACTCGACAAGGGCAGCGCGCTGCCGCTGGCGCGGTCGGTGGCCCTCTGGCGGCTGCACGCGTCGCAGCTGAGTGCGGGCGCGACTGCCACGCACGGGGTGCGTACGGGTAGCACCGCCACCGCCGCCCCGCCGCCAGCAGCGCCGCCGCCGCCACCGCCGCCACAGCTGGCGCCTCCGCCCGCTGCTGTGGCGCTGCTGAGCTTCTTCGGGTTGAGTGGCGGCGGCGGCCACGCTGCGAGCTCAGCGCCCTCGGCCGCCAGCTCAGCGCTCTCGGTCCCTGAGCCCACGCCGGTCACCGCACCCGCCGCCGCCGCATGCGCATCCGCCGCCAGCGCCGCCAGCGCACTCGCCGCTAGCGCCGTCAGCGCACCCGCCGCCGCCGCCGGAGACGACTTGCTCAGTGATCGCCGCCTGACGGCGTGGCGACGCGCGAGCGCCCAGGAGGACGCGCTCCGGAGGCTGGCAACGCGTCGTCTCGGGCGGCTGCTCGACACGCGCCGTGCCGAGCGGCTCGGCCGCGGCGTGGCAGCATGGCGGCGGAGTGTGCTTGGCATCGTGCTGAGCGCCGCGCTCGCGCACGCGCGCGAGAGCTACGCCCTGATCCTCGCCGAGCGGAATAAGGTCGTGCACGGCAACGAGCGCTGGCGCGCACGCGCCTCGGCGCAGCTCGAGTCGCGCGCAGAGGAGCTTGGATCCGAGCGTGCGCTCATCGAGCGCGAGCGGCAGCTGCTCAGTGCCCAACGCGAAGGCCTGGTGAGGCAGCAGAAGGCGCATGAGCTTGTGATGATCACTGATGACCCATGATTGCCTCCTTCATCAGGTGAGGCAGCAGAAGGCGCACGAGCTTGTGATGATCACTGATGACCCATGATTGCCTCCTTCATCAGGTGAGGCAGCAGAAGGCGCACGAGCTTGTGGTGAACCGTGACCAGCGCGAGAAGCGCGACGAGCGTGCGGCCCAGATGATCCTGGGCACGCTGATGCAGCTCGGTGCGACCGGCCTCGCGCGCGCGGTGCACCGCTGGCGCGCGGGCGCCGTGGCGGCGGACGCGCACGCCAAGAATGGGGCGGTGCTCGCGCGCATCCAGCAGCAGCAGGCGACGATCTCGCACCTCGAGATCCGGCCGCTCATGAAGGAGAGCTCCGTAGCAGAGGAGCGCCGGCTCCGGCTCGCCGCCGAGGAGGCGTGTGCCGCACTCGAGCTTAAGATTAAGGTGCTCCAGCGCGAGAAGGCGGTCGGGCCGGCGGTCGCCGCCCGCGCGGAGCTCGCCCTGAGCCTCAAGGAAGCCGAGGGGCGCGAGGAGCGCCGTGCCGAGCGTCAGCGCTTCGAGAGCCTCGGCCGGCTGTGCAAGCTCGTGGCGCTCGGCAGCTACCTGCGCGCCGTGCGCGCCCGACGGCTCATCAGCGCCCTCCGTGGCTGGGCGGAGGCGGCGGGCGCGCTCACGCACGCCGAGGCGCTGCATGCATGCATGCAGGAGGCGGAGCGGCGCGGCTACCGGCGCGCGCTCGAGGCGGCGCTCGCCGCGGAGCGCAACGCCACGGCGGCGGGCAAGGGGGCGGAGGCGGCGCGCTTGGCCGAGGTGCAGCGCGAGATGGAGGTCGCGTGGGCGGAGGCGCGCGCTGCCGAGGCGGCGCGTGCGGACGATGCAGCGGCGGCGCAGGCGACTCGTTTGGAACTCGAGGCACGGCTGAGACGGGTCGAGGAGGCGTTGGCGGAGCAGGCACGTTGATGGCCTCTGAGGGCCTGCCTTGCATGCACATGCTCACCACAGCGCGTTCGGCTCTCGCGGAGCAGGCGAGCGGCCGCACGCGAGCCGAGGAGGACACTGCCAAGCTACGCCACGCGCTCCGCTCGGCGCACGCCGCTGCCGAGGTGGCGACGGTGACGGCGGAGGCGGAGGCGGCCGCGGCCGAAGCGGCGCGCGCCGCCCTCGAGACCGCCATGACAAATTGGGGACCAGGCAGCCGCCCCGTCTCCGCCTCGGCCGCAGCCTCGACGGCCGCAGCGGAAGCGTCGGCCGCGGCCGCACGAAGTGCCCTGCAGCTCGCGAATGCCGCCGCCAAGGCCGCCGCGCACGCTATCGATGGGGATGGTGCGAGAGCCGCCAAGGGCGACGCGTCGACGGCAACGGCGCGAGCTGCTGCCGTCGACGGCAAGGTCCCCACAGGTCCGCACACCATCTCCACAGGTCCCCACACCATCCCCACAGGTCCCCACACCATCTCCACCGCCGGCGAGAGCTTCTCGCAATTCAATGCGCAGCTCGCCGCCCAACTCGACGCCGCCCTCGAGGCCGCCCGCACGGCCGCCCAGCAGACACTGCAACAGCGCAAGGCGCTCGCGGCTAACTTTTTCATCGCGGCCGCGGGCGCCGCTCAGCGCGCCACCTGCCTCTCCGCCCTCTCTCGCTGGCGACGCGCGGCGGTGTCGCTCGAGGGCCTGTCGCTGCTGGCGCCGCTCCGCCGCCAGCTGCGCGGCACGTCGGCGCTCGCCGAGACGCGCGCGCTGAATGCTCGATCGGCCCTCGCCGCCGAGCTCAATCTCGAGAATCTCGCCGAGCAGCACGCGGCGGAGCTCGAGGCTGCCAAGCGGACGGCTGTACTCGCCACGCGGCGCGAGGCTGCCGAGCGAAACCGCCGGATCGCCGCGGAGCACGCAGCTCGGAAGCGCGAGCGGCAGGCGCTCGAGCAGCACACCCCCGCGGCGCTCGCGGCGGCGCTTCTCGTGAGCGCCAATGAGGGCACCTCGGCCGCCGTTGGCCCTTCGTTCACTACACCGGCCAGCGCGTTTGGTCGTTCGGCGGTGCAGCCGAGCGGCGGCGGTGGCGGTGGCGGTGGCGGCGGCGGCGGCGGCGGCGGTGGTAGCGGCGCCATCGGCGCTGGAGGAGTGGTGCGCCTCGGCGTCGTGACCCTCCCGCCAGCATGCACGTGCTCACCACGGCGCCCTCTCCTCCCCAGCATGCACGTGCTCACCACGGCGCCCTCTCCTCCCCAGCATGCATGTGCTCACCACGGCGCCCTCTCCCAGCATGCATGTGCTCACCACGGCGCCCTCTCCTCCCCCCACAGGTGCGCCTCGGCGTCGTGACCGCGCACGAGGTGTTGCCGCGTGTGGAGGCGCAGCTGCGCGCCCTCGCCCTCGCATCGGGCGCCGAGGCGCGCCTCCGATGGCTCGCCCGGCACGGCGCGTTCTTGAAGTGGTGCGCGACGGCCGCGATGCTGAGCGTGCTCGACACGGCGGAGGTGGCCCACACGGCGCGACTGGAGACGCTCATCGCGGCGCGTGGAGCGCTCGAGACGGCGCTGTTCGAGGCCGAGGCGACCCGGGAAGAGGCGGTTCACAGCGCCGTTTCACAGCTCCAGCAGAGGGCGCGCGCGCAGCTCGTGGTCCTCTTGGCGGTGGGGGTGCGCCAGACCCTCGTGCTCGAGACGCTCACGGCGGCGCTCTGATGACCTCTGATGACACCTCTTGATTGCTCCCCTCATCAGGTGCGCCAGACCCTCGTGCTCGCGACGCTCACGGCGGCGCTCTGATGACCTCTGATGACACCTCTTGATTGCTCCCCTCATCAGGTGCGCCAGACCCTCGTGCTCGCGACGCTCACGGCGGCGCTCTGATGACCTCTGATGACACCTCTTGATTGCTCCCCTCATCAGGTGCGCCAGACCCTCGTGCTCGCGACGCTCACGGCGGCGCTCTGATGACCTCTGATGACACCTCTTGATTGCTCCCCTCATCAGGTGCGCCAGACCCTCGTGCTCGCGACGCTCACGGCGGCGCTCGGCCGCTGGGCCCGTGTGGCGGCGGAGACGACGTGGGCAGAGATCGCGACGATGGTGAGCAGCTCGCATGCGGCGTCGTCGCTCCGCTCGATACGGCGCGTGGGCGGGCTCGCGGCAGCCGGTGCGTGCGAGCCGTGCAAGAACTGGGAGCGCGCGTCCCTCGACAGTGCATGGAGCCGCTGGCAGGCCATGTGCTGCTCCAGAGAGTACTGTACACGCGTGCACGAGCTCACCTGCCGTGCCGAGGCGCTCCAGCGCCGTGCTGAGCAAGCGGTCGCAGCGGAGGTGCACATGCGCTCGCTCGTGGATGAGGGTGCACATCGGTCGACGGTGGCCGAGAGGCAGATGGCCACGTCGCGCGTGACAGCGGGCGCCAAGCTCGATACGCTCACTCGGGAGCGCGATGAGGCGCGGGCACAGGTCAAGAAGGTCGAACAGACTCTGCTCGAGGTGCGCGCGCCGTGCCCGAATGTGCCCGAGACGGCGCGAGCTGCCTTGAGTGCCCCTTGATGGTCGCTCATTGCAACCGAGTGCCTGCCGCATCAGGCGCGCGCCGTCTTCGAGCGCGGCAAGGCGGACGTGCGCTTCGCACAGGAGCGCCTCGGCAAGGAGCAGCAGTCGGCGCTCACGACGGCGCTCAAGGTGGCCGAGAAGGCGAGGCTGGCACAGCTGCTGCGCGTGGTCCGCACGGCCCACTGCCCCTCCCTCGCCGCCTTCCTCGCCAGCTGGCGCGCCGCGGCCGTCGCTGAGCAGGTGGCGCGAAACTATTACCATGCCGCCGCGGTGGCGGGCAACTACTACTACGCGCAGGGCGCCGTGTCGGGCGCGATCGCGGCGCCGCAGGAGGAGTGGCGGCTGTACGCGGGCGCGCACGAGGAGTACGCGGCGGCGGCGGCGGCGGCGGAGGCGGCGGTGGGCACGGTCGCGGCAGTCGGTGTGGTGGCGGCGCCGCCGTCGTCACGAGTCGCGTCGGGGCGCCGTCAGGGGCACCTTGGCGCGTCGGACGAGGACGAGGACGCGGACGAGGAGGTGGATGAGGCGGTGGTGGACGAGGAGGTGGCAGCGGCGCCCGCAGGCGCAGGACTGGCCACGCCGCACACGTGCCACAGGATGCCCTACGCTGTGTCCTCCGCCTTCCCCACACAGCCAACAGCTCGGCCACCCCCGACGCCCGCCCCCCCTTCGCCCCCCCTGCACCACCCACCGCTACCACCCGCCCCGTTTGGCCTGGGCCCCATGCCGCCGCCGCCGCCGGGCGCGCCGCTGCGGGCGCCGCTGCTCGCCCACATGCCCCTGCCCGTGGCGCCGCCGCCACAGCGCGCCGGCGGCGTAGGCGTAGGCAGCGGCGGCGGCGGCGGCGGCGGCGGCGGCGGCGGCGGTAGCAGCAGCAGCAGCGCGGCTCTCGGCGAGAGCGGCGCCACGGGCGAGAGCGCTCGCGCAGCGCTCATAGCGAAGAGCAAAGCGAGCCGCGCCAACCGCCGGTATGCGGCCCTCGCGTGCGTGGTGCGCGCCGGTACGGCGCTCGAGAGCTCGACGCTCAGCACGGTGCTTAGCCGTTGGCGGCTCGCTGCCTTTGCGATGAGCTCCCAGGCGGCCGCACGCGACGAGCTTAAGACGATCCACGGCCACCTGCAAGCCGCCGCCGAGGGAAGGAAGCGCACGCAGGCTGCGCTGCGGCTGGCGGCAGTGTACCGATGCTTGCGCTCAGGGAGGGCTCGCAGGCTGCGGGGTGGCCTCATCGGGTGGGCGAGCTCGCTGCTGGCCTTCGATCTGAAAAGGAGTACGGGTGCGCACGCGGCCGCGTCGGTGGCGGCGGCCGCGGCGGCGGCGGAGGTCGCGCGGCTGTCCGATACGTTGAGTCGCGAGAGGCTGGTGAGCACGGCTAGGCCGCTGCACCTCCAAAACAGCATCAACGAGGGCAAGCACGCGGCGCATGCGGCGGAGCTGGGCAGGGCGGAGGCGGAGGCGAAGCTGAGGGAGGCGCACAAGAGCTATGCGGCCTCGGAGGCCCAAGTGCGCAGCCTGACCGATCGCTTGGCAAAGGCCCAAAAGGAGGCGTCGCGCGAGACCAAGGCGCTCAGCACGGCGCTCGCCCTCGGCGCGCGCCATCGGGCGCTCAGGAGCGTCGTGCTGAGCGACGGGCGCTGGTGCGTGCCGAGGGCGCTCGAGCGATGGAGGGCCGCAGCGCGCTACCCGAGCGGCAGCGCCGTAGTGGGCAGTAGCGCCGTAGTGGGCGTGCTCTCGCCAGGCTATGCTCACGACGGCGCTGCTGCTGCTTCGGCGGCGGCGGCTCCGGCTGCGTCGGCGGCTGCCTCCGCGGGCGCGGATAGTGCTCACTACGGCGCGGGCAGCCTCGGCACGCCCTCGTTGCGTCGGCAGCGCTCGGGACAGCGCTTGGTTCCGACGAGCGCCGCAGTGGGCACCGCCGCAGTGGGCACGGGCTCGGTCATCGGTGGCGGCCTCCCTTTACAACATCTACTCATCCTGACTGCCATGCACGGCCGGTGGGGGGCGCTGCACGCCGCCTACTGCCGCTGGCAGCGCGTCGTCCTCGTCCTCGCTGCTGCCGAGGGCGCGAGCAAGTACGGCGGCGCAGGGCGCGGCGTCGAGGAGCGCCGACTGACGAGGCTCAAGCTCGAGGCCGAGGCGGAGCGACGCCGATTGCACGAGGAGCACGAGCAGCTCGCCAAGGCGCAGGTGATGACCTCTGATGACCTCTGATGACCTCTGATGACACCTCTTGATTGCACGAGGAGCACGAGCAGCTCGCCAAGGCGCAGGCGAGCTGGGCGCGGAGATAACAAGCCCGAGCAGGCCCACTGATGACCTCTGATGGCCTCTGATGGCCTCCGATAACACCTTTTGATTGCACCCCTCATCAGGCGAGCTGGGCGCGAGATTTCAAGCTCGAGCAGGCCCACTGATGACCTCTGATGACCTCTGATGGCCTCTGATGACACCTCTTGATTGCACCCCTCATCAGGCGAGCTGGGCGCGAGATTTCAAGCTCGAGCAGGCCCACTGATGACCTCTGATGACCTCTGATGGCCTCCGATGACACCTCTTGATTGCACCCCTCATCAGGCGAGCTGGGCGCGAGATTTCAAGCTCGAGCAGGCCCACGTGGCGACCGAGACGACGCGATGGCGCAAGCTCGCCCTCCGAGCTGCAGTGACCCTCCTCACGGTCCGCATGGGCGTCAGCGCACAGTGCGGCGTGGCGTTGCGCCGCTGGCGCCTCTCGGTCGTCGCCCTCGACTGTGACCGGCGGGTGCACCTGACGGCGATGCGGGCGCGCTCCGAGAGGCTTGAGAGGGCCCTGCTGGCGAGCGACAAGGCCGGCTCGCTCATGTCGTGCCTCGTCGCGATGCATCGGTGGCGCCAGGTCAGTACCATCAGGGAGGCCGAGCAGGCTCTTCACGAGGAGCGGGTGCGAGCGGCGCACATTGCGCGCATGCTCGAGGGCGCACGTGCGCAGCTGGCCCAGCGCGTCAAGTTGCCACTGCAATTAGAGGAGGAGCTCTCGAGTTCCCGCGCCGCGCTCGAGGCTGAGTTGCTCCGGGCCAAGGAGGCCACGAATGCGAGCAAGGTGGCGCACAAGCACGCAGATGCGGCCAAGGCGCAGCGCGATGCGATGGAGTCGGCGCTCCGCCGAGCGGAAGTTCAGCTGCGCGCGATGCAGCGCGACCGCACCCGGCTCGAGGCGCGTCCGGTGACCGTGGAGCAAGCGACCCAGGCGGGGCTCGCGCTCGACGGCAGCGAAGGCGACGATGGCAGCGCGCTCGAGCTTGCGGCACGTCAAAGCGCTCAGGCGAGCTTGGCCTCTGATTGCCTCCGATTGCCTCCGATTGCCTCCGATTTCCTTTGATTTCATCTGAGTGCATCTGAGTGCATCTGATTGCTCGCCATCACCCTCAGGCGGTGGCGGCCGCGACGGCCGCGGCGGCGGCCGCGAACGCGTCGGCCGCCGCGGCGCCGCACCGCGCGGCGGTGCTCGTGCGGCTCCTCCTCGGACTGCGAGCCAGTGGGCCGATGCTGCTGCTCAGCGCCCTGGTGCACTGGAGGCAGCGCGTGTGGCGGCGGCGCGCGGCCAGTGAGCACCAGCGTCGCTTGGCGCAGCTGCAAGCGGCCGAGGCGGCCCGCACCGAGCGCGAGCTCGCCGAGGCGGCGTTGCTGCGCCGAGAGCTTGGAGCCGCCGACGAGCGCCTCAGTGCGGACCATGGGCTGATGCTGCAGCGAGTTCTCGATGAGAGGGAGAGGCGTGTGGCCGCCGAGCGCGCGCACAAGGCGGTCTCGACGCCACTCGCGGTGCAGCAGGAGACCAATGAGCTCAAGGAGGCCTTGCGGCTCGAGGTGCTCGCGCGGCAGGAGGCCGAGGCGAAGGCGGCTCGGCTGCAGCGCTCGACGGCGGCCCTCGAGTCGCAATATCGCATCGCCTCCGAGACGGCGCAGCGGCTGCATCGCCAGCACCGAGGGAGCCCCGCCGCTGGGGGAGGCGCGGCGGGAGCGGGCGGCCCTGGCAGCTCCTCCTCCGCTTGGAAGTAGTGGACTCATGTCGTCCGAGACCGTACTTGTACGCGCCAGTCGTTGGCGTTCGCGAGGCGCTCGCGTTCGGTTGCTTCTCGGCTGTTCATGACTGAGCGATTATCAGCGCGTCGCGCGTCGGCCCGTCGGGGTGACTCAACGCTCACGACTGTCCCCCGCGGTGGCCGGTGCGGGTGGCGATACCGTACGGCACCGGACGGGATGTGGAAAGGTAAAACCGCGTTGCGCCTTTTGATCTCCGCTCATAAACGAATCACCGGCTCAACCGGCTCTACGCGAGCCGCAGCGGCTGCTAGCTGCGGCAACCGGAACCGCGTGCGCTTTTTGATCTCCGCTCATAACGACGAATCACCGGCTCTATTAACCGGCTCCGACGCGAGCCGCACCGGCTGCTGCGGCAAGGATCCGAGGGTGTGAGCGGCGGCACCGGTCTGTCGGCACTTATTGCCCTGTGTACGGGTATGTTGGCACGCAACTTCTAACGCAACTTCTGCGGCGTGGGGGGGGGGGTTGTCGGCTCTGGTGGAGCCGGTTTCGCGAGCATACCACCGCCCAGGCGCGTTGGCGGCGGCTCGGGCACCAACGTGACGATCGCGATAGGAGTGGTACCCCTGATGTGCGGTGGTGTGGCGCCCTGGTGTAGGGACGCGGCCGCCTGGGTCCTCGCCAGCGCCAAGTCGCTCACGAGAGATGCGTTGGCACTGACGAGCCCCTCGAAGGCCGCATTCGCGCTCACTACAGAGCCCCGCCCCTGCTCGAGCTTGATCCGCAACCGTTGACACTCGTTGCGCGCAGTCTGCAGCTCGGCCTGGGTCTCCGCGAGCACAGTCGCCGCCGCCGCCGCCTGGGCGCGATACAGCCCCTCGCGCAGCGCGGCCGCCTCGGCTTCGGCTACAGCCTTCTTGAGCTTCTGCTCGTCGGCCCTGCGCTGTGAGCTGAAGATTTCCTCGCGCGCATCGAAGGCGGCGGCGTGCTGGTGCTTTTCCTCGGCGTGCTGCGCGTGGAGCTTCCGGAGCGCCTCCGCGTGCGTGCGATCGATGCGATCGAGCTCCTCAGCGTGCTCCTTCAGATGCTTCTTGAGCATCGCCTCTTGCCGAGCGATGCGCTCCGCACGCTCTGCCGCCGAGCCGCGCGCGGTGGGCGCGGTGGGCGCGGTGGGCGCGGTGGGCACGGCCGGCGCGGCCGGCGCGGCTGTCCACCGGGGCAGCAGTGGGCCGTCCGGCGCCTCGTCTGCGTGCGCCTCTGCGGCCCTCCGCGGCCTCGGCCCTTGGAACATCGAGAGGAACTCGACTTCTGACTTGAGGCGCTGGAGCTCCTTGCCCGCCTTCTCGAGCAGCCCGCGCAGGCGCATGCTGTCCTGGTAGCTTGCTTCAAGCGCGTCCTGCAGCTGCTGTGCTGTCTCGGACGCCTCCGTCGTCTGCGCCATCTGCTGCTCCAGAACGGACGAGTTGGCTCTCTCGACGAGCGTGCCAAGGTCGCCGAGAGCCGAGCCGAAAGCCTCGAGCCACTCGAGGTCGGGCGCGGCCGCGGCGATGGTGCGCGCAAAATCATGCGCGGATACGTGACCTCGCAGGATCGAGCTCAGCAGACGCGACGCCTCCTCGGCGCGCATCCTTGCCGTCTTCAGCCTGCCGCGCAGCAACGTCGAGCTCCGCGGCGTGCGTGGGCTCTCCGATCGCGAACCGTAGAAAATCTTGCTCATGCTCTGATCAAACGACATCGTCGTCGCATCCTGCAGGCCCGGCAGCACCACGCGGGCGGAGGCCGCGGGAAGCAAGAGTGTTTTTCCGCGTTCCATGGTATCCGAGAGAACATGAACGAAACAGCTTCCAACTTTCGTGACGTCACCTCGCCCTTTCGTTGCAACCCACCGGACCAACCCGCTCACGTCGGCACCCCCGTTCATAAATTGCCTTTTTTAGACTGAATCGGTCGGCACCCCCGTTCGTAAATTGCCTGTTGCCAAATTTAGTATGGGAACTCGGAAGAACAAGGGAACCCGCGCTCAGCTTTACTTCTCCGGACGAATCGACCTTCTTCGATGCTGTACATCGCCGTTGCAGTCCTCTCCCTCGTTGTGCAACCGCATGCCGGCGTTCGCAATGTAAACGTGCGCACCTCGATGCCCGAAATGATCTTCGGGATTGGCTCGAAAGCGGCCCCCGTCTTGACCGGTAAAGGTATGGTTGTGCCCACCGCCGACTTTACTGTGACCGAGAAGGAGGTGCGTGCGGCGCAGAACTCGTGGGCGAACGCGATCACGACCATCTCGAAGACGTACCTGGAAGGCGGCGACTACGTTGGCGTCGCGGGCAAGGCCGCGGGCGAGCTGTACGCCTGTAAGCGCGTTCGAGCCTCTCAAACTCAGACGCAAGTTCAGACGGAAGCTCGCGCCAGGAAGCTCGCCATCCCCAAACGCACATCGATCGCTCTCAGCTTACGCCTCCACTCAATGCTCACACCTTGGCTCCGTGCGCCTCTCACAGATGGACACTCGAACGTCCTCTTCAAGCCGACCAAGGCTGTTCAGGCTCAGTTCCGCCCGACGGCTTCCATGGCGATGTCCTACTTTGTCGGCAAGAATGCAGTGGCCGACGGCATCGAGGAAGACGGTGGCTTCGCCATCAACGGCGGCATGGGCTGGAAGTCTGTCGTCTTCGACAACCACCAGATCCAGGTCGAGGGCAACAATGCCATCGCGATGGGCAACTACTACTTCACGTGCGCGACCACGGGCGAGAAGACCAAGGTCGAGTACACCTTCGGCTACAAGAAGTGCACGGACGGCAAGGTGCGCATCTTCCTGCACCACTCGTCGGTGCCGTACGCAGCCGGCGCGAAGCCTTCTAAGAAGAGCGTGGCCGATGTGACCGAGGCCGAGGTGATCGCGGCGCAGAAGTCGTGGGCCAGCTCCATCAAGACGATCTCGAAGGTGTACAAGAATGGCGGCGACTTCGTCGGAGCAGCGAGCAGCGCGGCCGCCGAGCTGTACGGCTACGGCCACTCGAATGTTCTTTTCAAGCCGACCAAGGCGGCCGAGGTGCCCTTCCGCCCGACCGGCGCTTCCGCGATGTCCTACTTTGTCGGCAAGAACGCGGTCGAGGACGGCATTGCGGAGGACGGTGGCTTCGCCATCAACGGCGGCAAGGGCTGGGCGGACGTCGAGTTCCTCAACCACCAGATCGACCTCAACGGCCCGACCGCGGTCGCGATGGGCACCTACTGGTTCACGTGCGCGACCACGGGCGAGAAGACCAAGGTCGAGTACACCTTCGGCTACAAAAAGTGCGAGGACGCCAAGGTGCGCATCTTCCTGCACCACTCGTCGGTGCCGTTCGTGGCCAGCGACGGCCCCAAGCCCGTGACCGAGGAGGAGGTGCGCGAGGTGCAGGCCAACTGGGCCGCCGCGATCAAGAAGATCTCCAAGACCTACAAGGAGAAGGGCGACTACATCCAGACTGCTGCTGACGCCGCGGCTGACCTCTACTACTATGACCACGGCAACGTCCTCTTCAAGCCGACCAAGGCGGCCGAGTACCAGTTCCGCCCAACGGGCGCTTCCGCGATGTCCTACTTTGTCGGCGGCAAGGTGGTCGAGGACGGCTACGAGGAGGATGCCGGCTTCGCCATCAACGGCGGCAAGGGCTGGGCGGACGTTGTGTACGACAACCACCAGATCGAGCTCAAGGGCGGCATCGGCATCGCCATGGGCAACTACTACTTCACCGACGCCACCGACGGCAGCAAGGCCAAGGTCGAGTACACCTTCGGCTACGGGCGCTGCGACGACGGCAAGGTGCGCATCTTCCTGCACCACTCGTCGGTGCCGTTCGAGGCCAAGCCGGCGCCCATTACGGTGGCGGAGGTCGAGGAGGCGCAGAAGCTCTGGGCCGACTCGATCGCGTCGATCTCGAAGGTCTACAAGGACAAGGGCGACTATGTTGCGGCGGCGGCCGAGGCGGCCGGCAAGCTCTATGGCTATGGCAAGAGCGATGTCCTCTTCAAGCCGACCAAGGCGACGAGCAACCCGTTCCGCCCGACGGCCTCGGACGCGATGTCGTACTTTGTCGGCGCGGAGGTGATGCAGAACGACAAGTTCAAGGGCGAGGACGCCGGCTTCGCCATCAACGGCGGCAAGGGCTGGTCGAACGTCGTCTTCCGCAACCACAAGATTGATCTGAACGGCCCGACTGCCCAGGCGATGGGCGACTACGTGTTCACGGACGCGACGTCGGGCGACAAGGCTCGCGTCGAGTACACGTTTGGGTACAAGCGCAACGACGACGGCAAGGTGCGCATCTACCTGCACCACTCGTCGGTGCCGTTCGCCGCGCAATAAGCGGTCCACTGGCGACGACCGGGATGAGCTGCAGCTGGATAGGTCTCTCCAGATCCCGGTCGGGTCGCCATGGCCGAGGATGAGCCCTATTTACGGAAAGAGCTCAGGCCTATGCGACGGGCGACGTCGACATCTGAGGGGTTCAATTCTGAGCGTCAAGCCCAAACACAGCAAGGGTTTCGTCAGAGTGGCGCGGGTGGGATTTCGTTCGCGAGTCGTGGAGCCGTTTTCCGGTTTGTCTGTTTGTGGCCGCAACGCAGCTCGCAGGGCGTCATACAGCAGCCGGGCGTCATACATGTACGCTTCATCGTTCAAGTAATACTTTAGTCTTCACCGTATTGCGTGTATGGGCGGGGCCCATCTCCAATACTCCAAACACTGCAAACTCATCACATCCATCCAATCGAATGCTGCTCAATACATCGAACATGCAAGGAATGCAGTCATGCGACGACGGCGGCCCCGGCTCGGAGTTCCGCCCGGCCCCGCCCCCCCCGGGTCAGGGGGGGTTTGTTATCGAGTTTGGGGGGGTTTGTTATCAGGATACGTATCCTGATGTATTGTGATGTATCCTGCGTGTATCCTGAAGGATACATGTATCTCTCATGTATCCTGATGTATCCCAAATGTATCTTAAATGCCCTGTTACATTCCAAGAGAATACATGTATCTTGATATTTTGCATGTATTTTACACGTATCCCAAACGAGTCCAGGATACATTTTGGGATACACATCAGATACATCAAGATACATGTATC
>Ga0210246_101862_pt1 | contig 14806 bp, 13 predicted proteins | sample ChrtobMetaP3_8mM_FD_155469 | JGI IMG/M metagenome (GOLD analysis project Ga0210246, IMG submission 155469) | Chrysochromulina tobin associated microbial communities from unialgal haptophyte culture, Seattle, Washington, United States - P3_8mM | ecosystem: Host-associated > Algae > Haptophytes >...
AGGTCGATGGCAAATGGAGAGATGGTTGGAGGCAGCGCCGTCCTCCGACGCGCCTGGATGGAGCCGGCCGCAGCGGGGCGGAGGACGCGCGCATCGCGCTTTGGCAAAAAAAGCAAAAAAAGGTGAGGACGCACGAATTAAAGGGGGTCCGAGCCAGTACCCTGAAAGGCTGCTGCGCTCGCCTTTTTCAGGGTCCCCAGGATATTCTGACACGTTCTCTGAATACTGAAATTCACCCACAGTCTGATCTCTGAAAGACTGAAAGTTGACGAATTTAGAAACAAATCGAATGCCGTAGTACCGGTGTGAGGCGGTTTATGTGGCCGTACCGTCTGCGTCTGAGCGTCTCACGATAATTATCCGTGAGTGTACGGTGATGTGCATACGCCCCCGGCCCCGCCCGGCCTCCACACCGTCAATACCGTTGACCTCAGTGAAATCACCCGATCTCGCTAGGGCTTGGTGACAGTGCATGCCATGCTTCATGCACCGTGTGGTTCACTGGCCGTCCTGTGTCGCGGAATGGGCCGCCCCCCTCCTAAGGCCGCGCTCTGGGCCGGCTCTGCGGCCTCACACCGCCCGTAGGTTTCGGAGCGGTAGGGGCGGCGCGTATCGACGGCGGCGGCGTCCCCTCTTGAACCTTGGACGGCGGCGCTTTGGGTGGCTTGGAGGCGGGAGAAGGCCCAGCGGGTGCCGGCCCCGTGTTCCCGTAGCCACCGCTCGCGCGCAGCACACGCACTTCGGCCTCGAGACGGTTGACCTCATCAGCGAGTGCCTGGTCCGCATCCTGCGCCATGGCCTTGCGCAGCTGGTCCGCGCGTGCCTTGTCCACCTCCATCGCCTGGATCTCGCGCTTGAGCTGCTGCAGCTCGGCCGCCACGCGCGCGCTCTCCTCGGCCGCCACGCGCTTCGCCTCGTTAGCCACATGGCGGCGCGCGGCCTCTTCCAAGTCATCGCGCAGCGCGGCGAGCTCTGCCTCAGTACGCTTATTGAGCTCCTCGACGAAGCGCGTTCGTTCCTCCTCGTGCTGAAGACGCTGCTCGCCGAGCGCCAATCGGGCCTTCTGCTCCGCCGCCGCGATCGCCTGCGTGAGCGCAGCGCGCCCCTCGGCGGTCGCCTCGTCCTTCTCGAGCTCAAGCTGCTCGACCTCGCGCTGTTGACGCATGAGCAGCTCACCGACCTCGACCTGGTGCACATCGTGCATCTCCTTGAGCCCCTCCTCGAGGGCCTGGCGCACGAGGTCGGGCAGCGGCAGGTGCGCCCAGCCACGCGTGCGCTCCTCGGCCAGCGTGCGCGTCTCGGTCGCCAGCTCGGCCACACGCGCCTCGTGCTCCGCCGAGAGCTCTGTACGCCGCTGCTCGGCACGGGCACGCTCGGCTCCAAGCACCTCCTCGGACAGCTTCGCCTGCCGTCGCAGCTGCGCGCCGTACTCGTCGCGCAGCCAACCGAGGGCCGCCGCGTGCTCCGCCGCCACTGTGGCGAGCTCATTCTCACGCCGCACGTGCAGCGCCTTGACCGCTTCACCCAGGGCGGCCGCTGAGTGCCGGTGGCGTGCGGTCGCCTCGGCACGTACCTCCTCGAGCCGCGAGCGCATCGCCTGCTTCTCCGCCTGCGCCTGCGCCTGCACCGCCTGGAGGGCCGCCTGGTGGATCTGGCGCTGCGCCCCCAGGAGCATCTCGTGCTGGCCGTGCAGCTCCTTGCTCGCCTCCTCCGCGAGCGCCTGGAGCGCCGTCATCACAGCCTGCTCCGCCGCCTCCTGCGCCCTCGCGAGCTCGGCGCGCGCCTCGTCGCACCCCTTGGCCGCCTCACCCAGCGCCTCGCGCGTCGACGTCTGCAGCGCGACGCGCTCGGTGACCAGCTTGGCGAGCTGTGACTCATACTCAGCGAGCCGCGAGCCGAGCTGCTCGTCTTTCTGGCCAAGCGCCGCACTCAGCGCCGCCTCGTGCTCGGCTGCGAGCGTCGCGCCATGGGCGGCGGCCTCCCGCAGTACCCGCTCGTGCTCCACCTTGGCCTGCTCGAAGGCGAGCTCGCGCACCTCGCGGCACACTTCCTCGTGGTGCTTGCGCGCCTGGCCCTCGCGCGTCGCCCACTGCTCGCGCACCTGTACGAGCAGCTGACGCATCTCGCTTGTATGCTGCTCGAGCCGGCGCAAATCCGCCTGGTTCACACGCGCGCGGTGCTGCTGGTCCTCAGCGAGTCGCTGTGACGACTCGAGTCGTTCGCGCTCCGCCACGTCTTTGGCGGCCTGTAGCTCGCGGCTCGCCTCGAGCGCCATGGCCTCGAGTGCGCCGGCCTGCTCCTGCTGCAGCCGGCCGACGGCGCGGTCGACGGACGCCTGCTCGAGTGCGATCGTCTCGCGGTGCTGCTCCTTGAGGTGCGCAAGCGACTGCTCGAGGTGTGCCGAGAGCTCCTGCACCGCGCGGTCGCGCACCATCTCGAGCCCGGCGAGCTGCTCGCGGTACCAGCTATGCTGCTCCTCCAGCTCAGCCGCATGCTTCGACGCGAGCTCGGCCGCGAGCTCATCGAGCGAGCGTTGGTGCGCCTGCCGCTCGCTCGTGAGCGCCTCGGCAAGCTGGCCAATCTGCGACTCGGCCAGGTCGATGGCGGCGCGATGCTGGTCCTCGAGCAGCGCAACCGCCTGCGCGCGCTCCGCGGCCGCCGCACGCGCCGCCATATCCGCCTGGGTCTGCCATCGCCGTCGCTCCTCTTCGAGCTGTAGCGACATCTCCTGCGTGAGCTTGGCGATCGACTGGCGCAGCAGCCGCTCGTGCCGGTGGGACGCGCCGTTGAGCTCCTCAATGGACGAGTTCCGCACGGCCTCCTCGAGATCGCGCAGCCTTAGGCTCGTCTCTTCCACTTGCTTGAGCGACGCTTCTTCGAGGGCCGTTACCTTGGCGACCTCGGCCGCCAGCCGGTCCGCGTGCGCCGCCTCCGCCGCCTCCGCCGCCGCCGTCGCCGCCGCCGACTGCCGCTGCAGCACGTCCATCCAGTGCGTGTTGCACTGCTCGACGGCCGCCTCTCGCTCGCCCTTGGCGCGCTGGATCGAGATAGCGAGCGCCGTCGCCTGACGCGCAGCCTCGCTTTCTCGCTCCGCTTGCGCTCGAGTCGCTTGCCCGTCGAGCCGCTCAATGAGCTCAGACTCGCGCGCCTGCGCGTTCGCGTCGAGCTGCTTGAGCGCCCGCTCTGATTCTTCTCGCTGCTCACGGAGCGCGCGCTCGTACCTGTGGGGAAGTGAGGGCGCCGTGGTGAGCGCTTGCATGCAGGGTCGCGGGGTCGCTCGCTGCTCACGGAGCGCGCGCTCGTACCGATCGCGCAGCTTGTCCGCTTCCCCGGAGTGGAGTTCCGCCTGGGCCGCGAGCTTGGCCTGCATCGCCGTGAGCAGGGACGCGGCGGCACGCTCGTGCTCGTACGCCGCCGCTTCAAGACGCTCCTGAAGCGCGGGCAGCGCGCCGTCCTCCTTCCGCTGCTCATCCGCAAAGGCTGCGAGCGTCGACTCCCGTAGCTCAGCGACGGCGCCCTCGTACTCACTCACCTTCGCAAGCAACTCCGCCTCGCGTTGCTTCAAATGATCGCGCTCCGCCTCCATCAGATTCTGTCGGAGCGCGGAGAGCTCCTGCTGGTGCTGCCGCTTCGTCTGGAGCAGCTGTGCCTCGTACTCATGCTTGGACGCCTCGGCCGCCGCCGCACGCTCCTCGATGAGCGCGAGCAACTCAGCCTTGAGCCGATCGATTGAGTCATTATACGCGGCACGCAGGTGCGTCAGCTCTTCCTTATGCGCGGCGGAGTGCTGCAGCTCGCGCTGCGCCAGCTCGGCCTGGAGCTCGGCCATCTCAGCGACGCGTGCCTTTTCGAGCGTCTCGCCACGCTCCTCGAGTCGCGCGCCCATCGCCTTGAGCGCCACCTGCTGCTCTTGCGAACGCTTCTTGATCGCCTCCTTGACGTAAGCGACCTCCTTCTCGTGCCGCTCGGCCGCCTCATTGGCGGTCCGTTCGGCGAGGGCCTGCTGGCGCTTGGCCTCTGCCTCTGCCGTCGAGTCGCCCTCGCGCGCCTCCGCCAGCTGCTTGCGCAGCTGGCGGAGCTGCGATTCGTGCTCGGAGAGTGCCGCCTTGAGCTCCTCACGCGCCGAGCGCTGCGCCTCAATCGTCGACTGCTCATAGTCCGCAATCGTCTGCGTCATCGAGCTTTTCATGTCCGCGAGCTGCTGCACGTGCACCGCCTTGAGCTCGCCGATCTGCGCCTGCACGAGGCGTGTGCGGCTGCCCAACTCATGCTCCATGCTCGCATGCTCCCGACCCAGCTGCTCGGCGAGCTGTGCCTGCATCGCAGCGAGAGCCGCCGCGTGTTGTGACTGCAACGCCTGGAGCTCGGTGCGGCAGTTCTGCTCGACGGCCTCGATGACGTGCTCGGCGTTCTCGAAGGCGACGCGCCGCGTCTCCTCGCGCTCGGCCGCCATCGCCTCGCGCTCCGCCGCCATCTCCGCCTGCAGCGACCCAATCGCCTCCTCCTTGAGGGCAGCCGCCTCGGCAGCTTGCGCCGCGAGGTCATCCTTGAAGGCGGCGAGCGAGGCGTTGTGCATCGCGACGACCGCCTCGCACGCTTGGCGCTTCTCCTCCTTGAGCGCCGCGAGCAGCGTCGCTGAATCCTCCTGCGCCTTCTTGAGCCGGGCTTCTTCTCGATCCTTGGCCGCCGCCTGCGCTGCCGATCCAAAGGGGCCGTTACGACGCTTCTCCGATTGGAAGAAAACGGCGCGCTCCTCCTCCTCGCGCATCGCGATCGAGAGCACCTTGAGCTGCGTCCTGAGCGCGCTCAGGTCGGCAGATTCGCTCACGCGCGCGCGCTCCGCCTCCGCCGCCATCGTCTCGGCGTGGCTGAGCAGGCCCATCGCCGCGCGCACGTCGATGTATGAAAGCCGCACGCGCAGCGTGCCGCTGGTGGCCGCGGCCATGGCACTCATGCCCGCAACGCCCGACCGTTCGAGCGTGAGCGTCCGCTCCTCCTCGCGCATGCACAGCCGCTGCAGCTCCGACGTTGGCAAACGGGCCACACCCAAATGCGTCGGAGGCGACGCCGCCTCGTCCCACACGTCAAAGCGCAGCGACGCGCCCGACGTCAGCAGGTCGCCCGACTCGCCGGGTAGGTCGGTGACGAACTCGGCGTTCCACACGGGCGATGTGTCCTTGACCGTCGTGAAGTGGTTCGGCGGGCCCGTGCGCGCGTGCAGGGCGCTGCCGAAGGGCGCGTCGCGGTTGTCCACCAGCTGAACCTCCGCCGAGCAGCTGCGGCGCGTGCCGTTGCTCTCGGCCAGGTCACGCGCACCGATGACCTTGACGAGCAGCCGGCGCAGACCGAGCACCTGCTCCGCCTCCGGAGCGTTGAACGCGTGATTGTCACGAGGCTTAAGCCCGTCACGTCGCTCGCCTCCCCCCTTGGTCGCAGGCACGGTCGCCGCGGTTGCGCCGCCGACGGAGACGTTCTGGCGGCCGCGGGCATTGGTATTGGTGGGCTCCGGGGTTCCGAAGAGGTTGAGCATCTCTCAACCTCTGTCGACCAGCGCTTCTAAGGCAGGAGCCGGTGACGATGAATTGGAGCGCTGGAGGCGGTGCGAAATCTTCATAAGCAAACTGTGAAGCACAACCTTTTTCGAGAGAAATGATGCGAAATGGGCGTGTTTCTCGAACTTTCTTCTCGTTCTTTCCGAAAACGCCCAATACGGCGGTATTAATGAACGAAGCCTTAATTTTCCCCGTGATTTACTATCGGAGACCGTCAACACAATGGCGACCGCTAACACAATGGCGACCGCTACAGGCGATGGCAGAAGTCCGCACCGAGCCGCCGCACCGAGCAGCAGCAGCAGCAGCACGCGCATCAGCGGCGGCGGCGGCGGAGGGAGCGGCAGTGGCGGCAGCATGCGCCACTTCTGCGCGCACCTGGGCGGCTCAGCAGCAGCGGCGATCTTCAACTTTCCACTGTGGAAGGCTGCAGCGATCGGCCAGAGCGGCTTCAAGGAGGCGCCAGACTTTGCCGGGCGCATGCGCCTCATCTTTGGCCCTCCGTACAAGGGCGTGACCGCTACCATCTTTGGTATGACGTGGGCGCGTGCCGCCATCTTCTATGGCAGTGACGTCGGCAAGGACTACATGGTGCAGCAAGGCCACTCGACGGCACTCGCGAGCACGGTGCCGCCGATGGGACTCGCGGTGTTCGTGCAGGTGGCCAACCAGCCCATCGTACGCAGCACCATCATGCTGCAGGACCCAAGCTCGACGCAGCCCAATGTGCTCTCGCAGCTGGTCGAGCTCACGCGCACACGTGGCTGGAAGGCGGCCTATCATGGCTCGTCGGCGTCGGTGCTCAAGACGGTGCCCAAGTACGTGTGCGCCATCTTGGTCAAGGATTGGGTGGCGGCCAATCTGCCGCCGCCCTCGGCGCGCGAGGGCACGCGCCAACACAAAGTCGAGGCACTCAACCGCGCCGCCGTCAAGTCGGTGGCAGCGGGCGTGGCGGGCGCCGCGCTGACCAACCCACTAGACGTGATCCGCAACGAGATGTTCAAGTTCGAGGAGGGCTTTGGGCAGACGGTGCAGAGGCTGCTCCGCTCCGAAGGCTGGGCCTTTTGCCTACGAGGCATGCAGCGCAACCTCGTGGCCGTCGCCGTGCCGATTGCGATGACCATCTTCCTCACGGACACGCTGCTTGAGCTTCTGGCGCCGCCGGAGCTCAAGCCGGCACGGCTCCTCGCACGGCGCCTCTCATCGTTGCCCTCCGAGAACGTGAGTGCTCAGCCGAACCCAAAGTGATAGGAGTGCAGCGGAACCGCCGATCCCCACCCCGCGTCCCTATGTCCGCGCGTGCCCGAAGCCGATCAAGCGATACACATGCGGGATGTAAACTAATGAACTACAGTACTGTGGATCGAGCGATACATAGTAGAAATCGGGTCCGAAATAGGTGAGCTGTCACTTGAGACGGCCAGGTGTGGAGTGAGGTGTGAGCGCGCGCCGGGACCGCGACGAAACTGACTGACTGACTGACTGAGCTGCCGATTTCTGTTTGGAGAGGGTGAATTTGCCCCGTAACCCGGATTTGCCGCGAAAGGCAATTGAAATTGCAAATTCAAATTTGGAACAGGAATTTGGCGAATCGCGCAAAACGCCTGCACAAAACGCCTCATCCGGCTAAAGGGACTTGTGTGTCCGCCTCACGGCATGAACATTCTCGACCTCGACAGTGATGCACTCGAGAGCGTTCTCTCCAGGCTGAATGTTGTCAACGCTTCATGCGTGGAGCAAGTGTCGAGCAAACTTCGAGCAATGCGGCCGGTGCACAAGCTGCTCCTCAATCGCGAGAGGTTTCGGCAAAGCGTGAACCTGATTGCGAGGCTAAACCAGGCGTGTCACAAGGAGCTTGGAACAGAGAGCACGGCCGCAATAATCCTTAATGAGCTGGCCGATGTCACTGATTCGAAAGACATTCGACGGGAACTGGCTCATGCTGGCTTGATGGCCGCATTGACCAGAGCCTTTAAGCGCTGGCCCATCAATTCAGTCAGCACACACAATGCCGCGGCCACGCTATGGAACCTGACTGCGGGCAACGTGGCCATGCCTGCTGTCGACATGGTTGCACAGCTGGTGGACGAAGGCGCAGTCGAGCGGCTCGTGAAACTGATCACATGTAAGCTGCCGGAAAGTGGCACGCGCGCCGCCAAATTTGCCATGATGGTGCTCAGCAATGCCATGTCGAACCAGGTCCAGGATGCCGTTGCCGAGCGTGTTGAGCGTGCAGCAAGGGCCATGGGCCTCCGATGCGGTTTATATCCGAAGCTGGTGAATCTGCTCAAGGCATGGACTGACAAGACCGATGCGCACCCAGAGCTGACTGGTGTTAAACCAGTTTTGAACGTCATCTGGGTTCTGGCCAATCGTGGGGAGAGCGCGCTTCATCTTGGGTCACAGCCTGATTGCTTCGAATCGCTACTGCGCCTTGCGAACGGCGATGATGCGGAGCTGCGCTTCAGTGCGACTGGCGTGCTGCTGAATCTGCTGGATTGGCGGGTCAACGCGGACAGGTTCAAAGCCGTGGGCGGCGAGGGCGTCAATGTGCTCAGCCGTCTGATGGCCGACAATACGGTGCCGCCCTCTCGCAAGGGCGACGAGAAGATGGAGATTCCCGCCGACGAGCGCTGCATAGCGTATCTCGCCGGAATAGCGCACGACGTTCTCGATGAATGGGGCGACTCGCTTTCCGAGCATGATTCCGACCGTTCCGAGTCCGCCGAGTAACGTCGCAGTCGGACGGAGAGGGCAAGTGAAAGCAAAGGTGGGCTGTGCGCGCGGCGACGGTAGCATGTATGCATATATGGAGAAAATACTTTGATGATTTCAGTGGCACCGCGCTTGCAATCCGCCTCTGCCATCCCAAAAGTACGGACTGCACATTATCCGTCGCGTCGCGCCTTGGTCGATGTGCGCCATATGCATGTCGGAATCCGTGTCAACCAGGCACGCGCGGCGGACATGCACTGAACCGCGGACGTGCACTGCGCCGCTACACAGGACAGCATCGCGCGCTTGCTCAGAGCGGGGCGAGGAACTTTGTGTAATGGTCGAGGTCCGCTGCGACCGCGGCCGCGGCCGTGTCCTTGACGGGATAGGCGACGACCGTCTCGACGGAAAAGGCTCGCAGCGCCTCCGTGACAGACATGGTGCCTTGCGCGGAAGACCGGCGTCCCGAGAAGGGCACAGTGTCAGGCGAGCGGCCACACTGCACGTTCAGGTTGATACGGCCAACGATGGTGGCGAGTGTGTCGACGAGGGGTGCGGCCGCCTTTGCATCGCCCGTAAAGATGGACGCCTGCTGCCCATTCCACGAAACCTTGAGCGCGCTCTGCACTTCGGAGAGGTCGCGGAAGCGAGCGACCGGTACGACAGGGCCAAACTGCCACGAGGAAGAGCACGTGTCAATCAGTGTCAATCAGTGTCAATCAATGTCAATCAGACGTAACTCATGGAAGACTCGCATGGTGAGACGGTAATCAGACGACAATCACCTGCTCCTCATGGAAGAGTCGCATGTTGGGTGTGACACCATCGAGCACCGCGGGTGTGAACAATGCGCCGCGCAGCTCGCCGCCGCCCGCCGCCGCATTGGCGAGTTTTGCACCCTTGGCGAGCGCGTCGGCGATCAGCGCCTCGAGAATCTGCGGCTTCTTCTGTTCGGGGAGCGGGGTGATGCTCACGCCCTCTTCCCATGGCAAGCCCACCTTGAGGCTACTAATTCTGGCCACGAGCTGGTTGACGAATTCATCGGCTATGGTCTCGTGCACCATGATGAGCTTGATGGCCGTGCACCGCTGCCCGTTGTACGAGAGGCCCCCGAGCACGCACTGCGCCACGGCTGTCTCGAGATCCGCATCTGGTAACACGATGCCGAGGTTCTTGCCCTCGAGCTGCGCGAAGACCTTCAGACGATGAGGCTTCGGGTGGGCCTTGATCAGGGCATCTGCGCCATTGGCACCGCCAATGAAGCCAAGCACGTCCACGAGCCCGGTCTGCATGATGGGCCCCATCGTCGTGCGCCCTGCGCCCGACACGAAATTGATCACGCCCGGAGGCAACACCCTCCCGAGGACCTCCGCTGTCAGTACGTGCGCGAGGCCGCCGATGGCCGGGAGCTTGAGGACGGCGCAATTACCCATCAGCAGCGCGGGGATCAGCATCGCGTACATCTCATTCAGCGGGTAGTTGAACGGCGCGAGCCCGAGCATCACGCCGATCGGCCCGCGCCGTACCCGCACGCTCACGCCGCTCACCTCAGTCCAGCCATTGAAGCCTTGCCCGAGGGTCGGGTCGGCCTTGAGCGCAGCGATGGTGGCGCCCACAAAGTCCATCGTGCGATCGAACTCCTTGGCAGCATCCCCAGAGTTCTTGGCTATCTCCCACATCAGCACGTTGACTATCTCGTCGCGCACTGACCAAAGCTCCACAACGAGCTTCTCCACTGTCGCAATACGTTGGGCAAGTGACATCTGAGGCCACACACCCTGCCCACCATCCCATGCCTTGGCGGCTGCTTCAACGGCCTCGACAGCATCCTCGGCCGACATGCGTGGAAGCGAGCCAATTATAATTCTCTCGCCTGTACTCTCGTCGAAGATAGGCGATGCAACTTGATCAAGTTCGCCGGAGTACTTTTGCAGCACGCCACCAACAAACTTGAAATTGCCGATGACGGATGGCTTGGAAGCGTACCGCGATGAGTCGGGCTGCACGCCCGCAGGCGGAAGCGACGGGCACTGCCATTCGCCCGCAGCGATCGCTGCGACAACGAGTATGATCGCCAGCGCCGGCATGGTGATTTTTGCCGAAGGGTACTGTACCGGGTACTGTACCGGTAAGACGGCTGTGTGTGGGAGGTCGCGACGAGAACACGAGCATCTTCCTTTCGCTTACGGAGGGAGCGCCGCTGCGCTGCCTGTGTCGGGTGGCGGGGGGTGCCTCTGGGGGGGGAGAGGTCACGACGATGAGGTGATGGGGGGTGTCCAAATCGGGCGCCGATTCGAGCATGCAAGCGCGCGCTATTCCGTTCGCGCTCCCGACAGTCAAACGTTTGACTTGAGACGCGCGTGGTCGACGTCGCGTCGTCGCCGCTCCGCCGCTCTCCCTCGTGACCAAAGGCGCCGCTCCGCCGCTCTCCCTCGCGACCGAGGGTGTCCTATCCTGTACCTCTTCGTTGTCGGCCGCTGCCCTCGCCCTCGGCTCCGCAGCACAGGCCGCCTCGCGCCGCTCGGCACGCGCGCAGCTCATCGCCCTGACGGGCTTGACGCTCGCCGCAGCCTGCAGTCTCAGCTCGCTAATCATGTCGGCCGCTGCTGCGCCTCGGGCAGCACAGGCTGCCTTGCTCGAGAGCGCAACGGATCGCCCTGACGGGCGTGACGCTCGCCACCACATGCGGCTTCAGATCACTTTTCATCGTGGCCGTAGCCCTCGCCCTCGGCTCGGGCGGCATAGGCCGCCTCACGCTGCTCGACGCGCGTGCAGCTGATCGCCCTGACGGACTTGACGCTCGCCGCCGCCTTCGGCTTCAGCTCGCTCATCATCTCGGCCGCTGATCTCGCCCTCAGCTACGCAGCACAGGCCGCATCGCGCTGCTCGCCACACATGCAGCTGATCGCCCGACGGGCTTGACGCTCGCCGCCGCCCTCGGCTTCAGCTCGCTCATCATCTCGGCCGCTGCCCTCGCCCTCGGCTACGCAGCACAGGCCGCATCGCGCCGCTCGGCGCGCGTGCAGCTGATCGCCCTGACGGGCTTGACGCTCGCCGCCGCCTGCAGCTTCCGCTCGCTCATCATCTCGTAATCACCTCGGCCGCTGCATTCGCCCTGTCTGCTCGCGCAGCACAGGCCGCATCACGCTGCTCGGCGCGCGTGCAGCTCATCGCCCTGACGGGCTTGACGCTCGCCACCACCTTCGGCATCAGCTCACACTCAATCATGGCCATAGCCCTCGCCCTCAGCCCGCACAGCACAGGCCGCCTCGCGCCACTCGGCGCACGTGCAGCTCATCGCCCTGACGGGCTTGACGCTCGCCGCCCCCTGCAGAACTGCAGCTTCAGCTCGCTCATCATTCTTGGCCGCTGCTCTCAGCCTAGGTGCTTTCTCTCTACCGAGCGTGCGGGGAATGGGCATTCTGCCCCTGCCGCCGCTTGGGGCGTCTCGTGCAGCTACTCGTGTTGAGTCAGCGGCCGAGGCGCTTTCTCTCCACCGAGCGTGTGGCGCGGCATGTTGCCAAGCCGCCGCTTGGGGCGTCTCGCGCAGCTACTCGTGTTGAGTCAGCGGCCGAGGCGCTTTCTCTCCACCGAGCGTGTGGCGCGGCATGTGTTATTGCCAAGCCGCCGCTTGGGGCGTCTCGTGCAGCTATACTCGCCGTAGAGTCAGCGGCCGAGGCGCTTTCTCTCTACCGAGCGTGCGGAGGATGGGCATTCTGCCCTACTGCCGCTTGGGGCGTCTCGTGCAGCTGCTCGCCGTAGAGTCAGCGGCCGAGGCGCTCACTCTCTTCCGAGCGCGCGGTGCAGCACTTGCCATGCCGCCGCTTGGGGGCGTCACAAGCAGCTACTCGTGTAGAGTCCGCTGCCGAGGCGCCCACTCTCTTCCGAGCGCGCGATGCGGCACTTGCCAAACCGCCGCTTGGGGGCGTCTCGCGCAGCTACTCGTGTAAAGTCCGCTGCCGAGGCGCCCACTCTCTTCCGAGCGCGCGGCGCGGCACTTGCCAAACCGCCGCTTGGGGGCGTCTCGCGCTACTACTCGCCGTAGAGTCAGCGGCCGAGGCGCTCACTCTCTTCCGAGCGCGCGGTGCGGCACTTGCCAAACCGCCGCTTGGGGACGTCTCGCGCAGCTACTCGCCGTAGAGTCAGCGGCCGAGGCGCTCACTCTCTTTCGAGCGCGCGGTGCAGCACTTGCCAAACCGCCGCTTGGGGGCGTCACAAGCAGCTACTCGTGTAGAGTCCGCTGCCGAGGCGCCCACTCTCTTCCGAGCGCGCGGTGCAGCACTTGCCATGCCGCCGCTTGGGGGCGTCTCGCGCAGCTACTCGCCGTAGAGTCCGCTGCCGAGGCGCCCACTCTCTTCCGGGCGTGCGGTACGGCACTTGCCATGCCGCCGCTTGGGGGCGTCTCGCGCAGCTACTCGTGTAAAGTCCGCTGCCGAGGCGCCCACTCTCTTCCGAGCGCGCGGTGCGGCACTTGCCAAACCGCCGCTTGGGGGCGTCTCGCGCTACTACTCGCCGTAGAGTCCGCAGCCAAGGCGCCCACTCTCTTCCGGCGTGCGGCGCGGCCTTTGCCAAACCGTCGCTTGGGGGCGTCTCGCGCAGCTACTCGCCGTAGAGTCAGCGGCCGAGGCGCTCACTCTCTTCCGAGCGCGCGGTGCGGCACTTGCCATGCCGCCGCTTGGGGACGTCTCGCGCAGCTACTCGCGTAGAGTCCGCTGCCGAGGCGCCCACTCTCTTCCGGGCGTGCGGTACGGCACTTGCCAAGCCGCCGCTTGGGGGCGTCTCGCGCTGCTACTCGCCTTAGAGTCCGCGGCCGAGACACCTTCTCTCTCCCTTCTCCCGAGCGCGTGCGTTGCGGCATTCGCCCTCTCGCCGCCTCGGGACCCTCGCACGGCCCATGCCCGCGGTGGCACCGTGGGTCGGCAGCCGAGGCGCTGCTTCATCCCACCTCCTCCTGCGACACCTCGCGTACCGTCTCGTGCAGTCTTCCCTCTGCTCATCTCGTCACTCACCCAACCCGTCCGCGCTGCTACGCACCGCCGAGGCGAGCGCGGCCATCCAACAACGCTTTGCTCCGAGTGCCTCGGTGGCAGCTGGCACGGCCCGCCATCCTGCCTTATGCCTCTCCCCTCTCCGCCACGCAGCCTCGCCATCAGCATCGATCACGCTGTGACGCTGTCCTCCCTGTTCTTTCCCGACCATCCTCATCTCGCTACACGCTCGACAACCTCCTCCGCCGTCTACCAGTCAATGCAAGTTCGGGGCTCGGCGATCCAGAGAGCTGCAGATGCCGCGATGGGGGTCCGTCGCTGGGAGAGTCGCCGTTGCCGCCACTCTGACTGAGTGCCGGGGCGGCCTTCTTCCGCTCGGGAGGGCGTCGCTCACAGCGGCGGTCCTTTCCCATCGAGGCCTTCCCACACAGACGAACCTCACAACCAACGAAACCCACCAACAACACACACCCCGCACGTCAGCGCGACGACCGAAGCCGCGGCCGACTCAACAGCCGCAGGCCCGGGGCCGACCGCTCCCCGCGGCCGACTCAGAAGAGGCCGCCCCCAGCGAACCCGACCCTGCCTCCACCCGCTCCCAGAGCGCCTCCCCGCGCCTGCTCGAAAGCGGTCGGCGATCAAATGAAGGCGCGTGCGGCAGACGCGTAGCGGCCAGCAGTGCGGCCGGAGCCCCCGATAAGCTCAAGACGTGAGAGGCGGAGGCGGGCATGCGCGACGGCCGCGGCGAAGCCGACCTGGGAGCGCAGCGTCGAGATCATGAAGGATCGCGCGTCGAGCATGGAGCGAGCGCCGAGCGAGCGCCACTGACGCTGGGCAGACGACGACGCAGCCTGACAAAGCGATACCCCCCTTCCTATATACATGTAGAAAAGTTTTTCTTTTGTCTCACCGGACCGTACCTAACGAGGCGGGCGACCATCGGGCGGCTAGATCCCCCCCTTGGCAGGGGGCGGTTCGTTGGACCCCCCCTACGTGCCACCCCCACAAGTATAACGGCCTATACGGCCCGGGGTTCATCAGTGTGATGACACCCGGTGACCTCTTACCCCCCCCCTCCCGACACATCGAACCCCCCTTTTCCGTAGGGGAAGTTCGGGAGGTTGTGGAAAAACCATCCACCCTGGGGAGGATTTTCCGATGCGTTTCACGGCCCGCCCCCGGATGGGGGGGCGTCGCGCCGTAGGGCGATGGTGACGTGGTGGTGCTCGTCGTGACCGACCCCTTATGGGGAGCCGGCCGCGCCCACCCTCTGAGGGGGAGGGCGGTGACGAGATGGGGTTCTCTAGGACGGGCCGGCGGCGGCTGGGATGGGCGCGGTTGGGGGGAGGGTTAGGTAACGGTTAGTTAAGTTCCTGCGCGGGTATCGGTTGCAGGGTGTCAGTTACTTAATCGATGGAATCGGGGTGTCAATCAGGATTCCGCGATATTCATCAATTATCAGAGTCTGCAATCCTGCAACGATTTTTGCGGATTTTTTTTTTTTTTTTTTTTTTTTTTTTTTTTTTTTTTTTTTTTTTTTTTTTTGTAATA
>Ga0210246_101868_pt1 | contig 14765 bp, 19 predicted proteins | sample ChrtobMetaP3_8mM_FD_155469 | JGI IMG/M metagenome (GOLD analysis project Ga0210246, IMG submission 155469) | Chrysochromulina tobin associated microbial communities from unialgal haptophyte culture, Seattle, Washington, United States - P3_8mM | ecosystem: Host-associated > Algae > Haptophytes >...
TCCTAATTTGTGTTTGACAGAAACCGTGGAAGCGCACTCCGCTCTCCCCGTCAACTTTGACGTGGCCGAGTCGATCGCACGGCCAACAAGGGGCTGCGGCGTTCAGTGGAACCCACAGTGTCAAGCGGAATACTCGCTTCGACACTTGTGTGTCGCACTCGCTCTGCTCCTGTGCCACAGGCCCGCTGTGCAGACGCAACGTGCACAATGCCACAATCCATTGTGATTGTCGTATGTCGAGGATCACCAGCATGTAGATGTACCATGGCTTGCCGCCGCGCCACCTTGCTGCCGCCTTGTGCGCCTACTACACTGTACGACACGTCTCCGCTGCCCTCGTGTGCGAACGCTTCGTCCTGGGCGTCATGGGCACCATGTACTACTGTTGTATTGTGGCCCTTCCCACCGCCGCGATTAGAGAGCCGCGGCTCGGCGACGCGCCATGGTGAGCACGTGAGAGAGCGCCATGGTGAGCACATGAGCGCCGTGGTGAGCACACGAGAGAGCTGCGGCTCGGCGACGCGCCGTCCCGGCGATGGCGATCACACGCTCACGCGCTCACGCGCCGTCCCGGTCGGCGACGCGCCATCACGGCGCCATCGTTCACCCGCTCACCATGGCGCTCACGTGCTCACCATGGCGCTCTGACGTGCTCACGCGCCGCCGCCGGGCTGATCGTAGATATCATCACGCGGCGTCTCGGGCGCCATCGGGGCGGCGCGGGGCATGCCCATCACGGCCAGGTCGCGGCCCGCGACCACGAAAGTGATCGGGTCGGGCGCGCGGGCGAGGTACCTGATGAGGAGACCAATCAGAGACCATCAGAGGCAATCAGCCTTCGGGCGAGGTACCTGATGAGGAAACCAATCAGAGACCATCAGAGGCAATCAGCCCTCATCAGTGGCCCTCATCAGCGTACTTCATCGTCTCCTTGGCTGATTCGGTCACTGCGCCGTCCACTGACAAGATGACATCTCCGACCTCGAGATTGGTCGCGCCGGCAGGCAGAGGGATGCGCGGCTTCTCGTACTTCTGCGCGGGGACGCAATCAGTGGCAATCAGTGGCAATCAGTGGCAATCAGTGGCAATCAGTGGCAATCAGTGGTAATCAGTGGTAATCAGTGGCAATCAGTGGCAATCGGTGGCAATCAGTGGCACTCAGTGGCACTCAGTGCGTCCTTGCCTGGACGTAGACGCCCACGCCGCATGCGGTGTCGGCAAGGAGGAGAGTGCCGTTGTCTTTGGTGGACCAGGGGTTTGGGATGGTGACGAGCCTGGAAGGGCTGTTGCCGGCCACCTCAAGGATGATCTCCCCGCGGAGATCGGTGAGCTTGTCGATGATCACCTGCCATCAGGGAGGTCATCAGGGAGGTCATCAGGGTGGTCATCAGGGAGGTCATCAGGGAGGTCATCAGGGAGGTCATCAGGGAGGTCATCAGGGAGGTCATCAGCTCGCGCACATTGGTATCGACGATGCACTCCTCGCCCACGGATAAGATAATGTCGCCGACCAGCAGCCCTGATCGATGGGCTGGGAATCCGGGCTCGAGCTCAAGGACGACAACGCCGTCCGCCCGTTGCCCACAGTTGGCGAGGGTCATGCCGAAGCCGTCGGTGCCTGATGAGCGAGGCCATCAGGGAGGTCATGAGGGAGGTCATGAGGGAGGTCATGAGGGAGGTCATGAGGAAGGTCATCAGAGAAGCCATCGGGAGGCCATCAGGGATGCGGCCATAAGGGAGGCAATCAATAGGTCATCAGAGGCAATCAATAGGTCATCAGAGGTCATTAACGTACCGACCACAGGCCGAACGAAGTGGGTACCCATCTCGGTGCTCAGCCCGGCGCCCGTGATGCCGATATCTCGCTCGATCTCCTGCCACGCGCCGTTTCGAGCACATCGGAGGGTGAGCGCCGTGTTGAGCGCATGCAGGCGCACTCGGGCGCACTCGTTGCTGACCTCATTATCGATTTGGAGCGACTGCAGAAGAAGGCGGCGGCGAGGGCGGCGGCGAGGGCGGCGGCGAGGGCGGCGGCGAGGACAGCGAGGAGCCCCAGGCACAACAGGAGAGGAGAGAGTGCATGCATGCAGCGAGGGTACGGAGGGCACAGGTGAGAGAGCGCGCGCCGTATTGGTCACCGGGGGGAGTGGGGAGCTGAGAGGGAGCTGAGAGGGAGCTGAGAGGGAAGGATACGGGGAGATGCGGGGAGATGCGGGGAGATGCGGGGAGATGCGGGGAGCTGCGGGGAGCTGCGGGGAGATGCGGGGAGATGCGGGGAGCTCAGAAACGGCGCGTTCAAGAGCCTAATCGATCGTCCGCATCCCTAATTTGGGTCGGATTCACGAGAAACCGAATCTTCACAGCCGACCGCTATGGGAATGGCGCCGCAGTGGGATGGCGCCGTCGTGGGCATGGCGCCGTCGTGGGCATGGCGGGTTCGCGGCGGGCGATGGGCGCCGTCGTGGGCGGTGGGCGCCGTCGTGGGCGGTGGGCGCGTACGTAGTTGAAGCCGTGCGACCGCCCTCGTGAAATGGTAATGGTGGCGGGGCGGCCTCCGACCTTGAATTGGTGTTGCGAGCCATTGTCCACAAAGTAGCCGAAGAGCGTCTTCGTGCGCTCCACCTGGTGGGGGAGGCAATCGGACGTCATGCGAGCCATTCAGAGGCTCCTCAAGGGTCGGGCACACCATCTCCTTGTTGACGTAGATCTTGCGGATGCCTGAGCGGCGTCCGTGCCGTAGAAGGATCTGGTAGTACTTGTCGTTGAGCGTGTAGACCCATTTGACCTGGATCATGTTGAAGTTCTCGTGCTCCTCGGACTGCACGACGCGCACGGAGCGCGGCGTGCCCAGCTCGTCGCGCAGCGTGATGGTCCCGGCAGCGTTCGACGAGTCCAAGCTCGACGAGCTCGCGTTGAGCACCTCCTTCTTGAGCTTGCGCGCCGAGAGCGGTCCCGAGCCGGCGCTCGGCACCGAACCTAAGGAGAGGGCGGGGATGGCCGGAGCGCCGCTGCTGCCGGACCCGCCGCCGCCCAAGCCGGCGGCCGGCAGGTTGAGCGAGAAGCCCGTGCTGCTCGCCCTCGGAGCTGGGTCAGCCGCTGCCGGCTCAGCCGCTCCCGGGTCAGCCGCTGCCGGCGGCAGCCCTCGCGCCGCGCGGAAGGATTCGAGCCGGCTCCGCGTGCCGTCGAGGGGAGCAGGAGCTGTGGCCGCCACCTCCGCTGCCTTCGCCTGCTCCTTCCGGAATGATTCGAGACGTGACATTCGTCCTTGCTCTGCTGCGCAATTCGTGTGAACTGGCCGACTCGACAATTTGGTTACTGTCGCTTCACACGCAAATGAGGAGGGGCACGGGCCTCCAGGGGATAGATTTGGGGCTCGTTGAGGTAGTCGGCGGTCGGAAAGTATTTGCGAGAATGGACTTGACTTGACTCGACTTGACTTGACTTGACTTGTCTTGTGTCGACATACAGACCAGACGCGTGGATATCGCAATCGTATTGCGCGATCTTTTGCTACACGCGCCCTAAGGCCACGCGGGCGCTATCCCCCCCTTGCCGTCCGTCCGCTTCGCGAAAGTCGCTCGCCGCCAAGCGCGCCGCGCAACTCGCCGCCGCGTCGACGCCATGGCGAATGATGAAGACAGCGATGGTGAAGCGGCTCGCAAGCGCCCTCTGGGAAAGCCGCCCATCGGCAGCAACGGTCGGCCTCAGATTTGGAAGCCTGACACGGGCTGGGTCGACGAGATGGCGGGCTTCAACCCGTCCGGCATTCGAGGAACTCGAGAGCGTAAGCAGACGCGCAAGGCGCTCGAGAAGGTGGCTTGGCTTGACGAGGACGACGAGGACGACAGAGCGCGAGCGCGTGCCGCGTCTCACAAGGACGATGACGATTTGACCTTTGGCCTCGGCGGGGCGACTCATCGGAGGGCTTCGGGCGGCAAGAGAGGCAGCATGACTGTGTCAGCACTTGAGCGCGCACGAACGGCCGCCGCTGCAGCGGCGTCCATGACGCAACCCGTATCCCTGGCGCCGCCGCCAGCCGACTTCAAGCCTCTCGCCGACCTCAAGGGAGCCAATGCCTCCGACGTCGTCGGCAGGCGAATCCGCACGTGGTACGAGGGCGACGCAGGCAGCGACGCAGGCGGCGGCGCAGGTGGCGGCGCAGGCGGCGACGCCGGCGGCGACGCAGGCAAGGATGGCTCTGCGACCGTTTGCAGCAGGGGTGGGCTTGAGCGCCGTGTTGAGCCCGCGGTGGGCATCGTGACGTTCTACGACCCTGCCGGCCGGCTGCACGCTGTGTACGATGGCGAGAACGAGGCCAATGGGCTCTGGGTCGACGGGGACGACGAATGGGAATGGGTGGGACGCCCTTGATGACGTCTGATTGCCTCTGATGACATCTGATTGCCGCTGATGGCCTCTGATGACACCCTTGATTGCTTCCCTCATCAGGTGGACGAGGGCGATCCACTCTTCGCGCCACCGTCGCGGGAAGAATTGTTTGGCAAGTGGAGGGAGGACGACGTTACAGAGGAGATTGAGAGGATTTACCTTGTGCGCGAGTCGGCGGCGGAGAGTGAGATCGAGGGAGATCGACTGCGGAGCGAGATCGAGGGAGATCGACTGCGGAGCCGATCGGCGCCGTCGCCGCCCCAGCTCGACTTCTACGTCAAGTGGAAGGCGCGATCCCACCTCCACTGCCAGTGGGTGCCCAGGACGGCGCTCGAAGAGGACAATGACCTCAACAAGCGGCGCGTGGCCAAGTTCCTCAAGCAGCTCGCGACCGCGCTCGCGGACGCACGAGCGTACGCCGCCGACGCGGCCGCCGACGCGGCCGCCGATGCGGCCGCCGACGGCGCGGCGCTCAGCGGCAGCGGCAGCAGAGCGCCATTGACGCGAGTGGAGTCCGCTACTAGCGCCGTCCTGGGCATGGGCTTCGACGAGCGCATCGGCCGCGCGGCCGTGGATGTCGATGGCCATCCGTGGGAGGCAATCAGACGTCATCAGAGGCAATCAAGAGGCGACCACACGGTCCATCCTTGGGAGGCAGGGGAGTCCTCTACGAGCGCCGTCCTGGGCGTGGATGTCGATGGCCATCCTTGGGAGGCGGGGGAGCCGCCTTTCAATGCCGACTACTTGGAGGTGGACCGTGTGGTCGCCTCTTGATTGCCTCTGATGACGTCTGATTGCCTCTGATGACACCCTTGATTGCGTCCCTCATCAGGTGGACCGTGTGGTCGCCTCGCGCCCCTCTGAGCATGGTCTACCGCCCTCGTTTCTGGTCAAGTGGCGCGCCCTCCCGTAAGCGAGCGCTCACCACGGCGCCCTCCCGTATGCGAGCGCTCACCACGGCGCTACTTGGGGGGTGGCCTCGCATGCAAGCGCTCACCACGGCGCTACTTGGGGAGGGTGGCCTCGCATGCAAATGCTCACCACGGCGCTCCGCGCCTCTCTGGTTCCCCACAGGTATGCGAGCGCTACATGGGAGGGTTGCCTCGCCCTCGTCAACCACCAGAGCGCGATCGCAGCGTTTCGGGCGCGTCAGCGGCCGCCGCCGCCCGGCGAGGTGCTGCTCGCGCTCAACGGCTACCGTCCACCGCCGTCCAACTTCACACCGCTCGCTGCCTCGCCCCAGTACAAGAATGGCCACGTCCTGCAGCCCCACCAACTCGATGGGCTCAACTGGCTTCTCTTCAGCTGGTGCGGCATGACCCTCCGCGCCTACGACGGCGCCCGCGCGCCGCCACCGCACTGCCGCGCTGCCACGTCGCATAGGTTGCCGCCGCTTAGGTTGGCCGCCGTGCGCCGCTGCCACATCGCCGTCACATCGCCGCCGCGTTGCGATCTCTTCACACCGCGTTGCGATCTCTTCACAGCGTCTCGCAGTCTCCCTGGCTCCCGTTCACAGCTCCCTTGCTCCCCTTCACACCAGGTACAATCATCGCTCCGTGATCCTCGCCGACGAGATGGGCTTGGGCAAGACGGCCCAGGCCATCGCGATGCTCGACCACATCTGGCGGCGCGAGAGCATCCGGGGCCCTTTTCTCATCGTCGCGCCGCTCTCGACACTGGCCCACTGGCAACGGGAGATTGAGGAATGGACTGACCTCTCGGTGCTCAATTATTGGAGACCCCTGATTACCTCTGATGACCTCTGATGACCTCTGATGACCTCTGATTACCTCTGATTACCTCTGATTACCTCCCTCATCAGGTGCTCAATTACTACGGTCGCGCCGAGTCTCGCGACGTCATGCATCAGTACGACGTGGCACTGTGAAGGACCCCCTTAGCATGCACGTGCTCACGACGACGCGCTCGCTCCCCACAGGTATGAGTGGCACTTTGAAGGACTCGCCGCACAGCCGTCGCCTGCTGCGCCGCAGACGAATGCCATCAGTGGCCATCAGTGGCAGCCGTCCGTGCCGTTGCCGTCGCCGGGCAGAGGTACCGGTAGGGGCAACGGCCGTGGCGAGAGTGCGCGAGGCGGGGGGCGCCGTAGTGGGCGTGGGCGAGGCTCGACGCTCGACTCTTCCAAATTAGGGAGTGCGAGCGAGGCAGGGACGGCTGCCAAATTAGGGAGTGCGACCGTTCGGATTCAGGTGCCTTCCGATTACGTCGAAGGGAGGCCCCTGATTACCTCTGATTACCCCTGATTACCCATGATTACCTCCCTCATCAGGTGCCTTCCGATTACGTCGAAGGGAGGCCCCTGCTGATCAAGGTAGGTGCAGCCACCTTTCGCGTCCTCGTCCCGCCAGGCACCGCCCCCGGCGCGCAACTCAACATCAGCGTGCCGTGGCCGCCTGTGCTTGCTCCTCAGCCGCCCGCCCCAGCGCCCGCCCCAGCGCTCGCGACAGCGCCGTGGCCGCCCATGCTTGCTCCTCAGCCGCCCGCCACAGCACCCGCGCCGGCACCCACGTCAGCGCCCACGACAGCGCCCGCCACAGCGCCCACGTCAGCGCCCGCCACAGCGCCCACGTCGGCGCCCAATGGCTCGCAAGCAGTTACCGGTGTGGCTGCGGAGGTCGCTGCCGAGGTCGCCTCGCGATTATGGGCGGCAAGCAGCCCTAATATGGCAATCAGCCCTAATATGGCAATCGGCCCTAATATGGCAAGCAGCTTGGCGAATGCCATGGCTGGGCAGCACGCCGGCGGTTTCATGGCTAATGCCTTGGCTGCTGGGCAGTACACCTCCGCCACGCAATTAGCAGCGGCAGCAGCGGCAGCGGCGGCAGCGGCTGCAGCGGCTGCAGCGACAGCATCAGCGTCGTCGTCGGCAGCGGCAGTAGCAGCAGCGGCGGCGGCAGCAGCCAGAACTTTGCCATCCAATGCTGTAGCTCCAACTATGGGGGTGAAGGCTGAGGCGGGAGCGCCCGGCACGACGCTCTCTCGAAGCGCTCTCGACGCAATCTCGACGCAATCTGGAGCGCCGGGACGGGCGGCGCCTGTGATGGCGGCGCCCATCAAGTCGGAGTCAGGTCTTGCCGCGACGGCGCCTGTGATGGCGGCGCCCATCAAGTCGGAGTCAGGTCCGACCGCACTGCCACGCGACCTGCGTGCACCACCTTCTCTGCCTTTCCCGGCACCACCGTTGGAGCTTCAGGCGTCGTCACGGGCACCACCGTGCACCCAAACGCTGCCGCCGCCGCCGCCACCCCCACACGCACCGGCGCTCCCCGAGGGCCTGAGATGGAAACACTCCCCGTCACCGGCACTCCCCGGCGCACCGGAACCACCCTCCCCGAAACCGGCACTCCCCGGCGCACCTGAACCACCCTCGCCGCCGTCCTCGCCGCCGGGTGACGCGCCCGCAGATATGGAAATGGACCCACCGCCCGCCGCGCTGCCTTCGGTCATGCCACCGCCCGCCGCGCTGCCTCCGGTCATGCCACTGCCCGCTGATATGGAAGTGGAGCCACCGCCCGCCGCCGTGCCTGCGGCCATGCCACCGCCCGCCCAACACAGCGCCCAGACGTGTCACGTGGGCGCCCGTGACGACGCCCGCGGTGCCCGTGACGACGCTCCGACGTGTCACGTGGGTGCTGTGACACCTTCATGCGGTGGCGATTCCGACGCTCCCAAAGAAGGCAACCCTCCCAAAGATGGCAACCATCCCAAAGATGGCAACCCTCCCAAAGATGGTAACCTTCCCAAAGATGGTAACCATCCCAAAGATGGCAACCTTCCCAAAGATGGCAACCTTCCCACAGAAGACGCCCCGGCAGCGGCCGCGACCCCTCACGACCCCGCCGCTGCGTCGCTCCCCTCACCTCAGCTCCCCTTGCCTCAACCGTCGCCTCAGCCGTCTTGCCCGGCGTGCCGAGGCCGGCACCTCGCCCACACGTGTGGCAAGGGCATCAAGCGGAAAGCTAAAGACGACGAGGGAGTAGCGCTCAAGGAGGCGGTGGTGCGGGAGGCGGCACTGGCTGGGGCGACAGCAGGCCGGTCCAACGGCAGCTCAGTTTCGTCATTGAGTCAGCTCAGTTTAGGCAGCGGGCCGGTGGTGCGCATGCAGCTCACCGTCGTCACCGGCGGCGTCCCGGGCACTTCGGGCGTCGTCACGGGCACTATGGGCGGCGTCACGGGCACTGCGGGCGTCGTCACGGGCACCACCTCTCTTCGGGTGCAGCTCTCCGTCGTCAGCGCGCGGACCGCTGGAGGAGCGACGACCGCGGTGGCGCAGGGCCACGGCACGTCCTTCCCCGCGCCGCCGCCGTTCCCAAGGCCACCCCCCTTGCCGCCTCTGTCGAGCCGAGTGCAAGTTCCGGCATCGCAGCAGCATAAGTTGCACAAGTTCCAGGTGTTGCTGACGTCGTATGAGAGCGTACGGGACGACCCGGAACTGTTCCGGTCTATTCACTGGCGCGCGCTGGTAATCAGCTCTGATGATCTCTGATGACCTCTGATGACCTCTGATGACCTCTGGTGACCTCTGGTGACCTCTGATGACCTCTGATGACCTCTGATGACCTCTGATGACCTGTGATGACCTCTGGTGGCCTCTGATGACCTGTGATGACCTCTGATGACCTCTGATGACCTCTGATGACCTCTGATGACCTCCCTCATCAGGTGATCGACGAAGCGCATCGGCTCAAGAACAAGGACTCGTTAATGGCCGCTGATCTACGTGCACTGCGAACCGAGCATACCGTCATGCTCACCGGCACGCCGCTCCAAAAAAGCACCACGGAGCGGGCCTTCCTCCGCATGCAAGTGCTCACCATGGCGCCCGCCCCTCGTTCCCCACAGGCACGCCGCTCCAAAATAGCACCACGGAGTTGTGGGCGCTGCTCTCGCTGCTCGACCCGCAACTCTTCCCCTCCCTCGAGGACTTCCTGCGTCGCTTCGGCAAGCTCACCGACTCTCACCAGGTCGATGAGCTGCGCGAGAAGCTGCGCCCGTATTTGCTTCGCCGCCAAAAGGGCGATGTGCTCTCGGGCACGCTCGCGCCGCTGGAGGAGGTGATGATTGGGGTCGAGCCTCTGATGGCCTCTGATGACCTCTGATGACCGCTGAGGACCTCTGATGACCTCTGATGACTTCACAGATGATTGTTTGGGTGGAGCTCACGTACGACCAGAAGAAGATGTACCGCGCCGTGCTGGAGAGCCGTCGCGACGTGCTGCTGCACGGGGTGGAGAACGCGCCGCTCCCGTCGCTGATCAATCTCCAACTCGAGCTGCGCAAGTGTTGTAACCACCCGTGAGTCTCGTCAATTGCCTCTTGATGGCCTCTGATCAATTTCCAACTCGAGCTGCGCAAGTGTTGTAACCACCCGTGAGTCTCGTCAATTGCCTCTTGATTGCCTCTGATCAATCCGTACCTTCTCCGGGGCTCCTCGCATGCAAGTCTTGCTCACCACGGCGCGCTCCACCCCCCCCCATTCGTGTTCCCCACAGGTACCTCATACGTGGCGTCGAGCAATCGATGACGAACCACAAGACAGCGGCGGAGGTGCGCGAGGCGATGCCCCACCCCCCTCCCCGGCCGCATGCAAGTGCTCACCACGGCGCCGCGTCGCCCCGCTCTCCCCACAGGTACGCGAGGCGATGCCCCACCCTCCTCCCCGCCGCATGCAAGTGCTCACCACGGCGCCGCGTCGCCCCGCTCTCCCCACAGGTACGCGAGGCGATGCTCGCGGCCAGCGGCAAGCTCGTGCTGCTCGATAAGCTGCTACCGAAGCTACGATCAGAGGGACGACGCGTGCTCATCTTCTCGCAGGTGTGCTGATTGAGATTGATTGAGATGGATTGAGATTGATTGACATGGATTGAGATTGATCGGAGGGACGACGCGTGCTCATCTTCTCGCAGTTTACGATGATGCTCGCGCTGCTGGGCGAGTTTCTCGACGCCCGTGGCTTCTCGTACGTGCAGCTCGACGGCTCGGTGACCGGCGACGCTCGGCAGGCGGCCATCGACCGCTTTTGCAAGCCCGGCTCGTCCATCTTCGCCTTCCTCCTCTCGACGCGCGCGGGCGGCGTCGGCATTAACCTCATCGCGGCCGACACCTGCATCATCTTCGATAGCGACTGGAACCCGCAGAACGACGTGCAGGCCATGGCTCGTTCACACCGTATTGGTCAGCAGAAGATCGTCAAAGTGTTCCGTCTCGTCACGCGCAACACGTACGGCGCTCCCAAATTTGGAAGATTCGTCAAGGTCGCTCGGCATGCAAGTGCTCACCACGGCGCCCCCTCCTCCCCCTAATTAGGTACGAGGCGGAGCTCGTCAAGGCCGCGAACAAGAAGCTCGGCCTCGAACGCGCCTTCAACGCCGACCAGGGCGCTGGAGGCGCTGTCGCGGGCGGCACCGACGACCCAACGGCCGATGAGCCAACGGCCGACGGGACGCTCATCGACGGTGGCGGAGCGGCCAACGGTGTGAAATCATACAACGGCCCACCGCGCGACCGGGCGGCAGTTGAGCGCATGCTACGCTGCGGTGCGCAAGACATCATGCTCGACGACGACAGCGCGTTTCGTCGATTCTCTGAGGCGGACATAGATTCCCTGTTGCAGAGTTCCGTCAGTTCCGTCACGACGAGCGCTGCGACGAGCGCGTCGGCCGGCGGCGGCGGCTCGAGCTTCGCCAAGGTCGCCTTCATCGCCGACGGCGCGCAGATCGACATGGGCGACCCGGAGTTCTGGGCCAAGGTGCTGCCCGCCGACCTGGTCGAGCCCGGCATGGAGGTAGAGGTAGATGTAGAGGTAGATGCGCATCCCCGCCGAGCGCCCACCGCCCTGCCCCGCATGCAACTGCTCACCACGGCGCCCGTCCCTCGTTCCTGTCGTTCCCCACAGGTCGAGGGCATCCCCGCCGAACGCCCTCGACGGGCTGCTGGGGTGGCCGCCCAGAAGATGCGCTGGTACGTTTATGGCGGCTGATTGCGACTGATGGCGACTGATTGCGACTGATTGTGTGGCCGCTCAGAAGATGCGCTGGTGCGCTGATTGCGACTGATTGCGACTGATTGCGACTGGTTGCGACTGATTGCGACTGATTGGGTGGCCGCCCAGAAGATGCGCTGGTACGCCGCGGTGGAGGCGGGCCTCCCTCCGCATGCAAGTGCTCACCACGGCGCCCGCCCCTCGTTCCCCACAGGTACGCCGCGGTGGAGGCGGGCCTGCCTCCGGAAAAGGCCAAAGGCGCTGCAGTGGGCGCTGCGGGGGCGTCTGCCAAGCGAAAGCGCCCACCGCAGCGCGACGCCGACGGCGACGAGGAGGGTGAGATGGATGAGGCGGCGCTCGTCGAGGATTGCGGGGAGTGCACCAACTGCCTCGACAAGCGCAAGTTCGGAGGGCCGGGCCTCAAGAAGCAGAAATGCAAGGTGCCTGTGCCTGCGGGGACGCGCGCCGCCGTGAGCACCGCCGCCTCCCCCTCCGCCCCCTCCTCCGCCGTCCCCCTCGAAGCTAAGGCATGGGCAGGAGCAGCGGAAGGGGGGCGCCCGCAGCGGGGGGGGGGCAAGCGCCGTAGCTACGCGGAGTTGGACGAGGGGGAGTAACGGCCGCCCAAGACGACGCGGAGTTGGACGAGTGGGAATAACGGCCGCCCAAGACGACGCGGAGTTGGACGAGTGGGAGTAACGGCCGCCCAAGACGACGCGGAGTTGGACGAGTGGGAGTAAGCTGTCAGGCCTCTTAGGGCGTAACGGCCGCCCGAGACGACGCGCCTACCGTATGCATCGAGTTTAAGCTGTCAGGCCGCTGTGGATATCAGTCGGAGCGTAAGGAGACGTGGAGATAGCTATTGCCTCCCGGGTGCGATTGGCCTCGTGCTGGCCCGTGCGGCCTGCGGGTGCGCGCGGCGCTCGCCGGGGCGGGGACAGGCGCGCGTCGGCACGCTGGGGATTGACGAAGATCGTACGCGTGGCCGCGTACACACCGGAAAAAGTTGCGCATTCGTCCTATCCAGGGCATAAAGTCCACCATGGTGCCGGGTCCCGGGGTGCGGGAATCGCTTGCATGCTACTATACGTTTCCTACTAACGACGAGTCCCTACATCGCGTGGTACACCGCGCCCTCCGCTGCCGCCGCCGCCGGCACCTTGAGTGGTCCGCGCAGCACCGCTCCAGCACCTCGATTGCCGAGGACGCCCACGGCGAGGCCGAGGCCGAAGAGGACGATGAAGCCGAGGAGAGGACCGAGGGCTTCGGAGATCCCTTCCGCCAACGAGCCGATCTCCTCGACGGACTCGGTGGCCCAGTTCGGCGGTGGAGGTGAGGGCGGTGGAGAGGATGGAGGTGGTGGCGCAGGTGGCGGAGGCGTGGGTGGGGGAGGGACGGGCGGAGGTGGCGCAGGCGGGGGGGGCGTGGGCGGCGGTGGCGTGGGCGGGGGTGGTGTGGGTGGGGGTGGCGTGGGCGGCGGCGGCAGCGGCGGAGATGGGCTGGAGAACATCGCTTGGCTGGCGATGGGCTGGACGAGACAGATGACTAGCACCAGCGACATCCAATGGAGGCTGTGGCGTGGTGTGGCATAAAACAGCCGACGTCGGTGAATGTCGTGAATGTGAGGCGTCACCTGTTGCTCGCCGAAGGGCGGCATTGTCGTGATTTTTCAATGCACGTGAGTGTGCTTGAGCGGAGTGTGCGGAGCGTGCGGTGAGTGCGGGATCACGGGGTGCCGACGACGGCCTCCATGAACTCGCGATTCCTCACGCCGCCTTTTGCGGCGTTAATTGTTCATAATGAATCGGCGTTTGTTCACACCAGACTGGTGCGTTAGTTCGCTCCCGGCGTTGAGCCCCAAAGCTTGGGGGGGGATGCGGCTCCCTGCCGTGTGCGCCCGTAGCAGCACTCCCATCCTTTGGTTCCTTACAGACTGTCTCGATGTATGATTCTTTGGGCCGACAATCGGATCATGCGTGTGTGGTGACAAGCCCGTACTCTTCCCGCCACGACGCGGCCGCCCACCCCGGCCCGCCGACCGCTCATATGTAAATATGTGCGATCCCGCCGCCGTATGGATACGCTATGCACTCGTGTGCACCGTCCACTGTCATGCCATTCGGTCGTACAACCAGTCGTACCGAAACACGCGAACAGGCCAGTCCAGAGCCCCTCTCCAATGTCAAGTCAAGTCATGCCTCGAAGTGACTTGACTTGACTTGTCCAATGTCATGCCGTCATGCGCAGCGCCTGCGACTCACATGCCTACCGTATGTTGATTCCAGTCGGCCGTCGAGTCGAGGCGCGCCCAAGACGGCGCTCGCGGTGGGAGGAGCGCCGAGTCGAGCGCCGGCGGTTGATTCCAGTCGGCCTGGAGAGAGAGAGGGAGAGACCGCGATCAGGCCAGACACCGCGCTCGGCTCGGCGCTTGCTCCTGACCTGAGCCGGTAAGGGCGTGCGCGAGAGAGGGCGCGAGCTTGCTGCTGACCTGAGCCGGTAAGGGCGTGCGCGAGAGAGGGCGCGAGCTTGCTGCTGACCTGAGCCGGTAAGGGCGTGCGCGAGAGAGGGCTCACTGCTAGCCGAGCCGGTGGTACATGGCGTCATCGGAGGCCGACGATGGCGGCGGGGCGGAATCACGGTTGGAGAGGAAGCAGCACACGACGATGCCTACGACGGCGCTTATGGCGGCGATCAGGACGGCGAGAGCGTTGGCGGCGACGAAGCTGGACAGGAAGCCAAGGCTGCCGGCGAAGCTCATGAGCTCATCAGAAGGCTGTGGAACCGAAGGCTGTGGAACCGAAGACTGTGAAACCGAAGGCTTTGGAACCGAAGGCTGTGGAACCGAAGGCTGTGGAACCGAATGCGGCAGCCTTGGTGATGGCGGCGAGGTCGCCGGCAAGGGCGGCGAGGGCGGCGAGGTCGAAGAGGTCGAAGAGGGCGGCGAGGACGACGAGGGCGGCGAGGACGACGAGGGCGGCGAGGACGACGAGGACAGGGGCAGCCTCTTTGGCGGCGGCGAGGTCGCCAGCGAGGGCGGCGAGGACGGTGGCGGCGGCGGCGGCGGCGGTGAGGGCGGTGGGGAAAGCGGCGGTGGGGAAAGCGGCGGTGGTGCTGGTGAGCTCAGCGGTGGCGGTGGAGAAAGCGGCGGTGGTGCTGGTGAGCTCAGCGGTGGCGGTGGTGAAAGCGGCGGTGGTGCTGGTGAGCTCAGCGGTAGCGGTGGTGAGCGCGCCGGATGTGGCGCCTTACGTGGTGATGGAGGGCTCGGGCGAGGGCGCGGGTGGGGGCGCGGGCGTGGCGAGGGCGGGGGAGGCGGCGAGGGTGGCGAGGACGGTGGCGGCGGCGGGGGCGGCGGAGGCGGCGGGGACGGCGGAGGCGG